>Ga0056128_1008139_pt1 | contig 13241 bp, 14 predicted proteins | sample WorMetLIZISLAND2_FD_71113 | JGI IMG/M metagenome (GOLD analysis project Ga0056128, IMG submission 71113) | Marine gutless worms symbiont microbial communities from Max Planck institute for Marine Microbiology, Germany - Olavius geniculatus... ...
TACGATTTCCTATTGGTGATTAATAGTAACCTAGGCCTTATCTCGCACCGTTACTGAGATACAGTGAGTTATTGGCCAAAAATCGCAAATTTTGACCACCCCCCTCTCATTTAGCGACCTCGTTCAGGGTGACCCCCTTCGAGTTTACGAAAAAGCTTTACGGTTCCTGAAACTAGAGTTTTCCAGGCAGCCGATGGTGAAAATTTGGAGATCCTAGCTTGGACCGTTTTTGCCTGATCCACCCGTGTGACAGACAGACGGACAGACAGACGGACAGAATTGCGATAGCTAAGACACGCTGAAAGCATAGCTGCTTTCACGCGTAAAAATCTCGACCAATTATGCCAATGAAGACTGTTGGAATTGGTAGCATCTCAATCCCAAGATTTTGGGATTACAAACAAGTAATCTAAGCAAAGCTCACGTGATGCATGATAGCAGTGATCCTGCCACTTTGGCAATCAGTGTAGGCCTATAGAGCAATAAGATATTAATGCATCTTGAAAGAGTACTTAAATTTGAAGCCTCTGTACAGAAGACTCCTAGAATTTAAGAGATCAAAACTGAGATTCTTAAAAATGTACGTTCTATGCCGAGAATGTCATATGCAGGTTGTCCAGGTCCATCTCCAGCAGTTTCGACACAATTCACTCCTAAAATGTGTGTCGCAGCTGAAAGTCACAAAAAATTCACTAAAACCCATATTTTGGGGGTTCAAGGTCATCCAAGGTCATCGACGTTGACACCAATAAAAAGCTTGTCACTATTACTTGTTATGATAAGCAGCATGTCTGTGCCTATCTGCAACCGTTTTCACGCACATGAGATAATTGCGGTAAAATAACACACTTCTAAGGGGGTAGCTGTCTTTGATGCCCATATGCGCTGGACTCCTTGAACCTAGGAGGTCAGAACTTGTACTGCTAAAATCCATGTTTAATGCTGAAAATTTCATAATTATGCAGGTTATCTTGGTCTATCTCCAGCCATTTAGTCGCAATTCAGTGTTGAAATGTGCGCTGCATCCAAAAATTGTGAAAAATTCACTAAAAACCCCTTTTTTGAAGGTTCAAGGTCATTCAAGGTCATCGATGTTGATAAATCTAAAAGCCTGTCACCAGTGCTTGTTATGATAAGCAGCATGTCTGTACCTATTCGCAACCATTTTCACACTATACGAGCCAATAACAACAAAATAACGTCTTTTAGGGGGTACCCCTCTTTGACGCCCTCCTTCGAGGGGAACCCCCACACCCACGGACACTAAATTTTGTCCCGATAAATTAGAGTCCTTGGGGCAGCCAACAGTGTAGAAAATATGTTAAATAATACTGTTTTGACTGTTGGCTGACAGAATAAGAAAATTTTTTTTAAACAAGTGCATTGTCTTTTAAAAATGGTAAACAACAACTGATAATTGGTAAATAATCAGAAATAGCACAAATCCAAATCTCCTCTTCCCCTTGGGGCCAGAGATCCCATCTACCAAATGGATCTGTCTAGGGAAGCCAACCCCAGGGCCCCGATCCCCGGACAGGCTGTCCCTGGATTTTTACCCCCGGGACGGATAGCAGATCCCCGGCCACCCCGGCACTATCTTTCTGCCTAGCAGCCAGCCGTGCTGCCTCTATTGTGAGCACTAAGCAGAGCCACTGTGATACAGCTGAAACGTGGAGTGCACTGCAGTCACTCTAGCAGCTGCAGCAGCTGCTGAGACAGGTCCTGCAGTGCAGGTAATATCTGAGTTTGCTGCTTGTTGACTTGTTGGCTTGTCACCTGCTTGGTGACTCTACAGCATGGCTTGGGCAGCATCCACAGACTGCCTGCTGTTAGTAGGCCTGCTAGTGCAGAGACAGTGCCAGTGCCCAAGTAACTAAGTCCCTGCTCCCTAGCCACTACACTGAGAGTCAGAAAAGTGGAAACATAAAAACCAATATCTTTAGGTGAAAGGGTAACTGAAACACTGTCACTGTCAGGAGACTTATACAGACTTTTAGGCTAGTGCTTCATGGCGAGCAGCCGAAGAGAATAACTGCTAACTTAGGCCTACAGTACAGACTATTTTTCATTAGTGACATTGAGCTCAGAGTTGCTTAAACATTTGCAGTTTTGGAAACTTGGCAGACAGGACTTTTAAAGAATTAAATTTCTAGCCTTCCGTGTAGGCTAATCAGTTCTGCAGGCCAGCCGCCTGGTCTCTAGAACTGATTAGCCTACACAACAGGTGAAGCACATTAGCATACAGTTCGTCCCCGGGGATCCCCGGGGATGAACATTTTTCGTCTCCGTTTCCCCGGGGATGAAATTCATACCCGGGGTTGGCTTCCCTAGATCTGTCATTAAACTCCACGGCATACCTGCCAAATAGCATGTGAATCCGTCAACTGGTTTAAGAAAAGTGCACGAGTGTGACAGTCTGACATGCTACAGAGAAATCCTTAAAAACAGGTAAAATCACTTGCACAGCAAAAGCGACTCTGCCAAAAGACAAAATCCAAAGACAGATAAAATCCTAAAATCAAAAAAACTAAAAAGATAAGGGAATAACAAGAAATAAAAACTATGAGAAACTAAAATACAAAAAAATGAAAGCAAGAAAAGTCACAAGCAACCGAGATACCCATGAAATCAGTTCTAACAACACCAGATGTTAACTGAAAGTAGGATTTGAGAAAAAATAAAGTTTTGAGACTGGAAAAGAAAAATAAAAAAGCGATGGATGATAAAAGTAACATGCATATACATACTGTCATGAAAAAGAAGTAGCTGCATTCCATCGGTGCCTGGAATCACGACAATACCCTTTGGTATGATCTGGCCCACGATCTGTTCATCACACACACAATCTCATTACTGACAACATTTCACTTCATAGTATATACAACGTCACAGTACTGACTGAACATTAAACTGATTACTGTTGCTGCTGCTACTGTGCTTTACACTTGCTGGGTTTCCCATCAACATTGCATGACATATAAATTTATTTATTTACTGATCCTATGGAGATGTTTGCTGCTGCTTACCATTACCTAGAGGTCAACCAAATTTCAGTTTCGGTTTTAACATGAAATCCGACAATAATTACTACTGTTTCATCAGACTAACTGATATTAATTCACACTGGCGGAACAGCCAGTTTTGCAGTGTGGAGCCAGCTGCCAAGAAATATCTGTCTGCCCCACTGACGTCTGACTGTCTGGACTTTGCAAAACAGTCAGACACTTAGGGGTATGCAAATAGACAACAGCTTTTCAGTATTTTATACTGTCGTGTGCTTCACATGGTATAATGGCGATTTCCAATACCATTTGCATTTATGTTAATGGCAAATGTCTGAGACAGCTAGCTTCAGTTTCGGTTTCAGCCGAATCTCGATGCTCACTTTCGGTCTAGGCTTCAGTGCACGCATATGGTCCCAGTTTTGGTTTTCACCAAAATTTTAAAAAATTCTGTCTACATCAACTTCTACTACTTCTACTACTACTACTACTAGACTCACATGTTGTGGTATGTAAATGTCGAAGACATCCATGGTATCAAGGTCAGCAGCATGAAAGCCACGACAAGAGCCATACAACACTTTCAGCCTTTGACCCTCCTCTATCGTCAGATCAACCATGATCGGACGCTCCGGCAGGTGTGTCAACGACTGCCAAAACACAATCAGAGTACAGACACAGAGAGTGACAGAGACAGACAGACAGATGGACACACAGGAAGACAGTCTTCGTTTCTCCTCCAATGCTCAGAGCAACCATGATTTGACGCTCTGGCAGCTGAGTCAATGTCTGTCAACAAAAGCTAAAAGCCGCTACTAAAAGGTTCAAGGTTGTCTATAGCGCTTTACGGGAAACCCATTGCAGAGCATCACCTGCCACGTGGGATCACACAGTTTATCTGCCACCTGACACAGGTGAACGTGCCCCAACTTAATCCTGGACAAGCAGGCCGATACACGATTAACCCATGCTGGAGGGATAGAAGGCAGAGTTGACCTTAGTGGTTGGTTACACACTGAGATTGTTTACCCGTCCGCAGACAGTCAGTCACCCATCAAAGTAGTAACCACTTGATTGCAACCTAACTGAGAGTCAAACCAACGACCACTAAACCTTCAGCCTGACACCAAATCATTATGCCACCAAGTCACCTACTACATGGTGTTTCATGAAAAACCACCCTTATTCTTTATTTCACAACTCAGTCGAATAACAATAAATTTGCACAAAAGTTTCAGCAGCTGTAGCTGAGAGAATATTCATTTAGAATATTTGAAACAAATGTGGCTGTCAGTTAAATATTCTTTGCGACATAATGATGAGACCATAAAATGTGTTGTTACAACAAGTCAGTTGCTGCTGCTGCTATGTGCTTCTACAACTACAACAACAATTACTACTACTACTACTACTACTACTACTACTACTACTACTACTACTACAGCGACTACACACCTTAAATGACATGAACTTGTTGTAGGGTTTAGGTGCCCAGGCGTACACTTCAATGCTGTCACGCAGTGCAACTGCCAGAAACTTTATCCTCTCGTGCTTCACTGCACAAATAATGCAGCATGGAAACATACACAGAGGTACAGAAAATCAACATTTAACGTCATTAACATTAGTAAATAAAAGTATAGCTTGTGGTTTCAGAATAAAAACCAGTTCGTGCATACCGCTATGCTGAATACTGAATGTCATCAAAATACATGGTCTCAGCCTCGTTTTCATTCTCATAGTTGTTGGCATTGTTCTTGTTCTTGCCATATTCCAGCCTGCCAGAAATGGATTTAAACTCAGAAAAAATGCAGGGGCCCACACAAAAATTTTCCAACATTAGTGCACAAAAACTAGCTACGAATTCGGTATGAGGCCTACAACTGTACATTAGCTGCTATAACCTGACTACCTGGGATATGGCTGTCTGGATTCTGAAGACTTATCTACATTAGTCAAGAGACTGTCATGCCACATCAAGTGAACTTTCAAATGTTGCAACATGCCATAACAAGAAAAGCCCAGCTAATGCAAAGGGGAACGGGCAACAGCGGTGCATGTTTGAAAGTCTGGTGTGAAAAATCCAAGCTCACCCATCCTAGCCATGATGTTTCTTATACACTCGCCAGAGGGCGCCAGATGGCACGACCGGTCTCACTCAGCAGTATTGGCTTAAAATCAAAAAATTTCCCCATCCCCTCTCATTTAACACCCTCGCTCAAAATGACCCCTTTGAAATTTATGCAAAAGCTTTACGGATCATGAAACTAGAGTCGTCCAGGCAGCTGACAGTGAAGATTTGGTGATCCTAGCTTGCACCGTTTTTGACTGATCCACCCGTGTGACGGAAGAACGAACACACGGATGGACAGAATTGCGGTGGCTAAGATGCGCTACAGCAGTAAAAAGACACTTGCGAGCAACAAAATGTCTCTGGCCTGTGAGGGCCCGCTTTCACAAGGTGCCCATTCAGCCGAACATGCTGAACTTGACTAAATCCACCTCTGCTAATCTCGTTAACATCCCCAGTAAAACTAGGAAAGAACTGTAAACAATATGACAGGACATGTTTGCAACCAACCAATCTTGAAATGAATGCAACCTTGCAGTTCACCAACATGTGTCCAACCAACGCGGAAATTCTACAAACAACGACACACAGTTGTAGTAATAGTACTGGCAGTAACAGCAGTAGTAGTAGTTGCACACGGCGTCCTCCCAAAACTGTGCGAGTATCATTTTTTGAATAACTCCGTAAGTCACTGGCCATATATAAGCATATAACATCATGAAAAAACATGACACAAATGACTGCTGCTATACTCGGTGGTGAAATGCCAAGGTTGTAGTTTGGTCATCTGCAACAATGAATTCATACTGGGTCGTGCATGTATCTGCTTAGTTACCGTGTTAAGATGGATGGTGTTAACTGCAGATTGACAAAGAGTATAGACACATCTTATCAGTTGATCTGTTCATAAACAAAGGCTAAAAAAAAGCAAAATAAAATGCAAAAAAAAACGTCAAAAATTCTGACAAATAAAGTTCATTGGAAATCCTAAATCATCTGACTTAAGAACATCTGAAGTAAATGTCTTAGAAGCATTCTGAAAATGTGACAAAGGCTGTTACCGATTCGGTCTTGAGTATCTTGGTCTTGAGCCAAGAGAGGGTGTAGACCCGAAGTTTGTCCTTGCGACCGGAGATTGTGACGAGAATGTTTAGACCTTCTAGGACTTCCATCTGCTGGAACCGACGACGATTGATCATTGGATACACTGAAAGACAACAACAACAATTACTACAACAACAATCACTACTGCTGCAGTGCTACTAATACTATTACATATTATTACTATGATAATTATGTACCGCGGGCCATAAAAAATGTGCCACTTTTATTTTTTAAATAGCTCTATGACACATTGGCTGACTTAATAATTTTTGGCATGTGACATCAAGAAAAAACTTGACGCAAATGGCTGTAGTTTTGGCCACCTCACCTCACAGAGCTATTTCAAAAAAAAATAAAAGTGGCACTTTTTTATGGCCCACAGTATGTAACGCATTACTGATGTAACTTTAATCGAAAAGTTCAACAATTAAAACTTAACTGACTGTCGAAAGCTTCTAATGATTAACTGTATGATTACCGTTAACGTCCACAGTTGTAAGTATGATAGCATATAATTACAAAAATAACGAACACAGAAGAGTACTGACTTTTTCCCTGGCCGCTGCGGTCAAGCAATACCAGTCCATTCTCTGTGCCAATCAGAAGATTCACCCCTACAGCACCACCCAGCAACTACTACACGACCAGGTGACAAAAACAAGTACAACAATGATAACTGATGCAACAACAACAACTACTCTCTGTGTCAATCTGAGGATTCACTTCTACACAGTGTAACAAAGCCAATCAGCATTATCTGGAGCAAAAAAAATGAAAGTCAGTTCAATCTCGATTTCTTTACAACTACTACTACTATTACTACTATTCAACAAAGAAGTGATCCACAGAGTGTGTCAGAGCCCTTTTGGTGTATCAGCGTACCTCTATTGCTACTACTACTACAAGAACAACAAAAACAACAACAACTGACGCTGCTGCTGTTACTACTACTATTATACTACTACTTACCCCAGAGTGATCCACACAGTATGTCAGAGCCAAGTCGCTTTGTGTATCGTCTTATCTCGGGGGTGCTGTTATCGGGGGCCTGGGTGGGGGTAATGTTGACTTTGACGTGTGAACCACGTCGCGACATGTTGGCCGGTGTCCCAGAACTACTACTGCTAGTATCACTTGCTTCAGCCTTGAGGGCCGCCGTGCGATCTTTGCCAGCTCCGAACCCATATGCCTGGAATGAGCTGTTGCCGTGCTGCGGAGTACCACCTGAGGACGATGACGGAGAGTCTTTATGAGCCTGCAATGCATACCGAGACAGCTACTGGTACTAATGCTACAGTCGCGTCCACTCAATCGTCCTTGTCCACGATTCTTTAGTGCCCGTTTGGATAGTCGTGAGTCAGACAAATGCGTTGATAGATGAAACGTTGTTTCTCTGTGGTTTGGACCTGCCATCGTTGAGCACAGAAGGCAAAGAAAAGCTGAGTGTGGTTTATTTACCGTTTATTGCTGCACGATAACACCAGCAAATCTACATTCATGTCTACCGAGTGGCACGACTAATCGTCCTCTCCTCTCTTCACTCCCTTCTACGACACTCTCCCCTCATGCTCTATCACTCCTCCCGATCTAACTCTATCCCGGTGTATATGTCACTGCAATGCACCTGGCATATCCCGGTCTAGCCCATCCCAGTTTATCCCGATCTATCCCAGTTGGGCCCGTCCACACAACCAAAAATGACAGCTGCTACACTACTGCTGCCACTGCTGTTACTATCACATGCAGTGAACAGTGAAATCAACTAAAACCCATCCCACAGCCATGGCTAATAGCTTTTGGTGGATGGCTACAAAGTTTACTTGGAGCTAGCCAACTAAGCCAGAATGTTACTGGTAGCTAGGTATGAGTAAATTATGGCTGACTAAATGACTCGGTCTCGGACTATAGTGACTCGCCCTTGAACCCTTGTAAATTAAAAGTCCTACCCTCATGACTTGGACTTGGACCATTGTGACGCGGACCTAAACCCTCGTCACTTCAGATTGAACATTTGTGTCTTGGACTCAGACCCTTGAGAATTGGACTCACCCCTTATGACTCAAGACATAAACCCTTGTGACTCTGTCATTTTTTCTATTTACCGCAGGAAATTATTGCATATTTTATCTGTGTTTTCTGTTTGCTCTACATAGACCCTCACAGCCATGTAGTACTAAGTCCGGCAATGAACTCGAGTCCTTATTTTCATGACTCAGGATCTTGGACTCAAAATAAGAAGACTCGACTATAAGTAAGCAAGTAAGTAAGTAAGTATGTGCATATTTAAAGTGCACAATGTCAGCCAGTGGACGAATCTGAGGCACTTGGCTGAGCCGCTAGGGGGAGCTATATGACCATTATTACTATTATTACTACAACTACTACTAGTACCGACCTGGTCGCGGCTGCGTTGGGTTAACTTGGGTGGTAAATCGGGAGGCAACAAGTCAGGCAAAGAGCTGGCAGTATTCAACACTGACTGGTCTGCCCTCTGTTAATGACATCACACAATATGAACTGCAATTACATATATTACATAACAAGAACCAAAGTAATTTGACAAAAAACAGAATCACTCTTTTGTGTTTGCCAGGTTGCAGCATAGGACTGATGGTTTCGCTGCAATATGAGAAGGGGGGAAATTTGTGGTCCGAACGCACAGCCGAAACATGCAAATGCAAGCTGAAGCCAAACTATCAGTCTCAGCTCTCATCCAGACATAAGTTTATGCGGCCAGACAATCACACAGTGTTCTGTTTACATCTCCAGTTTTGCTAGTGCTCACTGCACCTACACCCACAAAAGAGAGGGCCAGGCTGCGTTGACCCGAGTGGCTGGCTACATACCTAAATTGTTTTTTCTTTTAACAGTACTGGTAGTAGTAGTAGTGTAGTAGTAGAAAGCGTAACATCAGTGAGGGCATTACGGCTTGAGCCAGAAGTGAACACTCGCAAGTTTAACAACTGTTTAAATGCTAGTAGTAGTAATAGCAGTAGTAGTAGTGGTAGTAGAAATATGTGTAGTAGTAATATGTGTAGTAATGCTTTACATCAGATTATGGCCAGAGCTAAAAGATGACACTCAGAAGTATACGGGCTGTTTAGAAGCTAGTAGTAATAAGGGTAGTAGTAGTATGTCGTAGTTACGTACATTGGTGAGGTCTGAACGGCTTGACCCAGGAGCTGACACTCGTGGGTCTAACGGCTGTTTAGACACCGATGACACCTGAGCAGCTTTCTGACTGGCTGGTGAGTCCGCTAATCAACAAACACACCATAGATATCAATGATCTATAATTATAAATTCATCGAATTACTACACTGTTATTAGTTAAACTGCTGACAAACAAAAGGTTGTGAGTTCAACTCCTGGTTGTGTTGCTATCAAGTTTTACAGAAATTAATACCAATATAAAATTATAAACTCAGCCTTCCATCCCTCTGGGATAAGTAAACTGAGGTGCCAGCCTGCTTGGCTGGAGTTAAGGCAAAGCATGTTCACCTGTGTTGGGTGGGAAGTAATACTGATACTGTTTGAACCAGTCGGCCTAGATTCACGAAATGTCATTTGCTAGATGGCCCCACTTGGGGCTACTTGCAGGTGGTATTTGGCAGGTGATGCTCTGTAATGAGCTACCATTAAGAGCTATAGACGACTATTAACTTTTTAAGCTTTTAGTCAAAACTGAAAGCAACTGTTGCACAGTTTTAACTAAAGGTGTCAAAATTACCATCCACTTCTGCGTGCTGCAAACCTTAAGCATAATGCATCCTTATTCAGTCACCTAGCAACAAGATTGACAAGCCTTGCTCGATGCAAAATACCACCTGCAAGTAGCCCCAAGTGGGGCCATCTAGCAAATGACATTTCGTGAATCTAGGCCGACTGGTTCAAACAGTATCACACACAAAAAAAATGTGACCTTGGTGTGACCATGGCCTATGAACTATGACCTTGACATAGTACGTGTTCGTGCAAAGCTTCATCAAGCTCACTGCAGCGGTTCCTGAGTTATCGCGTTAACAGAGCATGATGCTGAAAACAACACTGCCATTGCTTCCATGTGAAGTACTTAAACTAAGAACATGACAATACTGAGCAACTATGACAAACTATTGTCTAATAATTAGAAATTATAGCACGGACATATCAACTCACTGATTAGAGAGACGACATCAAAAAGGTCTTCAGTGTAGCCACCTGGTGGCCTGTACAAGCAACACAATAGCAGTAGTAGTAGTATACAGTGTAGCTACCTAGCAGGCCGTACAAGTAACACAACATATCACACCATATGCATCACTCTGCAACCTGTAAGTTTCCTGTATTGTTTTAGTTAACTAATGAGTTAACTAAACACCACTTTGCCTAAAATGAATACTGAATAGTTATTCTTAGGCGTGTTTCTAGATAGTGCCATTATGTTACTCGCAAATTAACTGAAGCTGAGTTATAGAAACAGCTGTTGCTGGACTATGGTGGCCATGTGGTTACGTAAACAGAAAGGTCGCGAATAAATATTAACGAGTGCAGGCCAAAAACTGTAAAACAACTCAACTAACACAACCACAATTACTACTACTACTACTACTACTACTCACAGAGGTCTGGCTGGTGTGGAAGCTAGCAAAGTCCCATCAGGAGCTGGTGCTAAGTTGTCCTCATTGTCATCATCTTCTATTATCAGCGGCCGCGATGCAGACGGAACTGCATCCTTCCCTGCTCCCGAACTTCCACCTGTAATAATAAGTATCAGAGTAATGAAGAAGCTGCTGTTTCTAAACTGAAGGAAGATTCAACGCTAAATTCGACTCAATCTGGCATTTTAGAATAAGGCAAAGTCAACCATAATCACCAGCATGCTCTCACTGCTCTGTGACTGCAGGGTCGGTGCTCATCTCCGTTTCAAGGCCCTGAGCTGGCAGCGAGCTGCAGCTGAGTTATATGGAAAAAGAGCCAGGCCTCTGCCATTTACTGCATTACCACTGTTAGTATCCCAGAGATTAGGCCAGTACCAAATGATACTGCTTGATGACAGAGGCACACAACCAGGCACATGTGCCCACGGTTGTTACCCGACAGTGTACCGGCCTGGAGTTAAACAAGCAACCTTGCAATCACTAGTCCGATGCAATACTATCACACTACCAAGCCATTCTTTGCTAAACTAACAAGCCACATTGGCATTTTAGAATGCCAGTTGCCAACAAAATGGAATCACCTGGCTGGTTAAGCACAGGGTTAATCCGTGGCACAACTACTACTAATAAAACTGCTTCTACTACAACTGAAATAAATCTGGTTGATGGAGTAAACTTTGGCTGTACCATATAATGGTCACCCACCATATCATGTCATATATCACAAAAATTATTAAGGTGTCCCTCATCCATAGAACAACGGCGCCACATCATACACACCAAATCTTTTACATGCAAGCCTCAAACTTGTACCCAAATTGTCATGCCTGCCTCGCGACATGTCACATGAAAAACTTTCATCAGGCCCCTGGCCCTAAAGTTATTAGTGAACGTGCTAAATTTTAAGTAGTTAGAAATTTTTGGAAGGACCCTGCATCTGGTGGTGGCAGCGGACTCTGGGCAGGATTGTTAATATAGCAGTATTGCAATTATTGCAGCAAGTATTCCAATACTTTTTAGTATTGCAACAGGTATCGCAATACTTGTTACATGTTTAGTACTGCATGTGGTATTGCAATATTTTTAGTGCTGAAATACTGCAAAACTTCGAAGCAACAGTTAAACTACCCGGAAATGATTCTTTTCGCGGTGGACTTATATTTTGCTGGCATTCATTTTTCATTTTTTTGCTGCAAGATCCCAAAGCTCCGTCAGCCGATCGCCATGAAATTTTGCACGGTGCTCGGAAGTCTGTTCGATTTTATAATTCCAGTCCAAAATCTTGAGGGGCTCTACCCCAAAAAAAATTAGGGACCAAAAACATGCAAAATTTGGTGCAATTTCAGACGTCTTCAAACTTGACCTATCTTAAGATAATCTTATGACACTGTCTGTGAACAGAAATCTCACGACCTACCAGCAGGCTCTACCATGCGTTGGTGATCGTCTCTGCTACCAGATATGAGACCAAGACCTCCGAGATTGTTAAGCTGAGCTACCACTTCATCTAGCTCCTCTGGTCGTCGATCCCTCGGCTGGCGAGCAACTGGCTGACTCACTACTGCATCCGACATACAGCAAGAAACTTCTTTTACTTTTACTAGAACTACTACCACTGCTCCTGTTACTAATACCACCAAAACCAATCCACAACCACCACCATCGCTACCAGTTTATTCAGCTCTTCCAGTCGTCAAACCCTCAGTTGGCGAACAACCGGCTGATTCACCCACTACCACCACATCTAAACAAGGCTAATGGTAGACAACACCACCCAATGGTAATCCATCTGAGAGCTACGAAACATCAACTGCCATACGGGATCACCTGGCATCCAACATAGATGAATATTCCTGTCTTAACCACAGGGAGGCAACCAGTACTCGATTTACCTACACCGGAAGGATAGAAGGCTAAGCTGAGGTTAATCGCAAGTCCAACATCTTAACCATTATGCTGCCAAGCAGGGTTGTTAGCAATACTGGCCAAAAATATTGCAATAGCAGTAGCAATACTTGGTGGACAGAGTATTGCAATACTATTGCAATACTTTTTGCAATACTCCACTATCCGATCCCCCAAATAAATTGTGATTTTTGCCACTGTATACAAATTTTTTAAACTTAAACTACAAACTACATGATAACGTGATCAACCCAGAATTTAAACAATAAACAAGTCGTGCTAATGCGCAATTTTTCCGTTTGGTCTATTTCGTGCGATCAAGCAATAGAATGAAAAGATTCTTTGCATAATTAAACTGCATCCTCATGATTAGGAGTGTACCAAACATAGAAAAGTATTGCTTTTAAGTATTGCAATATTACAGTCTTAAAAGTATTGCAATACGACGTGCAATACTAAACATGCAACCACTATTGCAATACCTGTTGCAATACTAAAAAGTATTGCAGTACTTATTAC
>Ga0056128_1008140_pt1 | contig 13241 bp, 10 predicted proteins | sample WorMetLIZISLAND2_FD_71113 | JGI IMG/M metagenome (GOLD analysis project Ga0056128, IMG submission 71113) | Marine gutless worms symbiont microbial communities from Max Planck institute for Marine Microbiology, Germany - Olavius geniculatus... ...
GTTCACACGATCGAGCAAACATCGAGCAAACGTCGAGCAAATGTATTCAAAATACACGTGCTAATTGCTCGACGACTGTTCGACGTCTGCTTGATGTTTGCTCGATCGTGTAAACGGGGTATTGAAGGGCGCAGGTGTGTTCTTGGTCGGGTACCTGTCGACGCAGATTGCAGTCAGGTTGAGGATGGACGCGGTACAACACATGACGTCACAGGCCACCCAGGCGTCACACATCACGTCTCCGAACGTCCACATCGCGTTGTTCACCTGAAGCAACACAGACAAACGCAGACTGATAGTAACTGCATAGCGGCGCTGCTTTCAAAAACAATCACTGCTAACGTCGCTTGCACATCTGCGATAAAATACAAGAGTCTCAGCTGTCACTGACCTTGAAGGTCATCCAAAGTCAATGATTTCCATTTAATCTGACAGGGCGTATGCCACTTCCTATTAGTGATCAACAGCAACCTATGCCCTATCTTGCATTGTTTAGCCACAGTACACCCGTGACAGACAGACAAACGGACGAACTGACGGACGGACGGACGACAACCACAACTAAGTGCCGACCTTTAAGCTTACAACTTAACGATCGGCCCAAAAATAGAATAATGGGGTGTTTACACGTCACGATCCAGCAAACGTCCAGCAAACTTTCAGCAAATGTATTTAAAATATACGTGCTAATGCTGGACGTTTGCTGGATCGTGTAAACACCCTATAAAACAACGACAAAAAGAGACGGTCGCCGTCGACTCGTCGACTCCGTTTACTGTTTATTCATCACAAAGCAAAACGTAGCGCTACAAACTTGCAGTAAGATTGTATTTTGTTCCAGATGGTCGCAAATTTGCATTGTGTATGTATAATTGTGTATGTGTATGTGTAGGCCTACGTCGGCGATCGTGGAAGGCAAACGACAAAGAAAGTCTAATCTAAAAATGTTGACTGCTTCAGGCCAAGGCCAAGAATTTCAGAGACTAAAGCCACAAAATTTTGTCCTCAAGACCTTAGAGTTCGAGAACAGTCCACTTGAAAAGCCATCCCTGCTTGCTGTTTGAAATTGCTGAATATAAGTTTGCTATTTCACTGACAGCGACACGCTCTATGACACACGGGCAGACCATTATAACAGTCATCTTCTAATTATGTATTCGTCACTTGGGAATGGGTTGCCACTGATCAAGTGATAGAGTTCCTCAGTTCCGACTTTGATACGAGGGGTCCCTAATTTGTCGATCAACAGTGGCAATATAACATGCTATTTATTATTCTTAACTTTCCTTACGTATCTCATCCTCTCGGGACAGACCAAAGACTCTTAATTCGCAGAGTACGTCACCGTATCGATCTGAATCCCCTCACGCAATGCCTAACAGAATCAGCATCGTCTCTGACATTTTACATCGTCTTAACTCACTCACTCACCTAGCGTTACGATGACAGCGACAGGCGAATCAATCAGCGACGATGTCGTGCTGCTTTATAATAACAGATTTACGTATCTCGAAATCGGATAAAAATAGCAGTCGAAACTGAGTTGGCAGAAACACGGAAACTGAAGAACGTGTCGCGGCTGACCAGTCAACCATCACGACGCCGGAACGCGAGTTGTTCGCTTGCCTAGCTGCGTAGGTCCTATACGTCGTGTAACTAACTGGCAGCAGTACTGACACGCCAGATTCAATATGTCAGCGAACCTGGCAAATATCACGGAACTGTCACGTGTATCCAATCTGCACTCATGCTTCGTCACTTTTCGACGTTATTTCGTGACGCAATTCTCGTCGTCGCACGCACGGTTCACAAAGTGACGCCGGTGGTCGAATTCCCACGAGTTCAGAGCTGCTCACGCAACGCAAACCTTTGTCGACGTATCGTCTGCCGTACGTCCGTCGCTACACTTGTTCCTTGTATCGCGGCTTTAATTTTTCATCGACAGAAGTGTCGACGAACATTGCTCATCGTGGGAATTAAACGTACGTTCCACTTCACTGAATTTGCGAATTCTCTACATGAGGTATGGTTTACGTCGTCGTAACTAGATTGAATGTCAATAACACTGAGAGAAGTCGACATCTAACTATGCCTGGACTATTTTGAACAAATTTGACCTACGCAGAGTGCACGAAAACTATTTCGATCTCAATCAGTGTTGCTATTATTAATCACGTACTTTTTTCTCGTTCGTGTTAATAAGAAAAGCAAGAACACCTGCAGCTTCCGCTGCTGGAAGCGAAGTTTTGTTGCCGACGCCAACTATACCATATCTGTGATGAAAGTGGGACGGCATGGTATGTGGAAACGCAGCTAAAAGTACGACGTCTGTGGAATTATTTGAGTTGGCTGCGTGAAAAAGTGCCCTTTGATCAGTTTGAAAGTTTGATTTTACTTTTTTCGAGAATTTATTTAAACTGGATTTTAAAATGGCACATGCCAATCATTTGCCACTCCCAACTACAAATCGCTTCTTGAATGCACGACCGAAATCCAAAAAGTAAAATATTAAAGTATAACTAAAATAAATACATAAATAAAGCACATTTAGCCTAGGTTATGCATCGCTGCTCATTCATTTATTCATTCATTTACTGAACCCGCCACATGCACACGGCAGAAAAATCACATAAGCTTAATGCAGTAAAATAAAAAAAAACTTTTAAAAACATAACATGTGTGTCATGAGAAAATTCGGGGTGAATAATTTGGTATAAACACAGCAGACTGCTGTAAAAGTGGCGTCAAATCATATTAAACCCTGCAACTGTGGGCTGCCGCTATTTTTTCTAGGATTCTATCCATATTTCTCAACCGGGTGTCTGTAGGCTACTTTCCCATGACTGCCACGTGACAGCTGTGAGGCAGAAAGTCGATCTGCAATCATCAAGTCACGAGACGTGCTGCAATTGCGAAAGACGGTTATGGAGACGAATCTTCAGCAGCATGTCAGACGATGCCTTGCTCGTCAGCGCGTCAAAGACGCAATTTAAGCCGAGCACGACTCAGAAGTCTTACGTTTTCACGCGGAGTCGCTGTCGACATGTCGCCGGCGGCTCATACACATGAGCCACCGTCATCGTATCATGTCTTGATTGTTTCCCGGATAGGCTACTAACTATAACTCACCACCAGTTGGAGATAAACCTAGAGGTACTTTTTACTACTCTGAGTATGCTGGTCACGCTAAATTAGATTTAATGATACATAATAGTGACTTGTGGTGGGTCTGTATTTATCTCTGATAATATTGTATAGGCTACTCTTGTCTGTTCTGATATTTCAACTTACAACTTCGGCGGATGCAATTATTAACAATCTACAAACTGCATGCGAAACAAGGACGAATATCAGTTTTCCGGCTCTGCTGCACCCGTTGACCGTGACCTCTGTATAGACAATGACAGTTTTTGGAAATGCTGAAAAAGCAAGTTTAGCTCACCCAAGACAGTGGTTCACGTTGTTGATGGTTGTACCAATGACAGTGATATTGCTGAATCGTTTGCAGATTTTTAGTAGGGTCTGTAGGCCTAATTCTGCAGCTCAGAATAATGTACTGTATGATCAGTTTGTCTCCCAGTTTGATGGTTATGTCGGTGCACAGTTGGATTTGTCTGTTTCACTAGATGATGTTGCAGGTAGTATTGGTAAACTAAAAAAGGCAAAGCACCAGGTAATGATGGTATTATGGCTGAGCATCTGTTACATTGTCACCCTATTATCTTTTATGTGTTATTGAAACTCTTTAAAGCTATCGTGTCTCATCGGTATGTGCCTATGACATTTGGTGCTGGTATTGTTATCCCGTTATTGAAGAATGCTGGTCTGGATAAATCTAACATGGACAACTACAGAGCCATTACAATTAGTCCAGTGATTTCTAAGGTGTTTGAGTCGTATTTACTATGTACTATGCAAAATTTTGTGTTTACGTCCGAGCTGCAGTTTGGTTTTAAAGCTAATAAGGGCTGTCGTGATGCTATGTCTGTACTGTGCAATACTAGGGATGGTTCGATTGTCAATATAGCATGTCTTGATATGTCTACGGCATTTGATAGAGTGAACTTTTATGCACTTTCAAGTAAATTAGTGAAGCTCAGTGTGCCAAAAAGCTTTATTTCCATTATTCTTGACTGGTATGGTAAGGTGCTTGTCTCGGTCAAATGGAACAATTCTGTATCTGCGCCACGAAGGCTGTTGGCTGGTGTTCATCAAGCTGGGTAATAATACACCACGTATTATTACCCAGCTTGTTTAGTGTGTATGTAAATGATATTCTCTGTAACCTGGAGCGAAGTGAGTTTGGATGTCATGTCTCTGGCAGATACGCTGGGGCTTTAATGTATGCAGATGAATTGCTGCTTATCTCTATTACACTTCAAGATTTTCGTAACATGCTAGACATTGTCTACGCCGAGTTGTCATGGTTCGATGTGGTTTTGAATGTGAAAAAGTCTGGTCTTCTTAGAATAGGCTCACGGTTTAATGCTGACCTCAGTCCTGTACTGATAAATGGATCGACCCTGCCTCTCGTGGGCAGAATGTCGTACTTGGGGGCGGATATTGGTGCCGGTAAAAGCCTTAAGTAAGTAAGTAAGTAAGTAAATGATTTATAAAGCGCCAAAGTCTCAGAAAGAATCAGGGCGCATATGATGATGGACGCTAGGTGGCAGAAAAGGCTGGCTGAATGTAGTGGGTCTTTAGGTGACATCTGAATGTAGCCAAGGTTTGACATTGACGAATTTGAGGAGTTAAGGAGTTCCAAATTTTCGGAGCAGAGACGCGAAAGGAACGAGAACCAAAGGATAAGTTATGCCGGGGAATTGCAAGTAACTGACTGGTAGAAGAGCGCGTGGACACTGAGGACTTATGATATTGCAGAAGATCAGTAAGGTAAGGTGGATGGCCAGTGTGAAGTGCCTTATAAGTTGAGGTGGCGGGTTTATCGCCATTCAATAGGTAGCCAGTGGAGTTGTTTGAGAAGTTCAGTCGATGAAGAAGAACGATAGGCCTGCTGCATTACGACTCTGGCAAGTGCGTTCTGTACTGTAAGCTATGCATGCACACAAGGCGCATGAAATTTTTTTTAGGGCCTTTAATGCACTGTATGCCAAGCTAGAAGGCACTGCTTCAGACATTGTCATTGTCCATCTTACTCGTATATTTTGTCTTCCTATTCTGTTGTATGGTCTCGAGTCATTTACTGTGTCTAGATCATATTTATATGCTATAGAGTTTTGCTCGTACAAAGCAATGTACAGAATATTTAATATTGGCAGTCGTGATTTTATTAATTAAGTTTTATATTATACCGGTATTTTACCTTTATGCTATCAGATTGATCTGCGTAAACTTCGTTTTATAATGTTTTTAAGTGCTGTTCCGATAGCATTGTATGGCACATACTAACAGCCACTAGCAGACGTACAATTGATACTTTAATGGCTGATTTTGGTATACTTAAATTTTCTGTTGATGCTGTTTATCTAAAAGCCCTTTGGACTAAGTTTGGTTCTGAGTTGCAATTGTGTTTTATTGTGCTTTCTTCGTGTGTTTTCTTCTGTAAATTTACCATTCCTGGACATTGCTTCTTTATGTCGTACGTTTTGTTTTTTCTGTCTTCTTTTCTCTTTTTGTGTGCAGTGTACTGTTGTATTGCTACCTTCTGGGTGAATAAAGATGTATACAGGCTATGGCAAGCGATAAACGCAAGAGGGGTTTAATTTTTAAACAACGGAACTTCGTGCAATCTTATATTGAGAGACACTCGATCGGCAAAAGCGGCATTTTGCTACTGACCCTCGGGATTTGTAATTTATTATTTTTCTTCTGTGGGTTTTGCATAAACGACTAACGACAAACGATCGGTCCCAGATTGACCTTTGCTGTGTAAACTGCACGAAATTTGGTCAGTTAATTCTCTGGAAAATCATTCGAAGAGTTGCCACCAGATGTCACATTTTAAGGCTGAAATGCATCGAATTCGATTTCGGCTAGAACTCTGTTCCAGACCCCGCTGAGGAAACTTAAGTGCTATCCAGACCTTCTAGTTGGATTTAATGGGCTTTACTTTTAAGGGGAAAAGAGGGGAAAATGGGGAAAGGGGGTGAGTTAAGTGGACAGGGCTAGAAAGAAGAAGAAGAACAGAAAGGGAAAGAGAGTGAGGCTCCCCAATGATTTGCTGAAATGACGCTACTGCCGATCGACATAGCAGGTACCCGGGACGTGCATGGCCGAAACATCTTACGTTAGGATCAGTTGAAAACAAGCATGGGTGTTAGTAGCAACAGAGAATGTCCCGAGGCGCGGCCGAGCGCGGCACTCAGACGGAAAGAGACAGAAACAACATCAGCCGGATCGTAATCTGGCGCTAAAAGCAATCGAAGACGGACGCGTGCCAACCAGACGTTCAACCCACATAGATTCTTCTTCTTCTTCTTTTTTATGCCAGATTCATAATTATCATAAAGAACAGCCATCACGCCAGTCCACAATGTCGTCAGTCCGTTTTTTGGACGTCTCCCGGCTGGTCGATTGCTTTCAATTATTCCCGGTAAACGGTCTTTACTAACCGGTGGTTTTTTCGTGTTGCTGTTGTGATTTAAACAACTTCAATTTTCTTCGTTTAATAAGATCAGTTAGGCTACATGCGATGGTGTATGAACAGTAATTTGTCAACAATACAATATTTTTGCGTACTCGAGGTTTATTTTCTTAAGTTCTTTTCTTTTGGGGCTTATATCAAAACGAACCGTCGCGAACTGATAACGACGAAAACCTCACCGAAAAACGCCGAATTAGTCAGGTTCAATGCATATAAAACAAACGATAATAATAATCGTGCCTAAATAACTGTAGCAGGTTTTCTAATCCTTGTAACTAATTTATTTATTTTGCAAGATGGATATTGGCTCGATTTGCTGCAGGAAATCTGAGTTTTAAAACGAGGACGATGAAGTTCTGGACGGTTGTGGAAAGGTGCTGCTGATGCTGGCGTGTTGTAACAGTCACGAAGTACAACGGACTTGGGCCTAGTGTAGGCCTATAGGTCGCTCACGCCGCTGTTCATTGTAAAATGCACTAATTCAATAGAACGCTGCTGTTTTGCGGTGGAAAGCTGGTTTCTGTCCCAAGTGTGCGGAATCGAAGCGGCGCACATACAGTGGTCCGGTTGGAACAACGGTAGGTCTAGTTAACTTTATCGCTACCGGTACTATCTATAAACGTACTCGCAGAGTCATGATAGCATTAGGCAAATTGGTCTCGTTTATGAACTCAGCCGCGACTGGCGGGTAAAGTGGGAACATCCGCATGCATGTGAGGAAACTCTATATTAGATTAGATCCCCCTGTCGACGGTTATGAACCCCCTGTGCTCTCTTTTTTGGCAATTTCCGTGTTAATATTTATTACTTTGACTTCCATATAAAGTAAGCCTACTTCAGCATCCACGCTGACCTTTTAGAGCTTCCGTTTGAATATTTACTTAAGATAGATAAAACGCTTTTGTCTAAAACTGCAGTTCAGTGTTTGAATTGTGAAAAACTAGATAGCAGTCGTAGCCCGCAGATACCTCCGCCAAGGCAATGCTATTCGCCAGGTGGCGTCACCATCTTCGGTTTTGCAGCGGTTCCGCTTATGCCCCCTTTAACGCAGTGGTAACGAAAATTTCAAAGTGATCCAGAATCCAGGATTTCTGCCGGATCACCTTCAAATTTAACCAGTTGTAGCTTATGCCATGCCCGACATACCCTCAAAATTTCAAAAAAATCCGTCAATATCTTTTTGAGTTATCTTGTACACACACACAGACAGACAAACAAAAAACGGCAAAAAACATAATCTCCTTGGCGGAGGTAATTAGCTGAGGGTTAAACTTTTCGACGGTCAAAGACCGACTAAAATTGTGCAAACTCGTGCTCCGTTCTCGTCGTATATGTTCTCTATAATTCCTTGTTTTCGTGGACAGCATCGACTGCAGTGCAGCCGCGAACCGTTACCAATCACATCTGTCAACATCGCCCACTCTCTTAGATCTGCGTGCAGGAATTATTCTACTCTTTAGATTCGACATGCAGCTGACCAAACAAAATGACGACAGCGAGTAGCCCAAAGATGCCGGGGAAAATAAGGATTACGGATTCACTCAGATTATTAGTATAGACAGCAAACAGAAAAACTTGCCAGTCATCGGTGCAAGCGTGCACTCTGCCGCCGAGTGCTCTCTATAGTTGCCAACATTACTATATGCGGTATTATTAATCAAAATTATTTTGTTAGACTAATCGATTAAAAAAATTAATCAGAACCAGCCTTAATTTTATTATTATTTGTCTGCTTTCTGCGAAGTAACGTGTGCATTAGTTAACGACGTAACGTAAGAATTGCGTTTAAACTTTGTGATTTATTTCACATGTAACCACGGTTCAGCCAGGCGTGTAGCGAATAACGATAATGACGATGATGACGAAAATGCTGATGATGATGATCAGGAGCGTCGTCACTGCTTAAGAAAGACATGAGTCTGAAAATCGCGATTTCCGACATAAAGCGGCAGCAGAATTTTCGACAGAGGACACAACGGGCCCTCAAAATTCCAGTTTTGTTCATAACATATCCCGCAAACGTCACGGATTTTCAACAACAAATTTTGTATTTTCGGGCAAAAAGAAAATTTTTCGACAGGCTAAAAATTGGCCAAGGGAGAATTGCCCCTGCCCCCTTGCTACGACGCCACTGATGATGTAATGATGATGATAATGGTGGAAGACCTCGACATAGACGGCTAGCGGCATTACAAGCACGGCGACCATGATGTCAGCGACTGCCAGAGACACGATGAAGTAGTTGGTGGCCGTACGTAGCGACACCTCGCGCCAGACACTCAGAACTACCAGTGAGTTGCCGAACAGCGTCAGCGCAGGGATGACCACCAAGACCAGTGGTTCAACTTTAATCCCAAGGATTTGGGTTCGTTATTCCGAAAGTCTACTATTCCCACTAACCCTAACCCTAATCCTAACCCAAACCCTAGCACAGTAGATTTTCGGAATAGCGGATCTTCGGAATAGTGAACCTTCGGAATAGCGGACCGGTACCACCCCAACTCAACCCCAAATCCGAACCCAACCTATCCTTAACCCCAAATACAGCGTGAGCGCAGGGATGATCACCAGGACCAGTGTCCAATAGCGTGGCGCCGTGGTGCTTATAGCTGATAGCTGGTCGTCGTCCGCCAGTGTCGACAACCACGTGCTGGTCTGCGCCACAGAAACTGATGACGTCATTGCTTTCCAGTGGTGACGTCACGAATTACGTCGTCGTTGATATCTGCAGCAAACGACCTCATCATAATTACTGTTATTAGCAGTGTCACCAACTTCTACTATTTGTCAATTTATTTTGTCACAGACAACGGTAAATGTTCCGTTCCCCATTGTTAGCCTATATTGGTGTGCACATCGTCGATATGTCAAAGAGAAAAACTATTCGTTTTAAAGAGTTGTGACTCAATTAATTCTTTCGTGACAAAATACGAAAAAATGCAGCAAACAGCAAAAAAGATTAGCTTAAACTGACTAATATCACCCTTGCGTGTTATTAATCGCAATGGAATGTATATTATACGCTAAATATGACATCAAAATTTAACTTCCACTTATCGTCAAATCGGCGTCTTCATCGTTAGCTGCGACATTGCAGCCGTATTTTGCCTATCAACAGAAGTCGTAGTGCTGCATAGTAGACGGACGGGTCTATTTTGTGAAAATCCTTTGTGCGAAACAAACGTCCAAAAAGTCATATCGAACTGAAGAGCTGTTTTGCTCAGTTCTAAAGCAGTTACTGTAGTGAGTTTGCATAAGACTGCGCGCGCCGAAATGCGTTAGGAGTATTCCGTAACGAGCGAAGTGCATCGGAAGGAACGGCCGACGGAATCGCCGAATAGCAGCCGGCAGATTGCTATTTTCCACTATGCAGAGCAATGCACTTAAGCTGCAGCAGTAGATTGCGGACGTAAAACCGGGTAGTGCAAAACCATTCAATCTCGAGGCGTCGTCGCGTTCGCGGCATGAGACGACCCGAGCTAGTAGTCTTCATCGCTTTGTCGCCCTAGGTCAAACAGGTGCTAGCGACGCCCTACCGGGGATTAATCGCTAAGGACCGCCTGCACGCGGAAGTCAGCCGCTGAAAAAGTCCACCGGCCTACGGCCAGCCGGTCATCGTCCTACTCAATGCGAAAATCTTGTGATTAACTGTCAATTTCTAGGCCCGTCGAGACGCAATCAACTCGTGGCCAGTCGCGGCTGACATCCGCCAGTCTTTCGCGGCGCACGTGAGATCACGCACTGTGTGAAATCGCTCTAAATGTCATCGCACTCGATTAGTAACGACCGCAGATATCTGATCACTAAGGCAACTGAGTGAGCATGTAAAATAGTTTTGTTAAAACTCTGCTTGCTTTAATGTCTTACTGCAATAAAACATACTAGACGCCGTGTCGATTCTGTCTGTTAGAAAGTAATCAACTATAACTTAACTGAATGATCTGTTTCATCTCTACCGCTGTGACGAATTCGTTATGTATTTTCTGCTTCTGGTAGACATGGAATGGGACGAAATCATAGAGTTATAGGGTAAAATGTTATGGGCATTTTGGGCAGAAAAATTCGACAGAACCTTATTGGCTGCTACTCCCATCCGGAGTTTCATAGCACAGTAGGTGTAGAGAATTTTAAACCAGAATTAAAATGCTGGCTGTCTATCCTGATAAGCCTACACAACGGCACTATCAAATGACCGTCTACTGAACAGACAGCAGCTGCCGGTACACAGTCTTTCCTGGGTGAGAGTCTATATTATATTATATTATATTCTAGTCTGCAGATTATGAATAACGCAAATGATTGCTAGGAATAAGCAATCGATGGAACGGCGACTGGGTGTTCTGGGTTCATGAGCTAGCGGCCGGTGCATCGTCGGATATGCACGTTGCACTGTGCAGCATCGTCGTAGAGATGTGCGTGGAAATGGGAAAAACAGGTGAAGTGTATAATAATGACTCCTATATAATAATAAATTCCCAGTCATTATTATATGTATAATTTACACTTCCCCAGTCATTATCTATACCTATTCAGCTATGAACATATAGGGCCTAGCCTACTGAATAAGCGACAACAACGACTTTTAAAAAGAAAACTTCTATTAGTTACCATAATATCACACAAGAAGACTGAAGGAGTTAATATTATACGAGGGGCGAAACAGAAATAAGATGAGAATAAAAATAAAATGCATGGAAATGGGATTTAAAACGATTGGGTGCAAAAATATAGTTTGACTATTTGAATTACAACGATTGCAAGTTAGTTTTTGGGCAGCGTACAAAATTTTCACATGCTATAATTGTTCAGCAATATTAATTAATTAATTATCATTATTTCCAATTAACATTTAATTTTTTCGTGCTGTTTATTTCTTTGATTGCTAGTTCGTTTGCTTTTTTAATTTGTCTAACACTGTTGGTTGAAAGTCAGCATGGGCACGCCGCCCGCAGGAAAGTTTTTCATAAATACCCAGATGTTTCGGTGAAGTTGCCAAACGGAAACGGGAATAGAAGAAAAGTGGGAATTGCTCGGTGGGAAAAATAAAAATTGAATTTCAGTTTTAGACGAGATAAGAATAAAAATAAAGTTTTTGAAATGGGATGAATCTGATGTGAAATATCTGTTCGCGCACTTCTCTAAGCATCGTCGCTAGCAGGCAGTCGAAGATGAACAGAGAGAGTATAATGAGCTAATCACGCTAACGTTGTCAGTATGCAAATGCAGCTGCTGCAGCATCATAACATCACCGGCAAGCCGTTAAATTCTGGCCGATAAGACCGCGGACCAACCAGCAAGCATACACCGATCGGGTGCACCATAAAACTGACACCCCTTTCAACCACGTCGATATAACGGCCATATAAACTGCACAGCACAAAGATATTTATACTGTTTGAATAACCTTAACATTTTCTTTTGACTATCCACAGTTTCTAAATGTGTTCCTTTAGTGTTTCTCCAAACGCAGATTGTAAATTAAACAGCGTTTGTCGTTTGATAATCCGATTATTCTGACAAAATTACAAATTTTTGCATTAAACACTGAGGTTTAAAAAATTGTGAAAATGGTTTTGACAGAATGAGCACATTTAAACAGTCAGTAATAATTCGAGTGTTAAAATCGTTTAAACAGTACAAATATCTGGTATTTTTCAGTTTACGGGCCGATATGGAATTATTTGAACTTAGCTGAAAAAGGTGTCACTTTTCTGACCCACCCGGCATTTGAAACAGAACCAAATAAAACACGTGTATTGCGAGCACACATAACGTGTCTGCAAAACAACGTATCTGTTTCTGGCTTTTGTTAGACAGTTTTTTAAATAAAAATAATCTTCGTTCATCGACACTGCGCAACAAAACACAAATTCTAAACCTTTACAAAGTCACAACACTAACGTTGCTTTATCGACTCCCACTGATAAATCTACATAATGTGTGCACAGTATTTCAGCATGTTAATTGTCAAAGTTCGCGACATCAAGTGATTACAATATAAGCAGACGCCAAGACATCTTCATGGCGACAAGACACCATCATCACCAACATCCCACAAACTACGTCTGCTGGTCGCAAAACATCAGCTTTTATGCAGTCTTAACGTTGATGATGTCAGTTGCAGAGGGTAATGTCGTTTGATGTGCGACTTACCTCTGATCTGCGTGACGTCGTCCGAGCCATCTTACGAGCGACCAGCGGCTGTCTTCCCGCAGCCTTGCAGTCAACTACTACTGCTGCTGCTGCTGGTGACTGCCGATAAGCTTTGCTTTGACTGTCTGTCTAACTGTCTGCCTCTGGCCGCATCCACGCACGTCAGCAGCATCAACAGCAGCAGCAGCCTCGGCGTCTGATTCAGCCGACTGTGACTGCTATTAACCTTTTTTTCCGAGCACAGTAAAAACTAAAAATAAACTTTATAGCGATATAAATAAGTAAGGTGGCAGATAGGTACATACATGCTGCTTAACATAACAAGCACTGGTGACAGGCTTTTTGGATTTATCAACATCGATGACCTTGAACGATCTTGAACCCCTCAAAAAGAGGTTTTTATTGAATTTTTCGCAATTTTTGGACGCAGCGCACATTTCAACACTGAATTGCGACGTAATGGCTGGAGATAGACCAAGACAAC
>Ga0056128_1008142_pt1 | contig 13238 bp, 4 predicted proteins | sample WorMetLIZISLAND2_FD_71113 | JGI IMG/M metagenome (GOLD analysis project Ga0056128, IMG submission 71113) | Marine gutless worms symbiont microbial communities from Max Planck institute for Marine Microbiology, Germany - Olavius geniculatus... ...
TCTGTCTGTCTGTCTGTCCGTCTGTCACACTCGTGATCTGTATCAAAACGGTGCAAGCTAGGATCACGAAATCTTCACTGTGGGCTGCCCCAAGGTCTCTAGTTTATCGTGACAAAATTTTGTGCCACTGCGTGCAGGGGTTCCCCTCGAATGAGGGCATCATAGAGGGGTACCTCCCTTAAAAAGACGCCATTTTGCCGTTATTGGCTCGAATAATGTGAAAACGGTTGCAGATAGGTACATACTTGCTGCTTATCATAACAAGCACTGGTGACAGGCTTTTTGGATTTATCAACATCGATGACATTGGCATTGAACGGCCTTGAACCCCTCAAAAAGAGGTTTTTAGTGAATTTTTCGCAATTTTTGGATGCAGCACACATTTCAACACTGAATTACGATGAAATGGCTGGAGATAGACCAAGACAACCTGCATATGAAATTTTCAGCATTCAACATAGATTTTAGCAGTCCAAGTCCCAACCCCCTAGGTTCAAGGAGTCCGGCGCAGGTGGGCATCAAAGACAGCTACCCCCCTAAAAAGTGGATATTTTACCGCAATTATCTCGTTTAGCATGAAAACGGTTGCAGATAGGTACAGACATGCTGCTTATCATAACAAGCACTGGTGACAGGCTTTTGAGATTTATCAACATCGATGACCTTGAACAACCTTGAACCCCCAAAAAGGGGTTTTAGTTAATTTTTTCGCAATTCTTGAATGCGCTGCACATTTCTACACTGAATTGCAACGAAATGGCTGAAGATAGACCAAAACAACCTGCGTATGAAATTTTCAGCATTAAACGTCGATTTCAGCAGTTCAAGTCCCGACCCTCGATGAGAAATATAATTCATAATCTACGCCATCAACAACTGGAAGTACAACACTGGAGAAAGGGCCAAATAAAATTTGTGACAGTCGCAGATAAACATAGACTCAAATGAATTCGGCCCAAAGTAAGTAAGTCAGTAAATACGTATCATAATTCATGTCAAACTATATTAACCTCAAACACGTTAGGTGTGCTAGTGAAGGAGAAGTATTTCACCATTAATTGTACGTTAATTCTGAAATCTGATTTCGTGATTTGGATTTGATTGGTGCTTATCTAATGACGCTTGTGACATCTGATGTACGTGCTCGCTTGATTGATACTATGCCAGTTGATGCCAGTGAATGTTGTACCGCAACCCCTGCTATGCGCCACACTCGTTATGATGACGGCAGCCGTCAGGGAATCACGGTGAGGCACCTGGATAGATATGTCGTCGCATAGGCAGCAAAGTTGAATCACATCAAATAAAATTATTTGTGCCAACCTCATTTGTTTGACTCAGTTATACTCGCGTCTGCATCTAAGGCCTACATTCCTACAAATCTAGGGGCCTACTCAGTACTCAGTATCACTGCCGCATGGAGAGTAGCCTAAGGGCTTAGGCCTAGATCCTGAGCTGGCGGCAACGGCAAGACGTGAAACTGCGCGGACTAAGCGAGTCTTATCAGGACACTGCACCCACTAAGATGCTTCGCCCCGTGGAAGTCGCACCATCTGTCCCATTCTGTTTTGGTCGCTCTGGTAGATTGTAGATGTTAAGTCAGTAGTCACAATAGTGCAGTGACAATGTGATGTGTTGCATTTGCAGATGTTGGTGACAGTGTTGACGATGTAACAATGAGTGACGCAGCATCAGACTTTGTAGATGATGATGTAGCTACTAATGACATTGCTCACGATGCTACAGATGCTACAGTTTCCAGTCTTCACTGTTCCATTGATGATGATGATTTTGATAAGAATGATGATTACATATCAGATACACTGATAGTCTTGGAGGTTCCGGATGCAGTCTTTGAACATCAACATGTCCAGGTTAATGCTTACCTAGTGCCTGCTTCCATTGTTTCTCATAGTGTGTTATATAGGCTGCTGTACCATGTTTAAATGGCTTGATCATATGTAGAAATTTGCCATATGCAATGCATCCAAAAATTTTTCAGCTTTTGTGTTGCCAACAATAATTCTAGCTGTCAACAGTAATGAAGATGATAGCTGTGAACAAAGAATGATATACAGATATTGAGTAATGAATGAAAATATAGTAAGCAGTAAAATTAATTGATAATTATGTGATATAGCAATTTGTGCTACTGTTAGCAATTTTAGGATCTGTAATAAAGAAGCTGCCATGGATTAGGTTATTGCACAATGCACATGCTCTCAGCACGTGAGCCTGGCTATCTACAGTGTGTCATAATGTGTGTGTTTTAAACCACGGTCTGGTGTGGGATAACTGAATGCCAAACAAACTTAGACTTACTTAGATAGACAGTGGTTTAACTGACACTTACTCCACGCTGGCCGAGTTAGTCGTGTGGCCTATGCTGTCTTTCTTTTGGTCACCCATGACTATACCGGTGAGTAATCAACACGCTGTTTCACTGTAGACAATACTAGTTCCAGCATGTTCTATATATTGGATTAGTATTGTTGTACCTGCTATGGCTGTGTTGATGTCTGTAGGAAGAATTTCAGTCATTGTTCCGAGAGTATGAAACGTCAGCACAGTTTCTTTATGTCAAGAAATTTCACCAAGCATACGTGACATTTGAATCAGTGTCATCTGCTAGTCATGCTTGCATTCAGCTTCATCAGCTTCCATTTATGGACTGTGTCATTAAATGCCACTTTGCTCAGGTTGCAATTTTACCACTTGCTGTCTGTCTTTAGCAAGTAGTCAGATGAATCAACCAACAGACTTTGCAGCTAAGGTTGTTGGGCCTTTGTAAAAACCCAAAGAAACAAGTACCCAATAAAACTCTCCCACCCGGTTGGGCTTTGGATTTTTTTTAGAAAAGACAGGTTTTTGCCTGTAACAGCACACTGCAGCATCAGCAGCTGTAGTGGTTCTCTGTGGATTAATGTCATTTAGCTACGGTAGGCTGACAACTATACATCTGTTAGTTAGTTAGTTAGTTAGTTTGAACATTCAAGGGCATCCATTCCAAGTCACAGACATCGCAGTCAAACAGATGAGTCTTGAGTCTGTCAGTAAAGCTAAAGAGTGTCAGTGATGGGTCGCTAGTGGACGCCAGTAGACTGTTCCACACATGTGGTCCGTCGATGGCAAAAGATTGGTTGCCGAACGTCGTTCCGGTCAGTGGAACTTCCAGTTTGGTCTTTAACAGTGATGATCTAAGACCGGACCGGCAGCGGCTGAAGCTGTGTGTATGACTGTCAGTCTGTCTGTGTGACAGCATACAGGTGCTGCTGGTGATATGTCTCCGCGTCAGTATCTAGAGCTGCCCCAGCCTACCAAGCAGTATCTCATTTCACCGCCAGGCTCTCCACCCGAAGGCTGGGAGCCTGTCAAGGAACGAGCTCCGGCTATAAACTACGATCTACTCACAGCCATTGCCAATCTGGCTCCAGGTATGATATGTGGTAGTAGTTGTTCCAGGTATACACTGCTACTAATAGTAGTAGTAGTTGTTGTTGTTGTTGTAGTTGTTTTAGTTGTAGCAGTTTTGGTGGCTCGGTCGTGGTAGAGTGTCTGACTTCAGAAGGTCGTGGGTTTGACTCCAGGGGCCGTATGCATAACAATGTCGTAACTTTACTTCCAAACTAAAATCGATTTACGTCAGACGTAGTGCTAAGTCGGTATGCATAATGACGTCGTAGCACTAGTCAGACGCCTACGTCCGAACTAACTCTAGTCGCTCCAGCGACCTGTCGTAAATATTTAGTCTGTCGTTGTCAATGTAAATTAACGTCGCTAAGGAGAATCTGCAATCACGTCATGCATCGTAAAGGACTTCAGGTAAGTCAGTTACACTATTGAAACTAACTGCATTATTAAAAGTTGCTGAATAAAACTTTTAGCGTTCGATAATTTTCACTTATTCGCATCGCACATTCTTACTTAGCCCATGGAGCTGTAACTAGGTTCGAGCACGCCCGAGACTGCAGCAGACGACAAGTCAGGCCATATCTATTTTTAGCTGCAGGCCGGCCTAGGCAGAGTGCGTTTAGCCAGGGAATTCCAGAGTCAAACTACCCGACGTCAATTACGTCGATAGTAGTTAGTCGCTTGCTACGACAGCGTTTTGCATGCCATCGAACGCAACTGTCTAGTTTGGAAGTAGTTAGTCACGACGTAGGCCTTACGTTTAAACTAATCTATGACGTTGTTATGCATACGGCCCCAGGTTGTGTCTCTGTCAAGTGGTTGCTAATTGGATGGATGACTGTCTGTGGACAGATAAGTCGTCCATGTATATATCCAGCATCAAGATCTACTCAGTCTACTTTCATCTCTTTGGGACGGCAAGTTTACCTGCATTAGGTGGCAGGTAACACTGTTTGATCTCAATATGCAGGTGAAGCTTTGTTCTTCTGCAGTGGGTTTCGCATAAAGAGGCTATACACCTACTTTAACCTTCAGTCACAGTACAGGGTGCGGCAAAAAAGTGGACCCCTAAAGTTTTTTTTTGCGGTTTTCTCAGCAAGCATGTGGGATTTTAATGTGAATTTTTACATTTTTATTTAGTGAAACATTCTATATTTAACTGCCAGGTAAAATGTGATTCTGTTGAAAAACGACGAAGTTATAGATTTTTTAACATGACCGCCTACCGATTTTTTAAGCATAAAAAATGTTCAAGCTAAAAATGCTATTTAATTTTCAAAAACCGGTTACTGCGTTACTGCTGATGACGTCACAGTGACGTTTTGATAAACAGTAAGTTATTTTGTTTATAAATTATTACTTAGTTATCATTCTTTCAAAGCAATGGCCGTCTGCCCAGTGGATTCATCTTCCAGCAGGATGGCGCACCAGCACACACAGCGTTCAGCGCATGGAACGGACTGCGAGCCAACTGTCCAGACTTTATCACAAAGGACCAGTAGCCTCCAAATTTGCTGAATGTAAATCCAATCAACTATCACATATGGGGTGCAATGTTGAAGGCATACTTCAAGCTTAGAACAAAGCCGAAAACAATCGTTGAAGTCAAGGAAGCGCTTCAGGTTATCTGTAGCAACCTGCCACAAGGACCAATCAACAAGGCTGTGAAAGACTTATCACAGTAAGCGACTGAAGGCTTCTGTTGGAGCTTGGAGCTAGTGGTGGGCACTTCGAACATTCACAGTGACAATGAAATTCTGACATCTAATTATTAGTTAACTGTGTTGTTTCAACGATGTTATTGGCTTGTTGTAGTAACTTGAACATTTTTTAACGCTGAAAAATCGGTAGGCGGTCATGTTATAAAGTCTATAACTTCGTTGTTTTTCAACAGAATCACATGTTACTTGGCAGTTAGATGTAGAAGGTTATACTCAATAAAAAGTTCTGTAAAATTTCAATTTAAAATTTTTAACAGTTGGTGAGAAAACAGCGAAAAACTTTAGGGGTCCATTTTTTTTGCCGCACCCTGTAGTCTTAGCTGTTGTTGTAGTTGTATTTGTAGTTGTAGTAGTAACGGTGTAGTAGTTGTTTTCAGGTGATTCACATGAGGTGGTGGCAGCCTCATCATCTCAGCCGGGTATCGTGGTGTCTGTCTGTGACGATCTCCTCAACTTTAAGAAGCGTCCAAAAATTGTGCCAACCAGTGCTCCACACACTGTGCCGTAAGACTCTCAAAGCGGCACATGCACATAATGTACAGTAAATGACACCTTGCTGTCGGAATTTTATCCCACAGTGTACTGCAAAAAAGTTTTGGAAATTGATTGTTATTTAGCAATGTTCCTCAGTTGGTCATTCAAGTTTTCCTGACTATCGTCATTGTGTACAATGGAGCATGCCATCTGCAATGTTTTGTTTAGACCCTTAGAGACTGATTGGAACAGGAATATTCAGGGGTGAAGGAGTACGGGCCATTTGAAAAGGTTGGGTTTGGGGATTGGCTGTACCTTTTCCCAGTATATGGTTGGAAAATCTTTTAAATTTAGCAGCAAATATGAGCTAGTTTCTTGCGCATTTGTGATCAAATAGGTGTGTTGAGAAAGAGTTTTTGTTTACTGCGGTCCATTATTAGAACTGAATAATTTTTTCACATTTTCACGAGATGTTTAAATGTAACACTCGCTATCTGACTCGCAGTTCCGCCACTATCAGGTCAGGTGTGTGGCTCATGAGCACCTGCGGTAATTGTTGAGTTAGAAACATATCAAATGTATGCACTGATGCTAATATTTTGTGGCTAGTGGCATTGAGCTTGTAGTAATTCTCTACACTGTATCTCGAAAAAAACCATCCCCGACATTTTCTATTGTAATTTCATGAAAAGTTATCAGATTCTAATAATTTCCGCTGTGAACATTTCTGACACGATTTGCCATCAAATGGCTATTCAGCTTTCCACCTCACTCAATGTTTGCTTTTGCACTACCAAGGAAAACAGACCAAGTGAAATATGCGTTGAAATATACAAAAACGTGAAAAGACATCTCCGACATTATCAATCATAAATTGAAGAAACATTATCAGATTTTAATAATTTTTTGGTCTAAATATCTCTGAGACCACTGTGTATTGAATGATTGTTTAAGTTCCCACCTCACCCAACTTCTGCTCTTGCACTACCTGGGGAAAACCGACTAAGTAAATCGTGTTGAAATGAATGAAAAAAACTTCAATAAATTTTATCTATCCAGATCTCTGACCCCCAACAGCCAGTTGATTACAAGGTTTGACTGTCATAAAGCAGTGTGTCTACCAGATGACATACAGGAATGTTTATGAAGTCAAGAAGTGACTGGTGAAGTCTGGATTAGTCTGAAGCAGAACATAGTCGATACTGCTGTCAATGAATGCAGAAAGCATCTCCATGCCTATCTTCGCATAGTGCGCCCATATTTCAAGCAATTTTTCTGTAGGTAGTTGAAAAACGAAACAGTTGGATGAAATGTCAGCCAAAGTGTCAAGAAAATTATCAAAATATGTTTTTGTACATCTTTTAGATTAAGATATATTACTGCATTCAGTAAAAAAGCAATATTTTGTTGGTTTTGTTTTCCCCAAAAAAGTGCACAAACGGACTTTGGATGAGGTTGGAAATTGAACATTTGTTTAATGGCAAGTTGTCTCGGGAATATTCGTGCCAAAAATTATTAAAAATCAACAATTCTTCTTCAAGTTACAGTCAAAAATGTTTGGGATGTTTTTTGAGATGCAAAATCAGAATTATGGGTTAAGAAAATGTGGGAGCTGGAGGAGAGAGCAGGAAGTTCCAATTTTCTAACAGAGGAGATTCAGGGTGCTAAGAAGTTCAGTTTTAGCTCTAAATTCTCCCACAATGTGGGATGTTTAGCCCCATATTTATTTGTTTTTGGAAGAAATTTTTCGGACGCGCCATAATCTAGGGGAGGCAATTGCTTTTTTGTGCTTTTCCCACTATGCCAATGGTTATCAACATATCAACATTTACATAGATGATCAACGAGCAATGATATTGTGTTGAATAGAACGTTTATTTAGAGATAGCTGTTGTTGTTATTGTTGACGCTTGTTATTGTGAGTTGAAGTTTAATGAAGCTGGATTCCAACTCAATTTTGCCCTGTTCGGTAAAAAAGGTGGCGGCCCTTGCATAAATTTTCCGACATTAACGTACAACAACTTAGCTTGAGTTTATTCAGCGTTACAAATTAATCACAAATTTTGTAAGCTACTATTACCTGATTTGAGATATGGCTTTCTGAACTCAGAAGCTTTATGTAGGCCAGAAATAGTTTCGCTGTGCTTGGAGAACTTCCTAATGTCGCAGCGTGCCTCAAAGATCGGATAATGGTCGGATAATGTCGTGCTGCTGTCAGACATTTTAGGACCTCTGGGTCTGCTTTTTTGTCGGGGCCCCTGTTTGGCCTAACATCCTGAATCCTGTGCCAGAATCTGCCTCTGAGCTTGAAGCCTATAGTCTGTAGTTTGGGTTTTCCCAACGTTTTTCTACCTGTTATTTTGTCTGCTTGTTTCTGTCGCGACTTTTTGTAGTCTGCTGTCAGTGATTGCTGAATGAAGTTAATTGCTGTGCTATTGACATGCCAATCAGCTGTTCTAATCAGAATTCTGATTTTAGAGCTGGCAACAATTAAAAAACTCTGAATAGGTAACTAGATTGATTGCCATGGTTATTATGCCAGAAAATGCATTTTTGTCAACTTTGTAACTTCTCCAGCTAACTGCTGTTACAGATGCACAGAGATGACAATAGGTCAGTATGATCGTTAGTAGATCTGAAGTTTTTGTTTTGTTCAATCATGTTCTCTAGAGGAATTTCTAATTATTTATCAAATGCTTGTCATCTTACCTATGGTATAATGTGTTCATAGTATTGTGACTGTAATTGATAATTTAGCGATTAAAGTTCTGTTAATGATTAAAAGAATTTTTACGTTTAATGGTGTGATTAATCAGTAATTTCTACAGTTCTAGACAATTTGTTAGTTATCATTGTCTGATGTCTATAGGTTGTAGTCCTGCAGTATGATGTTGTTTCTAGTCGTATTCTCAGCAGTCTGTTGTTGCATTTATTGCTGCCTGGTTAACGACAGAGTAATGGCACATTTTATCCTGTTGTTTGTCTATTTATTTGAGTAATTTATTAGTTAGTTTATAACTTTATTTGTGTGATATGTTATTGTTATTGACTTCTACTTGATGTAGAAAAATAATGAGTTAATCAGGCTGTAATTTTTTTCACAGCTGTGTTGTTTTTTATGTGATGTCATTTATAACTGGTAGTTATTTAATATGCCAGTAAATCAACGTCATCAAATGAATAATTGATCATAGTTTATAATGTCATTGTCCAGTACTGTGCGTGTTGCTAGTATTAACTTGTGATGTATTGATTGTGTTCAATATTGACGCTTTTAACTTGTTGCGTTTCTCTTCCTTTGTCATGAAACCGTTATAGCAAGCATATCTGAGCGTAATCCATTTATCTGTTACACTGTTACTGTCGGATTGCCAGCGGCGTCTATCCCCACAGATTTGGAATCGAAATCGGGCGCAACTTCCCCCAAGTTTTGGGCTTAGGTTCCCCCCAATTTCTGACTCAAGTTTCCCCTCCATTTTGGGTTTTTCCCCCTTTAGGGATAAAGTTTTGTCAAGGGTGTAGATTGAAAAATAGGGAGAAGTTATGTTCAAAGTGTAAATTAAAAATAGGGGAAGTAAAAAAATAGGGGAGGGGAGTTTTGTTAAGGGTTATAGATTGCCCAGTGAAAAATAGGGGGGAGAGTTTTGATCTACAACCCCAACAAGACTTCCCACGCCCACCAGGTATAAGGATAGAAGGCACTGCAGATTGTAATAATTTTTCACCACACTGTGATTACTCAGTAGACAATAAACCGTCAGAATACGATTTTATTTTCCACCATGCTTGTTTACTGCAACTGTCTTACCTTGTGATACCTGATCACTGAATATCATGAGCTTGACCACTCTTTCTTCAAAACATACCACTTTATCTTCACTGGTCGGCTTCAAACCTTTAAAAAAACTATCTTTGAATTTTTTATTTTTTACGGTTTAAAACAGTTATGCTGTCACCATGCCAAACTCTTATTTTCTTCTCAGTATTGTGTGACTAACTTTTCTACAAACTGCATCCTGGGAACTTCAGTCTCTGTAAACAGACCTGGTCAATAACCTAAACGCTGCTTTGAAACCAGTTTAATAATTTATTAATGAATACTATTAATATCACGTAGAACTAACGCAGCCAACAGCCATACTGTTTGCAGTTACGTACAAAAGTAACAAAACAAATAAGTGATGTCACATTAAATAGTGTCGACTTTTCTTTGCCCATAACCTGGCCATATGATTACAAAATTAACGCCAAAAAAGACTACCGTTTACCAAATGTTCACGTCATGTTTGTAGGCCAAAATGTTTCAAAATTCGTTGTAATCTGACTAAGTTATGGCCGAAGACACTAAAGATAAATGCAAGAGATGATGACATTCGCATGACGTTTACGTTGAGAATAGACGTGAAATAGTTTCACACAGCTGTCAAACTTGACAGATGCCATACGTGGAAACAGTCCTTAGAACAGATAGATGCAATAATTATTAAAATAATTGCACGACACATGCACACGCAAACTTAAGGCAGACGCACGTCGCACGCCAAAAGCATCATAAGTAGATACAAAAAGCCCAGCTATTGCTAGGGAAGACGCGCTACAGCCTATACAGTTCCTGTTTCAAAACAGTTCCAAGGTCAATGATTTTCATCTCATTTGAAAGAGTATATGCCACTTCATATTAGTGATCAATAGAACCTTGGCCCTATCTTTCACCGTTGCCGAGATATGACCAATTTTGAAAAATGCTCCTCTTGCATTAGATTGCTGAAATTTTGCACGCCTAGGTTTAAGACACATAGACACATGGCTAATTGTTCGTGTAAAAAGTTTTCCATATCACCTAAAGGTTAGCCACAATACACCCATAACAGACGTACGGACGGAGGGACTCACGGACATACGAAACCCGTCCCATAGACGCTTGCAGCATAGCTGCAGCGCGTCAAAAACTTTAGCTGAGAACAAGACCACTTGCTTCAATAACCAGTTAACCACGCACAATTCGCCGGCAGACAGACAGACGTGATATGATAAATAATTTGCATAAGGCATCATTAGATCACAGTAAAAAGATTTTCTCCGCACGCATTGCACTAGCTTCTAATAAAGCCATTGTCATATCGTCGCGAGGTAAAACAGATCGACCAAAGTAGCCTACTGTACCTACGGAATATCTCGGTCAGCTAGCAGTGTACAGCACTTACCTTGTAAAACACGAAAACATCACACGTTAGGCGAATGAAATAAATTAACTCTTAAAAAACTGTAAGCAGTAGGCCTAACACGTCTGCAGCATAAACACGCGCACAAACAACAGTACGCGGTATGTTTAACTAACATCGAACCAATAACAGTTAAGGCAAGCGTATAAAATTTCAAAAATAGACAATAACAATGTAACAAAAAACAACGCCCGACGTCTAACAGCGGGGAAATGAATCAGGCTTTAGAAGTGTGTGAATGGACACAACAAACGACGCACACATAAAGCAGAATCAAAATAGTGTACAGGCCTACTGATTATTTTCAAGATGCCTATTTCTGCAGATTTATGGTAAACCATCCTTTTGTAAAAAAGCGTCAAATATAGATCGTCAAACTAAGGCCCAAGATAGTTGCTATTTTTGACAGTGTGCGATAAAAATACAATAGACGGTGCATTGTAAGATAACTGCATATTTCACGTCAACGAAAAAACAACATACACAGTAAAAAAGCTCATCTTTTAGTTATTTTACAGAAATAACGTCAATCATTACAATTAGGCCTTAGACGGTCAGCAGATCGTGTACTCTTATAACGTCAGCAATAACTTATCACAAAAAAAACAATAACAATGCTCAAAATGCACGATTTGCGCACCGACTTTAAAAAAAAATCACAAACAGACGTCAAGTTGTACACGGAGACTCAAACGCGAAAAAGTAACCAAACGTCACATTTGTGATATATTAAGCGATTATTTGACGCGCTATAGCTATATGCGTCTATGGTACGAGTTGTCGTGTCCGTCTGTCAGCGATAGCTGGGCTTTCTTTCAAAATTCTTTCACAGGCAGATGCCCAATTATACAGACATCATTAAAGATCACGCCACGGCAGCAATGCACGCCCGTTTGTGGCGCAGTCACAACGCACGCAACGCAACGTACTTTTGGACGCAACTGACACAAGCGACGGCGACGCAAGGGCCGAAACGCCAGGATAGAAGCGGTATCTATTGTTGCGTTGCGTCCGTTCTGTGCGTTTCAGACGTTTCGTTGAATGGAACTTGGTGGCTTTAGTATACGGCTGCTTCAATAGCCACAATCAACGCTGGTCGTCCTGTGGACGTGCCGAAGTAGTTTGCTCTGACCATCGGCGCCTGTACAAATCAAACATCACACCTATACAGCATAGAGCAGTGGCGTCAGTATGAGAGAGCGAATTAGGAAAGGTAGTCCTATCCGCTCTTCAACCGACTGGAAGGGCTTGGGAGCGTTGAGCCCGATCGGCGCGTTTGGTATGGCAGGTGACGCTCGGTAGCTGTGAAATTGGTTCGTATGGAGGAAAGCTTTAACTTATTGCCTTTCTGCTCACATGTATCAGCGGCATCCGGCCCATGTCTCCGACCTGTCAGCTCGTGACTTCACACTTGCCATGAAGCGTCGCCTGCCATATGGGATCACAAAGTGGTACCTGCCATCCGACAAGAGTGAACATGCCCGCGCCCCGCATTAACTCCAACCAGGTAGGCTAGTACTCGATTTGCCTACCGCGGAGGGATAGATGGCTGAGTTAACCGTAGTGGTTGGTTAAGACCGGACACGTTCACCTGTGTTGGATCTCAGGAGGCATACACCCATCCAGTAGGCCTAACCACTTGATAGCGACCCGATGCAGAGTCAAACCCACAAACTTTTTATCGTAAGTACAATGTTGAAACCACTATGCCACCAAGCCTGGAAGCCGCCAAGTGATTACAGGACGTTCAAATTTAGCAAACAAACATACAAACAGATAGACCTAGGGCTAGGCCTAGCAGACGGACGTACACCGATAACTGGCGTTGCCATGACGACGCTGATAATCACCATGGTAACGGCTGCTGTTGATACCGCTAAGTTCATGTCTATCTGAAGTCCTCGACTCCACTGCTGAAGACGACAACAGCGGCCGAAATGCCGACGTACGACCGCCACTGATTCGGTCCGTCCCGAGTCTTCAACGCACCACACATCACTACAGATTACAAAAGACTAGGGATGCCCTTTTCGGTTAATTTCAAAACCGGTTAACCGAAACTACTAACCGGTTTGTAACCGGTTAACCGAAAATGGCCGATCTGCAAATTTAGCGGCGTAGATGGCCGGGGTATTCGCCCCCCCACCCCCGAGCTGCAAATGTCAAAAATTAAAAACGACGGGTTAACCCAGTCTCGCAGCAATGTCATGATCGGCATAGCCAATAGGTAACACTGTTCTTTACCAGGTTCTTTACCTGGTTTGCTGCCCCACTTCTAGCCTCAATATATTGTCACTCCAGTAACATCAGACACAGTAAATTCGTAGCCAGAATGAATGCACTTCGAGAGCAGCAATAGGGTCATGCGGACCAACGATCCATGAAGAAACCCATCTTTGTTGCGCGAAGT
>Ga0056128_1008144_pt1 | contig 13233 bp, 11 predicted proteins | sample WorMetLIZISLAND2_FD_71113 | JGI IMG/M metagenome (GOLD analysis project Ga0056128, IMG submission 71113) | Marine gutless worms symbiont microbial communities from Max Planck institute for Marine Microbiology, Germany - Olavius geniculatus... ...
CCCCCTCTCATTTAGCGACCTCGTTCGGGGTGACCCCCTTCGAATTTACGAAAAAGCTTTACGGTTCCTGAAACTAGAGTCTTCCAGGCAGCCGATGGTGAAAATTTGGACATCCTAGCTTGGACCGTTTTTGCCTGATCCACCCGTGTGACAGACAGATGGACGGACAGACGGACAGAATTGTGATGGCTAAGACGCGCTGAAAGCATAGCTGCTTTCGCGCGTAAAAAAACTTACCAGTTTACACTACTGTGTAAGGGCGACCAAGTCACGCATCCAAAACAGCAGAAATCATTTTACTAGGACACAGAGTGATAGGACAAACTGGCTGCCCTTACAAACCCATGTGACGTGACCCCATTTAACCTTTTCCACTCCCGCATTATCCCCTGAGCCAATAAATGTGTGAAATTGAAATTTTGCACTGTACCTTGTATGGAGTCAGCCACCGGCTCAGTAGGAATGAAGCCTTTTTGTCCTAACTCCTATACGTAATTTCCATGTGACTTAACATTACATCACAGGTGCGTGGTAGCGCAGAAATATTAACAAGTTACATCTATTGCAAATTTGTAATAAACCAGTACCCAATAGGCCCCTACATTAAGCCTAAAGGCTTTCACCATCAATACTTATCGAACGACGCGTTTCTTTTGCACATGTGTGGCAAGAAACATTGTGGATCAATTTCATTCTTAATCTTGAAATGTCCGTTTATGAGTTTTGAGGTTGATAAGATAAAAGTTAAATTTAAGTGATTCATGACATGTGAGGTGTGGATAAACTGACGAAATCATGACTTCTGCAATCTGCATGTATGAATGACCTACAGCCCATGGTGATTAAGGTACCGTACACCTACATGCCCGTATATAACAAGTCTTCAAAAAGAGGTTCAACTCTTTTTAGCTACGGACCAGCGGTATATCTAATCAGCTGGAAAATATTACTATCGCATTTGCATTGACTACGTTTATTGGATCATGAGATAATGCGCGAGTGGAAAAGGTTAAATGGGGTTACATCACATTGGTTTGTAAGGGCAGCCAGTTCGTTGTTCTATCACTCTGTGTCCTACTAAAATAATTTCTGCTGTTTTGGATGTGTGACTTGGTCGCCCTTACACAGTGATGTAAACTGGTAAGTTTTTATATTTAATATCTGCTCTTTTATTAGCAAATTTAACCATGAGTTAAAAGCAATAATGTGACCGAACCCAATCATGTGACCATTCGACTCGTGGTGGGCGACTTCCTGTGGGTGGTCCATTGTGACCATGTGTCTATCTTGCACCGTTACGCAGATATAAAGCCTCAAACTTGCATTTGCCCATGTAAAAGGCCAAAAGTTCACTGCGCATGCTCTGTGTCACGTGACCTGTAGGCAGGGGATCCAAAATGACCACATATTTGGAATTCCCAAGTCCATATTGCCTATTCAGTATGCAACTTTTGTGGGGCTACAACGATGATTAGGGGTAGTTTGTAGATGAGCATCTCTACTGTTAAGCATTTTCAGTCTAAATTTTTCCAAGTCCAAAAATGGGCCCAAAATTTGCGGTTTTGGAGGGTTTACAAGAGGAAAATATTAAACATGAATGTTGAGACCCCCTAGGAAATCAATCCCCGCTGAAACACTTCATCCAGTGCAAAAAAAGTAGGGCGATTTCCCCAAAAATATGTTCTCCAGAAAAAAAGAAACATTAACCCAACTGAACATTATATTTCACCCCTTTGCACCGCCTAACCTGCTGGGCCGATTTGTGCCATTTTTAACACATAGGGTTAGACCGCCAATGTAATCATCCAAGTCAAATTTTAAGTCGACTGATTCGGGGTTTGAGGGCTAAGGGTGCCCAAAATCTGGAGTTTCCCATTGACTTTGATAGTCACCCTTACAATAGTGTCGCACACTACAGTGCTACACTGTGAAAAGTAAACTATTTAGTCTGTCTACAAAACTTGGTTTAAAATGCTTCTTAGGCTCCAAAAATGACTTAGAAAACAAGAACTGGAGATTCAAAACACATCTCGACAACTCACAGTCGGACTTTGGAGAGACTGGGACATCTTGTGGATTATCATCCGTTGACGTCAAAATATCACAGATGCTGGGATAACTTGATGACATCTCGTTGTGTTGAACTGTGGCTTTCTCTTCAAGATCTTTCAGCAACGCCAAAGTTACAGTGGGCGTCAGACCTAAAAACCAAAAAAAACCAGCTGTCATTAGGGGCAGCCGACTGTACTATATTACTTGCTATGCCTGCCCGAAGAAACCATTTCCACAAACGTGGGGCCATGAAAAGAGAAAAAAAAACTTTAAAACAACAGGCCTAAATTTAAACTACTTAATTATTAAATGTAGATATGGCATCAACTGCAGCAATATGTTAGGGATGTTGGTTATATGCGAATATGCGATCGCATATTTTGCCAAAACCCACATATCGCATATTTTTCCGCACATAATGGCATTTTCAGAATCGCATATGCGAAAATTATGCTGCATATGCAAAAATTCGCATATTTCCAAATATGCGATCGCATTTTTCAGCACTTTCCTTGTCCAACATTGTTTTAAGACTGCTAAATATTTTGGCAGCAAACGATTACCAGTATTTGCAATCAGAAGTTGAATAAATTGAAGTCGAAAATGTCAAAACTGTGCAGAAAAGGCCTATTAATGATCACGATTACGATTCTCCGTCACTGGAATTTGCATATGCTGGAAATATGCGAAAAATATGCGGCATATGCAGCATATATGCCACATATATGCGCCGCATATTTCGGCAAATTCTGCATATTTTTCCGCATATTTTGCCTCCAGAAGTTCTGCATATTTTAGGAAAATTCTCCACTATAAACCAACATCCCTAATATGTAAACAAAATATTCCTTGACAAAAATTTTCCCCGGACATTTCCCTGATTATGAGGAAATCCTTGACATTTCTCTGACAGCCATAAATTCTCTGACATTTCCGTTTTCCAGACAAGTGATCACCCTATCCACAGCACAGATGACTGAGATACTACTACAACTACCAGTGCTACAAATGAAACTACTACTACATGTACTACTATTGAAACAACAACAACTACTACTATGATTATTACTACAGGTATTAGATTTAAAGTGCATCTTGTATACAAATGACATTTCATGAGTTCTTTCATCAGCACACACTGCAGAGATACCACTACAACTACGACTGCAACTACTATTACTACAACAACAACTATACTACCACCATTACCTTTAAAGCGTGTCTCCCACAGAGATGACATCTCTCCAGTTCTTTCCTTGGCACAGACTGCTGAGATGCGTGCTTCAGCATCATGATCCCAACATTCCTCAATAGTCTGCTTCAACGCATTTATTGCCTACCGACGACAAGAACAACAACAGATACTACTATTACAACATACGCTAAGTCCATTTCATGATATCAGCACTCTTCGAGCATTTGCTTCAATTGCCTCTATTGCTTAGCAACAACAACAACAACTAATACTACTACAACAACTACAAGATGACTACTACTACTACTCCATGTCATGGTCCCAGAATTGCTTGACTGTCTGCTTCTATGCAATAACTACAACTGATACTATTAGAAAACAAAAACTACTAGAAATTTGGAGCAAAGCCCAACGTGAGTCCGCCCGGCGCCCTAAGTCCGATTGAGGGAAATTAGGGGGGAGGGTAAAGAGGGGGAGGGGAGAATTTCCCTGGCATCAGTCACGTGGCCTGAACTCAAATGCATTGGCATACGCCGAACGCGCATTGTCGACTTAGGTTAGGTCAACATTAGCGCTTATAACTTGATTTGTGATGGACGGAATTTCACAAATTTTTTTTTGTTCAACGCCGAAAGGATCGCTCTCGTCAACGCTGTTTAGATTATGTCGTTATCTAAATCAGTTCCAGAGATATTTGCGCTCAAACTCGAAAGTTGTCATAAATCGCACCGATTTTTGAACATTTTTTGCCCTCCCAAATTTTAAGGGGGGCGGTGCCCCCAAAATCTGTACTTGCGTTAACACCCCAACATTGACACACGTCAAGTGCCATTTTGGCTAGGCTGCACAACCGCTCACGTCATCAGGGCGGCCTATCAACATCATGAATAACTAACCTAGTTATCTAATGACAACACTGGCTAGGCCATTAATATTCATGATGTTTATGGGCTACATTGATGACATCACCGGTTGTGCTAGTGCCTTGATTCTTTTTGACATAACGTAATGTAAAGCCATATTTTCCTCACAATCAGGCATAAATTTTGTATATTTATAAGGCTTAAATCAACATCTTATGCAAGGTGAAATGTCTAATTAAGAGCTACATAAATTGTGTGAGTGAGTTTGACCATGGCCATGGACCTTTAGTCATTATGAACTGTAAGAAAACGTGACAGCATCGTGAGTGGTACCATGTTAGTGTCTTTCCAGACATCAGGGAAGGCCGGGCGCAGTTTATTGCGTGAGACGGCGGTCTGAACATCAGCAAAGGTCGGGTGAACGCCAACCTCTGCTTCAAATGGCAGGCGAAAATCAGGCGTCGGCAGACCTAACACAGCAACCACATTAAAAGCAACACATATTTCAAATTGTAACCAATCTAATGTGACTTTTTATCTTTATTCTAATCCATTTCTCTAAATCTGACATCAGCCAAGAACTATCCATATCCATAAAGGAGATGAACTGAAAACCAATTAAAAAATTTCTAATCCCTAAGAAACAAATAAAAATGCCTATTCATTTGCACTGCAGCTGTCTGGTGTTAATTGATAAAGTCCAGATTTACGTTGGTGTTAACTGTTGTTTCCAATTGTGTGCAAAAAAACTAGATGCCATATACTCCTTGCTACTTCAAGAACATAGCATAGCTGTAGTAAAAATAGAAAAATCATGTCGATAGCTCTTCACAGGAACCCATCTCACGATGTGGAGCGTCACCTGCCATATGAACCACACATGGTTACCTGCCACTTGTCACAGGTGAATGTGCCCCACCTTTACTAGCCATAGAGACCAGTACTATGACTGTGCAGAAAATCAGAAGCCAGTTTGAGTTTTCGCTTTAGTTTCTAAGCAATCGAACCAAAATGAACCATCCAGAATTTTCCATTCCGTTTAGTGCATTCTCCAGAGCATTTGCAAACAAACTGCATTTTCAAAGCAAACCCACCAATCTGCTGACCTTAAGAACGGCAGTCAACAAGTAAAGTGCTGCTGCTGCTATTACAACTACAACTACTACAGCTGACCTTGGTAGAGGTCATGGCAACGTGTTCCAATCTCCCAGAAAACAAGTCCAAGCGCATAGACATCAACTTGCGTCAGAGCCATTAGACAATCACAAAGATTCACAGAGCCTTCTAGAACCTCAGGAGCCATGTAGCGCAGTGTACCAACCTATGCACCAGTACAACAACTACAACAACAACTGCTTCAACAAGAACAACAACTAACAACTACTGCTACCGCAACAGCTACAACTATAACTATCACAAGTAAAGTGTAGCACGGTAGTGCATAACACTGTTCTAAGGGCGACTATCAGTCAATGGGAGGAGGACAATGAGTGTACCTCGCATAATTTTATCATCTTGAGATTCTTGGCTATCTGTGTGCCCAAAATTATTACGCGCGATAGCAGAATACTTCACACATCTTAGCCATCGTCTAGGCGTAAATCTGTCCGTCTGTCACACCCTGGCACTGTATCAAAACGGTGAAAGCCAAAATCACAATCTTCACCATGGGCTGCCTCAAAATCTCTAGTTTTTCGTGACAAAACTTCGTGCCCCTGGGTGTGGGGTTCCACTCGAACGAGAGCGTCAAATAGGGGTACCCACTCCAAAAGACGTTATTTTGAAAGTATTGGCTCATATAGTGTGAAAACGGTTGCAGGTAAGTACAGACGTGCTGCTTATCATAACAAGCACTAGTGACAAGGCTTTTTAGATTTATCAACATCGATGACCTTAAACGACCTTGACCCCCAAAAAATTGTTAGTGAATTTTTCACAATTTTTGGATGCAGCGCACATTTCAACAGTGAACTGCGGCGAAATTGCTGGAGACAAAACAAGACAATCTGCGTACGAAATTTTCAGCATTAAACGTAGATTTTAGCAGTCCAAGTCCCAACCCCCTAGGTTCAAGAAGGCCGGCGCAGGCGGGCATCAAAGACAGCTACCCTCTAAAAGTGGTTATTTTACCGCAATTATCTAGTATAGTGTGAAAACGATTGCAGATAGGTACACATTAGGTACATACATGCTCATAACAAGCAATAGTGACAACCTTTTTTACTGGTGTCAACATCGATGATGTTGAATGACCCTGAACCCCCAAAATATGGTTTTTAGCAAATTTTCCAGATGCGACACACATTTTAAGAGTAAATTGCTCTGAAATGACCGGAGATGGACCTAGACAACCTGCGTACGACATTTTTAGCATAAAACATACATTTTTAAAAATATAAGTTTTGATCTCTTAAATTCAAGGAGCCTGCCATACGGAGGCCTCAAATTTAAGTACTCTTTCAAGATGCATTAGCATCTTATTGCTGTAGGCGTACACTGATTGCCAAAGTGGCAGGATCGCTGCTATCGTGCGTGCTGTGAGCTTTGCTCAAATTACTTGTAAGTAAGTAAGTAAGTAACAATTTATATAGCGCCAAAATCTCAGAAGAGAATCATGGCGCAAATTTGTCAAATTTGGTGGAGATCTGACAAAGTTTTTGGCACCCTGTACTACTACTATAACAACTAAGTACTAAAACTTACATCTGCCAGTGAAGAGTTGTCATCATTGGTCTCTGGTGAAAGTCCAGTTGGAGCAATCTTCATGGCAAAGCCAAAGTCACACAGGCAAAGTGAAAAGTCGGCCTTCACGAGAATATTACGAGAGTTCACATCGCGATGAGCAACCGTTGGCTTAACTATGTCACCTGTTCACAAACAAAGAATTATTCTACTACTACTACTACTACTACTACAAATAGAAAACTAAATAGCACATATAAACCCAACAGACATGCACACAGTAAAACAAGCTGGTAGACAATGTGACTTGTGACGTTGCAAGCTCTGCAGCATAGCACAAACGTTTTCTGTATACAGTACAAGCCATGCTATCTGTTACTGACAATAAGTCGCTTATAGCTTGCAGTGCAAGCCAACAGACAGACTAAAACTGCAACATGGCCTATTGATTAAATCAACTGAAATGAAATAATATCAACTAAAGTAAAATGAAAGCCACCGAAATAAAAGCAAAACCTGTAATGTCATTTCAGCTCATGTCATTTAATTTCAATTTTGTGTTGCTCTAAGCACACCTTGAGCACGACCACATAACAAGACAATGCACAGATATGATGTTTGACAATAATCGTTGCTTACAGCTTGCAGCGTTGTGAGCCAAAAAATGGACAAGAGGACGAGAGCTAAAACATGGCCAGCGTTAACAAGACAGAGAGAGTTGAGACATGCCTCCATTGGACAGCTCGGTATGCAAATGAGCCAGTCCTGCAGCCAATGAGTGAAGCATGCGGCACGCCGTCGACCAATCAACTGTGTTGTTCTTCAGATAGTCAACGAGACATCCCCGCGACTCATACGCCATCACGATGAGCAGCTGGACATCGCCATTGGTCGGCTGGTCCTCCCGACAGCCAATCAGATCTACGATGCCAGGATGCTGCATCAGGGGAAGTGTCAGGATGTCGCGCTCGTTGGCATAGTAACGACACTGGGCAGCTGTCAGCATCTAAAATGTGGCATGCAAATGACACAAAAACATGCTTACATGAGTTTTGTATTTTGCACTAAACATAAATGTTAAAACTGTAATAGCAATGAACCTTCATAACGGCTTTTAGAACTAAAAAGACCTGCAAAAATTAATTATTAATTAATCAATCAATTGCTGAAATAGAAATCAATTAAAATTTTTTTCACCGACTAGAATTTCAGTTAAATTTTGGACTTCTTAACAGCCAAAAATGACTTATGGTGAATATTTGTAATCTAATTTTATTTTGCATCAGTTATGGTATGCTGTTAAGAAATCTAAAATTTTTAATCACATGCTCTCAGAGTCTGATATGGTACACAGATATGCATAGGCGGCAACACCTGTAGACAGCAGTCACAGGGCTTCCAGGAGCAAGAAGTGAAATTTCAGGACCCAATGTTTACAGAATTTCAGGACATTTTTGTTGGTTTCACGAGGCTCAAGACACATGTTTTTCTGTCCTCATAAATGTTATTCATTGAAGCAGATCAGTATTGCAGTCCTAAAAATGTTACTAAGGCACTGTTATGAACATACTAAGGCAAAACTGTAGTAAGTAAGTAAGTAAGCCAAAAGTAATGATAGAGTCCTGTTAACTAAGTAAAGTACAAAATGAATGCAATGCCGTAACAACAGCATTACAAAGGTCCATATCAGGACACTGTGACCAAATGAGTAAAATTTCAGGACAATTGCTGATTTCAGGACAATTTCAGGACATCTGTTAAATTTCAGGAATTTCAGAACAACTGAGAGCCCTGCAGTCAACAGTAAATGCTCTCTGCACTCTCAGTTAACATGAAACAAACAGCTCAGACACTGCTTTAGAAAAGAGGACGCCAGAACGTTTTGTTTTATTACAATGCTAGACTGAAGAATTTGGCTTCTTCCCTGCAGGTAGTGTTCATGTCCTTCAGACCTCATCTGATGATGTCCACCACTACACTCAGTTATTCCTTGGCCATCCTGGCTTTCTCTTTAGCCTCTCAGCAGCCACATTACGCTAGCCGATAAAAAAGAAAATAAACAAGATTTTTCAATCTGATTACCTTAATCGCCACCTCATCTGCACCGAGAATGCCGCGGTAAACGTTGCCGTATCTGCCGTGGCTGATAAGCTCCCCAATCTTCAGTCCTTCGAGGTCAACTCCGGCGTTCCACCTCCCTGTGGAAACACAGTCGATCCCCGGAGGTCCGTATCCGGCCAGAAACGCGGCCGTCGATTCCGTCAAGGCATCGTCAGAATCCGCGTCCAAGCGATGACGTCGCATGAGGTAGATACGCACAGCGGTAAATACGATGATAATAACAATGGCGACGCCAAAAACTGATACGAGGGCTGTGATGAATGCTTGACGTTCATAGGCTGCTGCTGCGTCGACTCCTGAAGCACACAGGCACTGACAGTGAATTAAGCCTAGCAATGCCACAACAGCTAGCACAAGACAGATACGGACAGCTGTGAATGCGATAATAATGATGATGATAATGATGACAGTCATCATCAAAAACTAATAGCAAAGCAGTGATAAATGCTGATGTTTGTAGGCTGATGCTGCATAGATTGCTACATGCAGACAATGACAATAAATTGGGACTAACAACTGTACTTATGGCATTGAATATGATGACAAATGCGATGCCTCTACTCGACGACAGCACAACGGCTGCAAATGACTCCATTTTGCCTCCCTCACTTTTCCTCATATCAGAAAAGAGCTGTTCAGCTACCAAGTGGCCAGCCCAAGTTGGCAGATGGACTAAGAATTATTATTATTACTATTACTATTTATTTACTGTTAACTAGCATGTTGTCCAGTAGTGTCGAGTACCACATGTTGTCGTGAGATAATCTCAAGTGGCTAAAGTTGATACTGTCTACTTATATCACATTATTACTACTGTATACATGTTAATTAGTAACAGTATTACTACTATTACTACTAGTAAGAATATTACTACTACTACAGGTCTTCTTCTTAGCGTGTGCTCTGCATGCTGAGCCAGGCAATAGCCTCCTCATCAGCCAAATATAAGGCTGACAGACCACCGGGAAACTTCGTATCTGGACAATCGTTCACAATGTGTGACACAGTTTGTGAAGATACGCCACAGGAACAGGATGGATCTGAAGCCTGATTTCAATTCCAACAGACGAGGTTGCATTAAAACACTACTGTAGTATATTAAAAGCAAAACCTCAAAAGTCAGGTTGGAAGACATCCCAAACCTGAATTTCAGGAATGGTAAAACTTCTGGGACCTGAAACCTGGAGTTCGGGGAAACCCAAGTTTCAATAAGTTTCAATCCCTACTAACCCGCATGCTGTTCAGTAGCATCAAGTGCAGCCTGTTGTCGCGATATAATCTCAAATGCAGTAATGTTGACTTTGTCAGTGACATTGACGTTGCACATGTCGCCCTGACAGCAGCAGAACCGAGTGTTGTCATGGACTTTGGGATGACTGAGTGGGGAACGCGCCACACAGCTTGGCTCTGGCAAACAGTCCTTGTTGCCCCAACAACCTACGACAACACTGACAGACTGAAAAACAGACAGGGAGACAAACAGACATACAGACACAGATAGATGAACAGACAGACAGACAGACAGACAGACTAAAGACAGACAGACATTCAACTTGCATGAAGCTGGTATGATGCATCTTCTCTACGTAATATAATCTGACAAACAGAGCAACAGAAAAACAGACACAAAGTCAAACACACAATCTGGTAGGCGAGCTAGCTCCCAACAGCTGTCCTGTGGACAGACAGAAACCATCGCACACAGACCGAGTCAGATACAAATGTGACAATTAGGGTCCTTAAATCTTGCAGCATCCCAAACCAACATTCACCTTGTATGAAAAACTGAAGATGGCATGCATGATTATGTTGTGCAAGTCAATGTACCACAATGTGACAGACAGAGACAGACAGACAGACATTCACCTTGCATGAAAATGGTATGCTTGGTCTTATTATTCGGGTCGATGTACCACAGAGTGAAGCAGAACTCCTTCTCATCGTTACACTTCTTCACCATCACCTCGTTTACTCCATCTTCCAGCCGATGTTCACCTGTCTCCTCATCTTTCGTTACTTTATTTTCCACGTACGCACAGTACGTGCCATTCGCCGCATGTCCGTCTACTGGACAGTCAACAAAACACGGCAACAACTCACACAACAGTTATATTGTAACCAGGGATGGGTTCAAGGCTGGGCTGTGGTAAAGTGCGGACCTGCAGTCCTGCAGACCGACCAATGGGTAAACTGCGGACCACTAAAATGCGAACCCTAGGACTGGCACAATCGAATGCCTAATGAGAGATGTGCCGTAATGTGTATAACCTTAATATAGCTTTCACGTTTTAGACCCCTGTCTAAGCATTTACTGCCGCAGTGACTTTCTGCAAAAATTATCAATTTCTGCACAGTAAAATTAATTATCACATAACTAATACATTTCTAACAATCAAACACGATTAAAAGCGATTTCGACAGTGGTCCAATAAGGTAATCTTGCCGGCCTAAAAATAAAAATTCTTCTTATAGTAGAGCTCAAAATAAACCAGCATTTAAGCTAGTGAAATGTCAGATGTCAATAAAAAAAATTGTCTACAGAGTTCGCAAACGAATGCTCCGATATCGACTAATAAGACGAAGTAGTGTGCAAAAAAATAATTTAGAACGCAATGATCCGAGGACAGGTTGGTAACCCTTGGCCAAAAACTGAACTAAAAAATTCCCAAGAACGATTTTTTCGTCAAGACAAAAAATAAGCGTAATACAATGAAAGCATACGTTTCTTTCTTAATTGGCCAAGGCATTGGGTGGCATTTCTTGTGGTAGGATTACCATACTCATGTTTCACTCTCAACCCGGTAAACTCAGCACGCCGTGATAATTAAGTAGGTCGCGCATGCACAGTAGTACTCTGTGGTAAACTCAGCCCGGTGGTAAGCTGAGCCGGTAATGGAATTTGTCTCGTCATGTTTTAATCACACCTCCGTCGCAAATCTGGCAAAATACGTCACCTGAACGCTCGATTATCACAGTAAGCCAACAGAAAAACGCCAGACATGCTACCAAACGCATGCTAATCAGTTAATAAAGCCGCATTTACGACAAATAGCACACATTCATCATCAACAACAAAATAAACAGCTACCAGCTAAACTAAATCCCAGACACCACAGGCGCCGTCGTATGTCTGTGTCAACTGAGTTCATTGGAACATTCTATTTCTAGTAGGGGATACAGGACTACAGGTACAAGATTTCTTATTTTTAACGGACTGGCCGTTTAGCGTTTTTTACTTTGCATACTGAAGTAAATCGCAGTGAAGCATATCACTAGTTTCATGTTATATCACAGTAATGTTGTTACAATTTTTCTGGTAACCAGCATAATTATTATACCTTGTCTGGCCGGAATGAAAAAGCCCGACGTTGGCCCACTTGACTGATTAGGGATGGGACGTTTAAATTTTTACGATTCGATCCCATACGATACGATCTGGAGCCTAATTTACAAAACATCGTTCGACAAAGTTACCACAAAAGTTACGGCAAATTTACGACAAAATGTACGACATCTCATTAGCTGTCGTACGACAGCATCAAACACACATGCAGTAATTATTTAGATTTTTCATTAGTATATATAGCGCCGCTGCGAGATCTCTTGAAACGCGACAACGAGTTCCGCTGGGACAGCGCAGTTCACGATGAAGCCGTCGCGAAGATGAAGGACGCTCTGTCAAACGCACCCGTACTGTGTTACTACGACGTCAACAAGCCGCGATCCTCCAGGAAGGTCATCCAGTTGAGTTTGCCTCCAGAGCGCTCACGCCGACCGAACAGTTTTGGATTCAACTGGAGACGGACCAATAGGCAGTCTGTGTTGCTCTAAATCGGTTCCATAGGCCTATACCTACGTATATAAACGTCGAGTGCGCGTGGAAACTCACCACCGACCGCTGGTCGCTATCAAGCAAAAGTCGTTCGGTGCAAGCTAAAATCACAAAATCTTCACTATGGGCTGCCTCAAGGTCTCTAATTTTTCGTGACAAAATTTCGTGCCCCTGGGGTGCCGAGGTTCCCCTCGAACGAAAGCGTCAAAGAAGGGTACCCCGTCTAAGACGTATTTTAACCATATTGGCTTTTCTAGTGTGAAAACGGTTGCAGATAGGTACACACTTGTTGCTTACCATAACAAGCACTGGTCTAACAGGCTTTTTACATTTATCAACATCGATGACCTTGAACGACCTTGAGCCCGCAAAAACGGGTTTTTAGTGAATTTTTTCGCAATTTTTGGATGCAGCGCACATTTCAACAGTGAATTGCAACGAAATGGCTGGAGACAGACCAAGACAACCTGCGTATGAAATTTTCAGCA
>Ga0056128_1008145_pt1 | contig 13233 bp, 3 predicted proteins | sample WorMetLIZISLAND2_FD_71113 | JGI IMG/M metagenome (GOLD analysis project Ga0056128, IMG submission 71113) | Marine gutless worms symbiont microbial communities from Max Planck institute for Marine Microbiology, Germany - Olavius geniculatus... ...
TAACTCAATCGGTTGATGACTATCGCCTGGAACACTTGATGTAAAGCATCGTTAGGTAAACCATGTTGTCGTAGTGTTCGCAGAGCAAACAGTGACTGGGAGCACACAGCCAGAATGTTGTCGTGGCAGGAAGCAGAAGGCTAGTACCACCCATTGATTTTTGCTTGTCGGAAAAAAGTTTTTCTCGTGGGAAAATTTTTCCTCCAATAACACAGAATTTCGAGCGAAAAAAGCATACTTGAAAGGGGATTCGGGGGCATAATCAAAATTTTCAGTACCCATAATCTCCTTTGGTAAAAACCGCAGCTGCCTGTCCGAAAATTGCAACCTTTGCTTTTCTCCAAGTCTTTTAACCAACGACGCCGCTGTAATTAACTACTTAGGCATTTAATATACAGAGCCGGCAGAAGGGCCCCCATAATCCCCGGCCGACGGGGCTCACGTTGCTCAGGGGTCTCATGCTAGGTGTGAAAGAAAATTTCTGGTTTTTTGAAAAGTATATTCATAATATAAAAATGAATAAACATATGGAAAGTTTATCCAAAGCAGACAAGTTTATTACTTTTCATTACTGTATAATAATCTGTGACGTATTGCGGTCTATAGACGTCATTGTTTGAAAAGACAACAAAATTGTAGCCGATTTTGTGGGTTTCAATTTCGTGAAAAGTGGCCAAATTTGCGACTTTCAGTGAACGTTCAAAAGCCAAGTGTTTCAGCTTCAGGGGGCTTCGCCCCCTGACCCATTGACCAGGTGCTTTGCCTGGATCCCGCTGGGGGCTCCGCCCCACGCCCCCTATTGTAGGGGCCTCACACTTGTATTTGGTGGGCCTTCAACTCTATAATGCCGGCACTGTACGTATAGCTGTGACGTTTTCCTGCGTGAATGAGTAGGTTTATGCAACGCTCGTTTGCAAAAAACTAAGGCCGGCAGCAAATGCGCAACATTTTCAAACTGTCGAAAAAGTGCAGTATAGACTAGAACGGCGCCCCTGAGGTGCATGACAGTGACAGACGATACGACATCGCGACAGCTTGTCACCGCTGCAATTACAGCTTGTCCGTCCATGCGTGTTATGATTATGAGAATTATGTGTAACAGTGAATTTACGTCACGCATTCTATTCGTGTTCTAATCGTCAGCGTTATGAGAAAATGATGACGATGATGACGACGACGGTTGGCTAATGAATACGCAAAGGTCACTGACAAGCGAGTCTGCAGTCCAATTAGTCTGTAGGATAGGCCTATACTATATTACAATCATTGCTTTCAGCGCTTCATTCCGGAGCCTGGCTGACTGAAAATAAGTCGACAAAGCTTGGGTGTACGAAAGAATTACATGACCTTGCGATGTCGCCCCTCATCCGTAGCAGAAGAGTGCTACAAAATTGACTGACGCGAATCCTGGACAAAAAATCACGGGACAAAAGGCCACCACGCTGGTTTTTCACTATACAAAAAATGAATCCAATTTTCATAACTTATATAGAACATCGTCTCATGCTGCGTCTAGGCCTTTCGTGTGCGACGTTACAGCAGCATCTTTTGATAAATCACTTTACTGAGTACAAAATATAAAGCAAAGCGGGCACAATAGTGCAACAACAAAAAAATGTCCATTTACCTTATAATACACAATGTGGCGACTTGAGGTATATTTCCGAAATAATGTGCATTTTATTTGGTAGAATAATTCTACTGGAAAATCAGCTTGGTGGCCTTTTATCCGTACACGAATTGATGCAACTAGATAAGTGTCAGGAGCCGACGTTAATAGCACGTCGGAACTCTGAAAACGCGCTGTCGTGCCATGGACGGTTCGGCCGGTGTTAGGGGGGCGATTATATTTCGTGACACCGGCATTCGAGCGAAGAAGGACGACAAACGCTGGATCATGAGAGCGGAGGTTCTGACAGTGTTTAGCAGATGGGTGCGGTGCGTGATGCGGGGTTTGATCGACAGCTGACAGCAGTGTCGTTATCAGTGCCAGCACTAAACACACGCAGTCAGGCAGAAGTTGAGCGTCTTCTATCGCATCCGAGAAACCACCAATCAATCAATCAGTCAGTCAATCAACCATCTAACCAATCGATTCGATCTCCTATCCTCCATAGACATCTGGCACCCCCTCGGACTGACTCCACAGCTATTCGGAGCTGCTCACGGTTTTTATGTTTACTCTTTTCAGTTTTTTCAGAGTTTTAGTTTTCATTATTATTCTTTATTTCTTACCTTTTCAGTTTTTATCTTATTTTAGTTGTCTTTACTTCAGTCATTTTTTAAATTTTGTCATTTTTACATTTAACACTATTTCCATTCTCAGTATCTCTCATTTCTTTTTTTAAACGTTTCAGTTCTTTTTAGTCTATGTGCTAGATTAAACTGACAGTTTGTTTGTCAGTTTTTGAGTGCAAATTTTCCATTGTATTGTATTGTATTACAGTCGGCGATCGAATGGCCCCCCTTGGCTACGCCACTGATGTACAGCGTCTGCGCAGAGACTAGAGACTCGCGCTGAGTCGGTGTATTTCACTGCTCAAATACAGAGATTCCACTGCGGTTTTCTGATGTTTTGCGGAGCTTGCAGAAGCGTAAAAGCCCAACAAAAACCCAGCTGATGCAGCTCAGCAATCCAGCCCGTGGGTTAACAGGTAGCTTTAGCCAGCGAAGAGAAAACACAGAAAAACTGCCCGACTCGTGCACTATCCAATTACCTGGCTTCAAAAATAACCATAATCCCTTCATTTTCTTTTAGCATAGATTCTAGAATTTTGCGATTGCATTTATCACTTTATTACAAGGCGTGCACATAAAGACAATATTTTTTTACATATAGGTCTGTACTTTTATTATACTGAGTTTTACTCCCAATTTTCTCCACTGCACAGAAGGATATTGTTCAGCAAGGCAGTTGCTTGTTTGTTGTAACTTGTAGGCTATCTCACATTCGTAGTGAGTGAGTGAGTAGGGTTTAACGTCCCACCCGACACAGTATAGGTCATTTCGGGGACGGCCTTTCCAGGCAGAATGCACACAAACACATAATAACGGAACAGTAAGTTTAACCTTTACAGAAACACAAAACACAAAATGTAGAAAAAACCTAAACCTAAAATTGTAAGAACTCCATTATACGCGTGCATATGTAATTAACATAATGGCAGTTCTCGCATATCGTAGCCTACTGCATTTACGGAAATCTTGTATCATTCACGATATAAGTCTCGCCTCCAGTGGCGGTTTTAGGCCGGGGCTGGGGGGCACAGGCCACCCAGTTTTGCTCCAGGCCCCCCCCCCAGTTTCGTGGCCACCCCTTATTTTTATTTGCAAAGATAACACAAATATGTGATTTATTTGCATTTCCAAATTTTAGAAAAGTGGGCAAATTTGCGGCTTCCACTGAAAGTCTGAAAACCAAAAATGCTTCAGCTTCAGGGGGCTTCGCCCCCCCCTGACCAGGGGCTGGGGACTCTGCCCCAGACCCCCGTTATAGGCTCGTGCTACCGCGCTCGCCATAGGGCCGTGCCCCCAGGTATTGCGGGCTAGAACCGCCACTGCTCACCTCGTCTGTGTATATATAAATAATAAGCCATCTCGCAGCCAGAGAAACAAAACTTGGGCTACGTAATGAAACAGACACGAATACATGATGCCTTATGAAAGTTACGATGCAACATATACACAGAAAAGATTGATTATTACAAACAGCGATGAACACCTATAGAACCACAAGAGACTTTTGCTGATTTAAGGCCTCCCATCACGACAATCCTTCTCTTTTCCAATTTTTTTTTGCTCTGTAAATTTTTGTCAGTATCCTCCGTAAACCACAATCCCATCCGTATACAGAATGAACGTGTAAAAGGTAAATAAAAACGTTAAAATGGGTTTTTATTTAAAAACAAGACAAACGTTTGTGAACGATGAATAACAAACGTCATCCCTTTTTCACTTGAAGTACCGAATAAATCCATTGGTTTTAGGATAATTATTACCATATTTTGACATCATACACATTAGACTGAGTTAGTGATGAACCTAGATACAAAATCGGTCATCATTTTATCACTGACACACCAGTTTTAGTTGATAGGCCAAAATATTTCGAGTTATCATCTCCTTTACACTGAAAGTCCGACGTTTATTTTTAAAAAGTTGCAAAAATTACAAAAAATGTTAAAAACGCATATTTATGACAAAAATAAAAACGTTCATAAACGTTTGTTACAACCATGATTTTGTCAAAATCATCAGTTAATAATTTGGTCTACTGCCCACACCAATCTACGGCCATTCCTCTAATTTTGCGGGATAATTACTGGTATCCCCTGCCAAAAACTCTGAGAGGACATGCCTCTGACGGTCTGATGCCCATTTTTCAAAGTACAACTTCAGCACTAATACACAGTATAACAACACAGATTACGCGCCATATTTAGTCAGTACACGCACATTACTGAGATAACCTGATATTAGAAGGCACTCACTGACATAATAAGGCTCACGCAACATGACAACATTACCACATGTCAACCTAACAACAGTCATCATCATCATCATCATTTCTGGCAAGCACCACTAAGAGTGCGTAGCGCCGAATATAGACATCAATCTCCAGAGTGGACGGTTCTAAGCCAAGTCAACTGCGTCGTCCATATTGAGGTCGCTAGATTTCAGTGCTGGACAACAGTGCTGGGGCTAAAAATCTAATTCAAATTTCTATTGTGATTTTTGAGTTAAGGAGGTCAAATTGGCACATAGCTCTTCACAGGAATCCACCTCGCAGCCACATGCTCTATGGGATCACACCCACCACCCAATCCCAGCCAGACAAGCCAGTGCTCGATTTACCTACCAAGAAGGGACGAAAGGCTAAGCGACGCTTGGCGGTTACCTCCGCCAAGGAGGTAATGTTTTTGCCGGACTTTGTTTGTCTGTGTCTGTTAGCAAGATAACTCAAAAAGTTATGGATGGATCTTTCTGAAATTTTGAGGGCATGTCGGGCATGGCACAAACTACCAGTGATTCAATTTTGGGGGTGATCCGAAAGGAATCCTGGATTCTGGATCACTTTGAAATTTTCGTTACCATTGCTTTCAATGGGGTATAAGGGAAACTGCTAAGATGGTGCTGCCACCTAGCGAACAACATTGCCTTGGCAGAGGTGTGCAGGCTTTGATTTTCTAGTTGGTTATATATCGTCATAGAGTACCTGTGTACCTGTGGTGACATTTGATAGCGACCAGACTAGGAGTCAAACCCATAACCTCTTTATCACAAGTACATCACCACACAAACGATCTATACTGTTGTTACTTGGCTATTAGTGGGACGAAAGATTATTACGCCAAAACATCTCCAAGTTCAAACAATCTGGATAACAGCTGCAAAAATGACAAAAAAGTGTGACAAAACAAGCTTAACAGTATACACAAATCAAATGAATCAAAAGAAAAACTAGTGCAAGTGACCGACGCTTTGAAGTTCTAGAAGAACTTGCGCCATTTAACACTGGTCTACATTTTCACACAGGTTATCTACGAAAACCAACAGGCACTTCAAACAAGTTGCGCAATTTAACATTTTTTTACATGTTCGCACAGATTATCTACATAAATGTTCAGTAAGCCTAACAGCTTAAAATTCACATGCAACCAACAAAAACAAACAAAAAACGTATTGCAGTCAGTTAAGTGGCCTAGTTCAACAAATGTACAACAATTACGCACCAGAAATGAACAAAAACACAAAAAACGCATGCTAAAATCTGCTGATAAACTGGTGTAAAATAACCTTGTGCTGTTTTTTTTCAGTCGCAAATACCAAACAAAATGTATTTCACTGGCCAAAAATGCCAAATTTTTAACAATAGCATTTACGATAAAACCATTTGTTACGGTCAAACTGATGCTGAACTAATCATGTTGGAAGTAAGTGTTACTGACAAACTGGAAGAATAATACCAAGAAACTGCGAAATGCCAAATTTGACTTATTTTCCACTATAAAATGCCAGATGGCAACCATTCTGATGCACTAGACAATCCAACAGCAAAAAAACAACGTGAGCTGACTCTGTGCCTTTGTGGCAAACACCCCTAACTCTGGCATCATTAACTGTTGTTATTTCTCAACACATCTTTACTCAACACAATTGACTACGAGACTACAATGCTGGATATTAAAACTAGAAACTACAGCAGCCAAATAACAAAATGCTGGGCAGCCACATGCCTGAGCTATAATTCTGAGCTGAAAACTTGACACAACAGTAAACTTCTGTCCATGAGAATGTTCACAGCAATTAAGGTTTTTCTAAGCCTTTTTGTATGAAACCGTACAGAATGGACGGATAGATGGGCGAGCATGACCTGTTAGCGGCAACCGCATCACAATTCTGAACAGGGAATCGCACGACACTTTGCAACAAAACACTAGGCACAATGTGAATGTACACGTCGGCCAAAGATTATCAACAATCACAGGATCTGTTGCCGTACAACGTTATCACTGCTGTCAACAGTGGCTGACTACTCTGTGTCCGCTGTAAGTTGTGAAAAATAAACATGACAATACGTTTTACACATAGTGCGACAGAGTTTAAGACCCCATCTAACCTCTGTACACATATACAAAGCAACTTATTACGTGACTCAACAAAGTTTGCAACCGTGCCATCATTAGTCGACAATTTAATCTACAAAACATCGCAGCAAACTATGCAAAATGCAAACCGCACAACTAATTACATGATGGCAACTCGGTAAGTTGACCTACGATCTCTCAGTTTATCGACTGATAAAAAATATTCGCACATTTCTTTGTGCATGTGAACTTCTAAGACACTAGAAGGGCAGCATATTGACCAGAAGGCAGCGAGCACTCTCTCTCATAAAAAGCAAATCTGCCACATAAAAACTTTCTCTACGTCCATTCATACGACTACGTGAGCAACACTGAAGCTCAGCTCCGAACAATATTACAGTAGGCTCCCATAGCAAGAAAGCAGATGTTGCCGAATATTATTATGTAAGCATAAAATCAACCGATTAATGTTACACAACTACAGTAGAGAAATCTCAAAAGAACTTAACAGAGCTTCAGCACCTTATTACTCACATGACTTTACAGTTCCATAATAAAGATTCTTTCCTTATTTTGAGGTAACAAAACGTACAAAGTCAGCTGCAAAATATCTTGTTAAAAGCCACTCTGAGCTTGCTGATGAAATACAACTCTCTTATTAAACGTAATTAAAAAAAACACGTCTGAAAAGCAGCACGAAAAAATCCACTGGCGCATGAACAAACTTATCAGGACTGTATCTGTCATATTTCTACTAGGGAAGAGAGGCGGGGTCAGATTTTGACATCATTTACATGATACTGTGCACGGAAATGGATTGGAATTTCTAAAATTAACAAGTGCACAAATGCACATAAATCAGCACTGTCAGACATTTAATTGTATCCAAGTTCTGAGCTGAAAATAATTTACGCATACTGTGCTCGACAGCTGATCTATATGCAGCTAAACAAATGTAAGGACAGGAGACTAAAGCTGACCACCTTAAATACTTTTACGTACTTCGTGAGGGGACTGTTGACAATCCCGGCAAACACAGCCCTAAACATAATACAAAAGAACTTGCATCCACAAAATGCAGAAGCTAGAAAGTAAGTAAGTAAGAAGTAAGTTTACACGAAAGCAACTCTCTGAACGATTTCAATTGCAGAATAAAACTCGCACGCAAGAAACCGAATCAAACAAGGCACGTGACATAACGCAGCTTACAAAAAATATCGATAGCTTCTCATTCGTGAACAACTCCCACGAACACATAACATAACGCACAAACAAAATGACGAACTTACATTTCATCAATAATCCTTCCACCTTTACACATTTAACCTATGACTGAATATTCACATGTGCAACAATCATTTATAATGACCAGATTTCAGGTTAAACTGGCTTAGCCTGCAGCTAGATAATATGTACGTGCATCAAAACGCTTAAAAAAAACAGTGAGAACATTAGCCCAATGTGGCCATCCAACTTAATACACACACTTGTCCTAGTGACGGAAAGTCTCATATAATCCAGAAGCCCAATACACAGAAGATCTCAAGATAATCTTTAAAAAGTTTTTGCACCAAAGGTCATCTTAAGACAATGATCTAATTCACAGCAAACTTACATACAACATATCTTAAGACACATCTTAGGACAAAATCCTGCAATTCTGCGACAGATCTTGTGATCATCGTCCAAGACAGAAACTGCAAACTCACTTAAGACATGTCGTAAGATGATCCTTGGACTGCGACATCTTATCTGTTGTTTCATGGTGATCTTAAGACATATCGTAAGATAAATCTTACACATCTTACATCTTACAACACTGTCTGTGAATCGGGCTCAAGTTCCCCAAGTCATCTGACATAATCTCGGCCGACCCACATGTACGTGCCACGAAGACCTAACCCCCCCCCCCAGCGAGTGGTTAATACGGCTGCTGGGCGGGTATAACGCCTACAGAAGCAGTCCTAGTGACAGAGCTCCTACAATCTAGCTCCTCTCGTCGCCTGACGTGATCACGACCAGCACGTGCAGCCGCAGACGTGGCCTCAAAGTCAATGATGGCATAGTCGGTCGCTGGCTCAGGATCGTGTGTCGGTCGACTGATCACAGGTGACGGGTTTAACGACGCGTCCGATATGTCAAGGTCTGTGTAGTACACTCTCATTGGCGGAGGCATAACAGGGGGCGGATCCAGCACCTCATCCAACTCAATCACCTGCAACACAACAGCTCTCATTGGTGGAGGTGAGACAGGGGGCGGAGCTAGCACCTGGACCAAATATATCACCTGCAACACTGAGCAAACTCTCATTGGTGGAACAGGGCATGGCCAGATTCCCCGTCCCGTCAAATCTGCTACAGCAATCAATTCATCAACTGACATCTTGTAGCACAGCATGACAGTAGAATTGAAACTATATAGCATAAATGACAAAAGTGCACCCAAGTAGACAGTGTCTGTACTAACAAGTAAAAAGCCGAAACCCGAAACAACAATATGGAACAGATATAAATAAATCCACAGTAATTACTGATAATGACAAGAAATTTGAGCTAATGCTCATGAGACGCACGAAAGCCTATAGCAGTTCCAGTTCAGTAGTTTAGCTGAAAATTGAGGTATTCACACAAAGTTAATACACAAATACCAAATTCTCTATCTAGATCGCATAATGATAGTTCCGTGGCGCCACCTTGTAAATGATATAGACTTGTGTCGCAGCCTGAAATTGCCAAAAATCCATAAAACCCCCTATTTTGACGTTCAAGGTCATTCAAGTTCATTGAATTTGGCGCAAATCGAGAGCCAGTGTACGACTTCCTATTAGTGATTAATGGTAACCTAGGCCCTATCTTGCACCGTTACTGAGACAGCAACTTATTGGCCAAAAATCACAAATTTTGCCCACCCCCCTCTCATTTAGCGCCCTCGTTCAGAAACGACCCCCATTGAATTTGTGGAAAAGTTTTACGGTTCCTGAAACTAGAGTCTTCCAGGCAGCCGAAGGTGAAGATTTGGTGATCCTATCTTGCACCATTTTTGACTGACCCACCTGCGTGACGAACAGAAGAACAGACGGACGCACAGAATTGCGATGGCTAAGACACGCTGAAAGCAGTAGCTGCTTTCGCATGTAATAATAATTACCAGCAACTGATAAAATTTTCCCAGTCAATATTTTCCTGATGATTTCCCATCAAATTGTAAAAAAGACCCTTAGATTAATTATGGACAATAAACTATAAGTCAGCTGAGTTCACCTGTGGACTTGAGTTTTGTTGTTCCGGAGGATGGGACGACAGCGTGGATGTAGACATGCGACCACGGATCATCGAACGATGACTCCGTGGTGAGTCCAAAGCGGATCCTGTTCCACTGACACCACCACCACTGACAATATTGCCATACTGGTGGTTGCTCAGATTGTCGAAGGTGAAGACATCCTTCGGCTGAGTCCTCATGGCGGGTGACACGGGGGAGTGTGGGGTCACACTGAGTGTCAGCGGTGAAGTGTCGCTACCCGACGCCGAACCGAGACGACGACGGTTGATTCGTTGATACTCTTTGCCTGACCGCGGACGCAGTGTCGTTATCTCCTACGTAAACAAGAGTTAAAGGTTGTCTGTGGCTCTCAATGGCAACCCATCTCAGAGCTACGAGGTGTCACCTGCCATATGGAATCATACCTGCAGCCTGACAAATGAAAACGTGCATGCACCACCTTAATCACAAGCCAGGCAGGCTGGTACTCAATTTACCTACCCCACAAGGATGAAAGGCTGAGTTGACCTGGGTCGTTGAACCAGCAGAGTATGCTAGCAGAACAAGAAGTAGAAATCGATGTTTGAGCTAGTGTCTGAAAACAAATATCTAGAGCAAGTAGTCCTGTGCCAGTTTTAACTTCTGTAATAGTTCAAAGAGGGTTCCGATTAAGTAAATATATTGAACATGTCAGACACAAACTTGCAATAAAACACATTATATAAAAATATGAATAAAAAATGAATGACAATAAAGCAATCACGAAAGGTGAACACATTAGAGCAAGGGCATTATTTATATGAATTCTACTTCTAACTTGGTATTTCTTAACATTATAATCTAGCTATAAGATGTTTTATTCACATTAACTTGTCTATCCATCCATTCTTGTATACAGCATAGGCAAAAAACTCTTCTTGTTAAAACTCTTACCTGGCTGGTTGTTCGTGACGAAGCTGTCGATATCTGAGACGTATTTGCCAGGGATTCCGTCGGGGAATTCCGGGAGGAATCTCCAAAGCGACGTGATCTCTGACTAAGATCAGACAATCTCCAGACCCCGGACGATGACGACGATGGAGGTTGCATTGACAGGGATCCTGAAACACATTAGCACCAATTCAATCAGCAATTCAGACTGCAGTCAAGTTCAAACTTTTAGCTAGGTCTATAGATACACAAAGACACAATGACAGAATCATATGAACCTATATTTAATCTAATCTGCATGAAAAAGTCTGCCAGCATCGCTTCAACAGTTGTTAAACAAAGCCTTAAACTATTACTTATCCAGTGCATGTTCTAAAACTGACCGTTAGTCCCATCATTTCTCGTTCCATAATCAGTTTCTGCAATTTTAGTTAAGTGGATTTTTCCTGACTGACTGAACCAGCAAATATAAATTTAAATCAGAGATTAGATTTCACCAACATGTACAAGACATATATGGCTTTAAGCCAATGATGACGCAACAATAACTGGCTTGTCAAACAATCATATCCAGACATCACCGTCTATTAACCAAAAAGTAGCTTTGCTCTTAAAGCAGTAACTCTGACTGATTGTTTACAGAACTCACCCATGTGGACAAGGTTGGCACTAGCAACAGCGTCCACTGTTAGGTTTGGTTTAGGTCGCACCGCTCTCCGTTCAGATGCAGGCCTCTTGGACAAACTGGCCGATGCGCCGGAGAAACCGGCCAACGACGGTGAGATGTGAGGGTTTTCCTGCAACGGTCCACTCAGGCGACTGTCAGCCGACCCACGCCGTCTGTCTACGATCGTTGCCGGTATACCACCAAGCAACTGAGAGTTGGTGCGCTGGCCAGGCGAAGGGTTCTGCTTCGGCGGTCGCACGGGTACGATGTAATCACTCTGAGCGACGGACGACATTGGGACTTCAGGAGGTGGGCCGAGGCGTTCCAGTGAACCAATACAGTCGTCATCATCATCACTGGGCGGTGTTGCCGGGATTGACCGGAACTGAAGATAACCATCGTCAACATCACTGCGCTGCCTTGTATTACCACAGCCGGCTGACATGGGCAGTGGCCGAACCGTGGTCGGATTGCTGGAGAACCGAGTGGCACTTGGCAAAACATAGTTAGCAGTCGCGTCACTGTGAGGAACTGCGCCAGCAACCAACGGTAACTTTTCCTCACTGCTCGAGGCACATTTTATGCTGGATGGATTGGCGGAGAACCGACTTAAACTTGGAGAAACATAATTGGAAGATGCGTCGCCGTGATAAAATCGTGTGCCAGCAACCAAAGGCAACTTTTCTTCATTGCTGGCGGTAGATTTTGTGGTAGTCGAAGAAGCCACTATGAAACTGCCATCTTTATTGATGACATCATCCTTCGAAGGAAGACTGACGCGAGACATGGGAAGGTAGTCGGCATGGGGGCTGGTGCCAGCTGTCTCTAGGGTGAGGTCAGAGAATGACTCCTCGTGGATAGTAGATGACGCTGCGGCACTCAGCTGGCTGCCAATGCTACAGCTGCGGGACAGACATTGATACACTGTCCCAGCAGGTACTACCACTCTGTAATCGTCTGCTATATCTTCCACTACTCCGTGACTGGTAAAGTCTTCCATAGAGTTCTCCACATGCCCAGAGGCTGACTTGGACAGCAGCGGCTCACTTTCTCGCCTCTCCGCAATGTTATTATTCCGTGATTCGGTTGAAATCTTGCGGTGATGAGACTCCGGTGGTAGAGTTTTAGGTCTGTCCGTGGAGTTCTTCTGAGATTCCGTGGTGGGAATCTCGCTGCCACGGTTTGCAGTCGTCACCGTCGCTGCCAGAGGTCCGCAGTCGACGTAGCCATCATCACACGATAATGATGACTGCCGCACACAAAAAAATACATGTCATATACGAAATGCATTAAATATTCAACAGATAATTCATTAATGCATAACACAATTCAGCAATCCTCTATAAATAATTTCTGACCACTTAAAAAACTCAAAGAAAAAGTGACAGTAATGTAATATCTTTACATCTTAACCATCGACCTCAACCACAATTTATGCTGCGAGACTACGTTAAGTGCTTTTGCTGCAAGCACAAAAAAAGCTATTTATTGAAATGCAGTATCAGGCACACGGAATAAGAATAAACAACCTGCGATTTGCGGATGACATAGATATAATCGCAGAAGATGAAAGCACGTTGGAAAGGACAGTTCAATCACTACATAAAGAAGCAATAAGGTATGGGCTGGTGATGAACGCCAACAAAACAAAGATGATGGTATTTGGCGATAAGCAAATATCGAGTAAGATATGCATAGATGGAATTGAGCTGGAAAATGTGGAGAAATTCACCTACCTGGGAAGCAACATGACATATGACCTGGACTGTTCAAAGGAAATAGCAGTC
>Ga0056128_1008147_pt1 | contig 13233 bp, 7 predicted proteins | sample WorMetLIZISLAND2_FD_71113 | JGI IMG/M metagenome (GOLD analysis project Ga0056128, IMG submission 71113) | Marine gutless worms symbiont microbial communities from Max Planck institute for Marine Microbiology, Germany - Olavius geniculatus... ...
AACGACGGAGACGACCGGACCGACTCCGGCAGACTGTTCCAGACCGATGCAGCAGTCGCTGGAAAGGTGCGGTCGCCAATGGTAGAACGCACAGTGCGTGGAACGACCAGCGATGATGTACTCGAAGAGCGCAGTCGTCGACGTGCGTTGAGGTGTGACACGCGCTGAAGATCTGAGGCCAGGTAGCCAGGTGGAGCACTGCCAGCCGGAATGAAATACGTTCTGGCATCCGAAGCGATAGAAGGCTGAGGCTGAGTAACCCTGGGTGGTTGGTTATATACTAACATGGTTAACCTGTCCACAGACAGTCACCGATCCAAATAGAAACAACTTGATAGTCACAGCTTGATCAGAACTTCACAAATCTGATGCTCTGTCGTTATGCCGTCAAGCCATCTAAGTTGTGAGTATGTTTCGTAGAACTTCGAATGGAAACCTCTGGCTTCTAACAGTAAAAGTTGTTTCGACCCCCAGCCTGTATCTCGGACTTGGCTTGTAACTCAAACTGGCTTCTGTTGGTACGCGTTTTCTTGACCCCAGGCCTTTATCCAGTACTGAGCGTTTTTTCACGACATGGCTTCTGTTCAAAGTTTTATCGTATGTTAACAGATGTGTTGATGGTGCTATGCTGAAGATTGTGTGTCGGTTGGCAGGTTTGTCGCGGCTTTTTCTTGTGCACTCGCGATGAAGAACTGTGGCGACTTGTGTGTTTCAGGTACGATTGTTCACGATAAGAACAGGCTGTAGTACAAGCTGTTCCTCATTGGAGCTGAGCATCTGTGTAGTCAGATTGAGTTAACACTGAGTGGATGGATGATTACCTAGGATGAAGTCCTTTCTTGTTGAGTGATATCTCGGGGAAACACAGCATCAGAAGTTGAAACTGGCAGAAGTTGAAACTGTGGACTGAGGTGGGAGGTTGGTGACTGTTGGCCTGAGCAAAATTTGTCAACACATAACCAAAATTGCTTATTTGGCCAAATGTTTTGCTTCTTGTAGTTTTGCAGTATCTGCTCCATCCATTTGGAATATCCTTCTTTTGGACATTCGCAACTGCCCTCTTCATATGCTGTTTTTATTGCCAACTCAACGTTATTTTTAACTTAACCGTTAACCCATTTTCACGCTCCTCCACAACTTGGCCGTTGCACCTCAGATTGTGTGTTTTATTTTCTTGCTTACGTTTGTACAGCCATTAAACTTTTAGCCAGTGATGCACCGAGATTGTTTTATGATGTTTTTCTTGAGAATGTTATTTATATGTAATATTGTTATCCTGATTTGTAGCTTTTTTCAAAAGAATTAAGTCCAATGTTTTGTACTGAGCAGAATATGGGGCATCAACTGTGGCATGGCTGACAAGTACGGATCTTATCGTAACATGTACCTGCAAAGACCACATCTTAGATTTAATGGTCTGTATTGTGTGATTGGTAATATTTCGTGACTGCTAATGCAGTTAACTAAGATATCTTAATGCTGATGTCACGTGATGTATCGTATAACAAAGTCTGCCATCACTTTAACTATTTCTGAGACTACTTGTACATTGTACAATGTTGCATCTGTGGTCTGTGTTACGTGAGTAATTTTTGGTGAGATATTTGAATGATTTGTAGTACAGCTGTCAAATTAATGCACTAACGCATTAAAGAATTAGCATGCATTAAAATAATTAACGTGCGTTAAAAATTAATGCACATACATAAGTTTAGTTAATTTTGTGAAGCAGGAGTTTCAGTATTCCATTAAAATACATCTATTTGATGATCGAATAATATTCAAGTAGTTAAAAATTGTTTTATTGCCACTCAATCACTAATTACGGTCCTGCGACACAGACATGACTTCGTGCGTTTTTATTCCAGTCATGATTTCGTTGTAGTTCATTTACAATAACAGTAGTATTAATGATGTGTTATTAACGCATGCATTAAAAAAAATTAACGCTACAACAGCTCTAATTTGTAGTGTTGTCTTATAAATATTATATTGTAGCAATGTTGTTTTATTTTTTAGTCCGCCCAAAAACGACAGTTTTTTGGAGGGCTTATGTTTTGCTGGCGTTTATTTTTTTCTTATCGGCCGATCGCCGCAAAATTTTGCACGATGCTTGGAAGTGTGTTCAATTTTATAATCCCAGTGCAAAATTTTGAGGGGACCTACCTAAAAGAATTTTAGGGGCGAAAAGCATGCAAAATTTGGCTCAATTTTGGTCGACTTCAAACTTCGATGGCGAATATCTCTGGAACAGATGGAGATATTCAAAATTGGACAAGTATATTTTGTATTGCGATTCCTCCCACGTTGGGTGAAGACAGCTCGGTGAACTTTGGTCCACTAATCACAGAGATTAGGCGGTGAGATCATACCCACCCAAATCAATTTTTTCGGAAGATCTTATTTCAGCCCCTAGATGGCGCTGCGCCCCAAATTTTTACACGCGTTAGAGAATGACCAAGTCTTGCTAGTGCACCCCTATTGCGGATGGGGCTCCACCTTACAATTTTTTTCAAAGGAGGGTCCAAAATTGGCTGAAAATTTGACATATCTGTGCCTGTAGCTTTTTGGGTAAAGAGAATACCCCCATGAAACTTTGCCACATGACGGGCTTTAGGTGAGCATGATCACTTATGTACAAATTTTTGGGGGCCTGCACCCCAGAAATTTGGGAGGGCAATAAAGTTGAAAATTTGGTCCAATTTTGGACAACTTTCTACTTTGACCGTGAATACTTAAAAACCGATCGAGATATCAGAAATCGGAAACAAACTTGATCGACTTTCATCGCTGATGGGTTCAACAAAAAATTTTGTGAACTTTGGTCCACTAACAAAAAAGTTGCAGGCGCGGATGTTGACCTACCCTAAGCTGAGAATGCGCGTTTTGCATATGCTAATGCATCTGACTTCGGGCCACGTGACTTGCTGCCGGGAAATTTAACCCCCTGAGTCAATCCCTCAGTTGGACTTAGGGCACTGGGCTTACTCCCCCAAATTTCTACTTTATGTTATTTTAGTGTAAGTTTATTTTGACATTAATTAGTGATTTGTAGCAGAAACTGGGCACATGGGCCTGGTTCCAAATACGGTTAATTTGTACTGACAAAACCGATAAAAATTGCATTTCTTCGAGTCTTTGTGGCAAAATTCAGTACTGCAATGGAGGTTGAACTTAAGCCATTTTTGCTGTCAGAACTATACATGTTTGATATCATAAACATATTATGGACGTTTTATATGGAAAAAAAAACATAATTTTGTAGAAAAAATGCGTTATTAAATGCGGAAGTGTTACTTCTTTTTTTTAATCTCTTTTAAAGCTAAAAATGGGGTCTGAGTTGCTGGGTAATTGCAACGGGATATTCGGTTTCTGAAATGGGTAATGCTGCAAATTAATAATGTTGATTTCATGTTAAAGCACCCTGGCATTTGTGATAAATACTGAGTGACTCAGAACACTTGTGCATGGGTGTTTGGTTAGGATGTTACATCAGCAAGTGTGTTTACTATCGGGCTGGTGAGAAAAGTTTGGATTGTTACTACCGACCGTACCACCGTGTTGAATACTTCAGATATGTTCGCTTCTTTCCTGAAGGTAAAATTAATCACACATTATCTTTAGTCTTTTTAAGTAATCAGTGTTTTTATGTCTTTTGCTTATCAACTTTGTTGCTGCAGATTGTATGTGTTTCTACAAGAGGTATTTTTATTTATGATTCTCGAAATGAAGTGTTTGTAGTGCACTATTACGCCATGTATCGTATGTTTGTCATTTCTTTACAAGTATCAGAGAATCTGCCAGTAGTGAAGATGCTATATTTCTGGTTGACACAAAAGACAAATGGTGATTGGGTTAGGGATATGTTGTAAGGGGGTTAGGGGTGCATCTGTTTGAACCTAGTTGGATTTTGATTCTTGCTGATTCAGTGTGTGCAGCCCGATAGCATTGAAATGTTGGTGAGTTTTACCATGGATCAGCATGGCAATGTGTTATGCAATTTTTATGCGCAACAGCAGCTACTGCTTTAGCACGTCTTAGCCATTGCAATTCTGTCTGTTTGTCCATCCGTCTCTCCATCACACAGGTGGATCAGTCAAAAACGATGCAAGCTAGGATCATCAAATCTTCACCATCGGCTGCCTGGAAGACTATAGTTTCAGGAACCATAAAGCTTTTCCATAAATTCAAATGGGGTCACTCCCAGCTAGGGCACTAAATGAGAAGGGGGTGGGGAAAATTTGCAATTTCCAGCTGATACGTTGATACGTTCTGATACGTTCCAGCTGAATCATTGGCAGAGCGAGACAGGTCACGACCTCTGGCGAGTACAAGTAAAACACTACAGATAATTAGCCACCAGTCATCTGGCACCCTCTGGCAGCTGTAATTTAAGAAACATCGTTGCTAGGATGGATGAACTTGGATTTTGTTTTACTGGGCTGTTCCACGTTCTCTTTTGCATTAGCTGGGCTTTCCTTGTTTCTGCTTGAAGTGAGTGAGTCTGGTGAATGTTTCAGGCAAAGTGTTAATGCTTACGACCCCCGACAATCCTTACATTGTCCTTCCACTTCTGCAGTCGAGAGGAACGGCGCTCCAGGGCCTGCTGTCAGGGTACTGCAAACTCACCGGAGATCGGGTAAGACTTTCACAGCTAGATCTGTAATCTTTCTTTGCACAGCTAAGAAGCACATTTAGAGTTGCTTGTGTTGTGTTCAAGTGCCTCTGTATCTTTGGACTTCATGTTGCTGTATAACTCTTGCATTATTGTTATTATTTTTAATCCTTGGATAACTCAAAATGGTGTCTCTAAAATTTGCTATATCGAGTGGAATAGAATGACCATCAGTCTGGGCAGGCAACTGAAGCAAGACTCTCATGCAAGGAAATAGAACTAAAACGATTCAACAAAACTGAAATAGGCTGAAACAAAAAAAAAGCCATCTTGGTCATCTTTTTGAGCGACCTTGTTGTTGCTGTTGACGTAATGAGCCCAGTCAGATGCTGCCTATATGGGGGGGGGCAGATGCCCCGAAGAGAAGGAACTCCACCAGATTGTCCCACCTGAAGGTGAGTTTGGGTTTCCATCTCTCCTTCATGAAGTTGACAGCCATTCCCTTGAACAGGGGCACCACTCAAAGGCGGCTGTCGTTGTCCACAGCTGACAGACTGACAGGTGTTGTTGTTGCCGAACGGTAGTCATTGGCGAACGACCTGAAATCTTCCGATTGAGGAAACAATCAGCACGCCACCTTATGGGCTTTAGACTTTACATTTATCTTCACATATGTGTCATGCAAATGTGCATCTTTGGTTGAGTTGTGATTACTGAACAGTTAAATATGTGTGCATCCAAGGTGACGCTGGTTCTTCAGAAAGTGCGGCCTGCAATGGAATATCAGTCAACGTATAGATACAAGAGAACGCGTAATGTGTACAACATTGAGGGTGAACAGACGTTTGATGCGGTCAGTTGCTTGCCAGTTTCTTTTGTTTCTGTTTGAAGTTGAATGGCATTTCTGGATGCAGTTGTCACTGTTTAGGCAGCTTATGAAATTGTATGCTCAGGCCAACTCAGCCTCCTACTTTCCGTGGGATGGGCAATGAGTAGTAGCTTACGGGCTATGGGGTGAAGGCCTAGTGTGTCTGATTGTGGCAGTGGTATGTCTGCTAGCTGCAAATTGTGGGTCCAATTGTTTGCTTAGGTGGGCAATGGATAGCTGCATAGTGTGCTGCGATATCATTAGCTCATGCCAATCAGTCTGTCTCGTGTAAGAAGCACTATAGCAAGTGATGGACTTTACCTTTGCCTTATGTGTGCATTTCCCTGATCATTTGTTCTCTGTTCTACTGTCGTAATTTGTTGATGTAATTTAGTACCTTTTTTACGCATTTGTTTTATGACAAGAGATTCATCGAATGCCAGTTCTTTTACTGTCCATATTGTATTTACACTTACAAGCATGATTATTTTTTGTTGCTGTCTTTTTTGTTTATTTATTTACATATGCATTATGCATGTTGTACTCAGTTGCAGCCTGTTAGCTGATTTTATTGAAGATTTTGATTAATTGATTGACTGTGAACCCGTGCATGCAGGAGTTTGTGGTTCGGCCGGTGAGAGGTCGTGCCCACTGGCAGCTTGTCTGGACACACTACTCTGTGCGCACTTGCAACAGGTAGCAATTCACGTCAGTATGTACGTGTATTTTTAGCCACGATATCAGTCAGGATTCAAGCTCCCACAACTCATATGAATTTAAAGGCGTTATGTCTGCCATATTCATGAAAGAGGGGCACCTCTCATTTTCTTTCCCCTTTCCCTGTATTTACCCTTGATCGACCCCTGTTGCCACAGCAACAAATTTTGAGACAAAATGGGCTATAACTATGTCTGTATAAGAGATATCTCCAAGATCTTTGCATCTAATCAGGAGTTTGGGGGACAGGGAATTGGATAAGGCCAATCTAATTCTATCTCGAGCAATCCTTGTTGCCATGGGAATGACATTTGTGGAATTTGGTCAAAAATTAATAGAAGTGTAGCAGTAGTAGTAATAGTAATGTTTCAGTTACTTAACTTGATGGAGATATGCACTCTCACAAGCACCATCTACTTTGTTCAAGCATTTGTTTGCAGAGAGAAATATAATCAAGCAATCCATCATAAATCCTATCGTGGTTTGCTCATAGCTAGTTATCATCTGCTGACCGCAGCCCAGCTGCAGCCTGACTACCATCAGTACAGTATCATGAGAACTTTTGTACACAGTACACACTAAAGAGTGTTACATGTTAGTTAGTCTCACATCAGCAAAACTAACATGAGATGCTTGATAGAAACGAAATTTGTGTGTGAAGAGTGTTGCTTGCCAGATTTACTACTGATTTTATGTGATTTTTATTTTTTTTGTATCTGCTTTCCATGTGTTCATTAGCAAACAAACTTGTACAATATGCTTGTAGAGTAACGAGAGAAGAGACGAGCCTTGTGGAATTTGAACTCAGCAACAAGAACTACCCGCCACTGTTGTTTTCACATGTCAAAAGCTTCGCCGCTGTATCTTCTGCCCCTTTGTACTGAATCAACATGCCTTCTGTGCACACCGACCACTCCCCACACAGTGTTGATGACTTATTTTGCCATGAGATGTACATACGTTACGTGTTCTACACTGTCCCCAAAAACCTGCACCAATGTTATTTTTTGACTAACTCCATGAAACATTGGCCGATTTTAGTAATTTTTATCATGCAACGTCAAGAAGAAACTTGACCTGAACGATTATAGTTTTGCCCACCTCACCTTAGCACTGTTGCTACACTACCTTGTGAAATGCAGAAGTTGTATTTTGACTATTTGCATAAATTTATACTAGTTAGCACATGCACCAGCTCAGTTACTGTTTTAAGATGGTGTTTACTGCAGATGACAAACAATTGATTGCGAATTAAAGGCAGCTAAAAGGTTTCTTAAAGAATTTTTGTCAAAAAAATTGATGCATAGAGGACTCAACTACTTTTTAGATATTGACAAATATCGGACTGTGTAAAGAGTTCCAAACAGTGGGCAATTGCACACTGCATGCACGTCTGGCAACATGATCTTGATGTGGATATGATTTCGTGTTAAATAAGTAACAGGTTTTCAATGATTTTGTGTCTTCCAATGATTTTTCCGAGCCAATGCATCTGCTACCCAGTATGATGTCATTGTAAACGGCCAAAACATGACATCTGCATTTCACAAGGTAGTGTAGCAACAGAGTTATGATGAGTTGGACAAAACTATAGTCATTTACGTCAAGTTTCTTCATGATTGATTTTGCATGCCAAAGTTAAAGTCGGCGGATGTTTCGTGGAGTTATTCAAGAATAACACTGGCACAGTTTTGGGGGGACACCACATATTTGCTGGTTTGTGAAGGAGCGATGTGTTGTAATTAGTATGTCATCATGTCACGACCCAACTGTCATTGACTTTCTCGGTTTGTCTGGAGTTGAGGCATGTTCACAGCTGTTAGTTTTTCACATGGTGTGGCCACAGATCTTTGAACATCCTTGAAAAAGTTTATCCACGACCTTGGAGGTCCTTGAAAACCGAATAGGCCTGTGAATGTTTTGGAATTTGACAGAAGAGGTTTTTGAAAGTCCTGGAATTTCAGTAGTTCATAATCATCGTTATACCACTTCTGTCAATATTTTGCAGTCAGTACTTTGCTTTCCAGTTTAGTACACCAGTTGGGCTTACTTCAGATTCTTGTCACCAAAATGCTGGATAGCTTAATTACTGTTTATTTAATAGTACTAATTTTATGCTGTTAGTATTTCTTCTATGATGCCAGAGATGTTAAATACTATGACACCACCTGGTACAACGTCGCTGGAATAGGTTTGGAAAAACTGTTTGAAAACTGCTGAAAAGTCCTTGAAAAAGCAAAAGCATGGCGACTCTGGCTTCAGCCCAGGGCATCACATTTACTACCAGAATGCACTGCTCACACACTAGGTTTCTGTTCAAATGCAGTTTCTTTTTCCAGGATCTTGTTGGCCATTTAGCGTCGACTTAGCCAGCTACTTGTCAGTATTTGATCAGACATTAAATTTTGCGGCCTCATATCGTAATTATACTAAACTAAAATGTTCATCCATGTATTCTGTGCTTCAGCATGCTAGCTAACCAATATGTCAGGCCCATATCAACGTAATTTGGATTAGTCCGGTTTTTGTGGAGATTGCAGTGCTGTGAGCCTATGTTTGGAGTGCTGCCTGCAGGGTGGTGGGTGTATTCGCCTATTTTGCACTATGAAGACAAATTCTCACAAAAAAATTGGTAGGCCCACCAATATTTTGCTTTGGTCAAATATGTTTTTGGGGAAAATTTATGTATGCGACCTAACATTGGTCCGTCAGCTGCCAGACATGCAGGAACAGCTGCGACGGTTCTGTATATAATTAGTGTACGATCTCTGACGTAAGTTGATGTAATTGGTACCCATTGAATCAGGAATATTGTCAGACTGGCCAGTTTTGTGCATACGTCGTTGCCGGTGAAGCTAGTTTTAATACACTGCGTCGTCGGTATCAGTTGTGTTGGTTAAAATGCTGGTGCTGGTGATTCCTACGTACTTTCCAGTAGTGACGTTTAGTTCTTGTCAGTCTGAATATATTTTAGCTGCACGGTCCATCGTTTGTTTTGTGCCGAATTTTGACCTGCTTTTGTCACTTTTAACGCCGGAATTTTAGCTGTCATTTAGTTTTAGTTTGCATTTGTATAATTCGTTTTAATTATTGCTCGCTACATTGCACACGATTAATGTACCTTATGCTGTTGTTATTTTTAGCTTATTAAATGATTAAAGGATAGATACCGAGAAAATGAGACTGCATGCTGCACATGTGAAACGAGGACAACATTCGTGGTCTAAACTGGCCACTGCAGTTTGTTTTGTGCAATTACAGGTTTGGAACTTTCATCAGTCAAGTTGAAGTGATTGTATTTTGTAGAATGTATGAACTGGTTTCTCTGAAATCATTGAAGTAGTTTATTATGACGTGGTGTCGTGGTGACTTTGACACTGTAGAGTTGTATTCTGTGCACTTGGTAATTCTGTAGACAGCCACAGCATCAGTTACTCACTTACTTGCAGTTAGTTGATCGTGCTATAGCGGGTTCACGAACTTTAAAACGTCATAAATCACACGCTCCTATCAGTTCGAATGTGTCGTCATGTGCAGGGTTTAGATCTGACAATAATGACTCGGGAGGTATAATTTCCATACATACTGCGGTTTCGACGACGGTTTTGGGGTGGTTGTTCTGAAGTTCTGAACCTATAAATGAAACACCGAAATTGCTTACGTGACCTTCATTAGGGCGCGGTGCGTACAAGTAGGCCCCTACAAACTCGAATTTTTACTTCGTTTTATAGTAAGTCAAATTGCGGGTGTACAGAATATGCTAATGGCAATTAGAGCGGACGGAGGCTGCACCGCACTCGACTCAGCTTTAGCACCTTCGCTACTGATAAGTCGGCATCACACTGCATCAGCTTAGAATTTTTTTGGATAAACAAGACCAACCCTTTTTCATGCAGCATGGAAGTTTTAACGTAAAAGCGCGAACAGAGCGACGTAACTAAACTGAAATGAACCGATCACGGTTTATAGTTTCTGACAAACTGGGCGAGCCCATTGCAGGTCATTGATTACGCGTACGTGAGCGTAGTCACGTAGTTACCAACACCGTTAGACGTTGCCTACTGTGATGGTCAGTTTGTCAGAAACTAAATTATGTCAGATCAGTTCAGTTCAGTTACGTCGCTCTGTACGCAACTTTACGAACGTAGCGGTTTGGCTTTAAAATGTCGTTGGTCGCATCAACGGGTTAATTATCGCCCAGATGGAAAACGCTCGTTACAGAAGAACGGTCAACACAAGGGCCTAAACGAAAACAAAGAACTACATTGTTTTGCATTGGCTTTTTATAACAAGTAATTTAAGCAAAGCTTATGAGACGCGCGACAGCCTTAGCAGTTCCTGTTTGCAAGTTATCTTGGTCGATGGATCTCCATCTGTTCCCTCGCAATTCACTTTTGAAGTGTGCACCGCAGACAAAAGTCGCAAAAAACACTAAATTCCCTTATTTTGGGGGTTCAAGGTCATTTAACGTCATTGATGTCAATACCACTAAAAAGCTCGTCACCAGTGCTTTTTATGATAAGCAGCATGTCTGTGCCTATCTGCAACAGTGTTTTCACGCTAGACACGCCAATATCGGTAAAATAACCACTTTTTAGAGAGGTGCTCCTCGTTGACGTTCGCGTGCCAGTTTTGTTCAACCTACGGGGTTGGCACGTGGACTGCTAGAATCTGCGCTTAATGCTAAAAATTTCATTTGCGGGTTGTCTAGGTCTATTTAAAGCCATTTCGTCGCAAATCACTTGAAATGTGCGCTGCAACCAAAAATTGCGAAAAACCTTTATTTTAGGGGTTCAGGGTTGTTCAAGGTCATCGATGTTGATAAATTTAAAAAGCCCGTCACCGGTGGATGTTATGATAAGCAACATGTCTGTACCTATCTGCAGCCATTTTCACACTACACGAGCCAATAATGGCAAAATAACGTCTTTTTAAAGGGTACCCCTTTTTGACGTTCTCGTTCAAGGGGAACCCCTTTACCCAGGGGCACGAAGTTTTGTCACGTTAACTAGATTCCTTGTGGCAGCCAAAAGTGAAGATTTTGTGACCCTAGCTTGCACCGTTTTGATACAGATCAAGAGTGTGACAGACAGACGGACAAACGCATAGACGACGGCTAAGACGCGCGAAGCATTCTGATGTCGCGCGTAAAAATGCGTGAAAAACCAAAAACAAAGTTTTAACTGGCAAAAACCCGTTTCTGCGGCACAGATTTTAATTACCCGGTTTCAACCGTCTTCGGCAGAAAGCTGCCAATTTATCGCGATTGGTTCTGTTGGAAATTCCGACTGTTTCGTTGATGCAGTGCTCTCTGCACTCTGCATGCCTCTTCGATGTTGATTTCGCCACGGGATTGAATAATATCAATAAAAATACTGACCGAGATTAACGGATAGCAAATTTATAGCTTTCATTAAATATCTTTTAAATAGTTACTAAATATCTGCACGGAGTTGTTGGCAGCGCGGTCCCTTCCTGGAAAAATGCGGATGGCGTGACTTGGGATCGCTCCTTGCCCGCGTCTTCGCCCAGTTACGCTGTTGCTAGGGACACATTAGGCAGTTAGCACACCGCGTGTTTACAGCTATAGCCAACCTAGACGATTATTTCCAGACATTTCGGTTTCTACGATCGATTATGAGTTGGTTATTCAGGCTTCAGCAGACATATATAGAAACGCCGAGCTGTGTACTGTAAATTTACGTAGGCCCGTTCGTGCTACCGAGTGAAGTTCTAGTATGCTTGATAGCCGATGCAGTGGCATGTCCGCTGCCTGCACCACGGGCCGAATTGTCTATAAGCGCTGAAAACGGTAAAGCTGCGTATCTAAGGTCGATATGCCAATGAACTTCACTTCTCAGTCACGATGTTGCTAGCGAGCCTGACTCACAATACCCTTCGCATTAAAGCCGCTCTGTGGCAAATGTCCATTCCTTACTTACTTACCTTTATGCAAGTACTGTAATCTGCTTTATCAGTGGTTCAAATTCACTGAAGCGAGGAAACGAAGTGGCGCAAGCGACGGACGGTACGACTTCATTGTGTTACGATGAGTGACGCCTGTGTTTCTCGTTACGAGTTACGAATCTTTCGCCCCTTTGAAGTTTCTCCCCCACGACGCCACCCCTGTCATGGACCTTTCGCCCACTAACGAAAACGGACGGACGGCGAAGGTGCTTGAGAAGTTGGACGGAAACGAGTCGACGGAGAAAACGGATACAGAAGTCGACGGCCAAGATGACTCCGTTGTTGCCATGGATCGAATAGTAGGCTACCGTATGTCTCCGCTCTACTTTCGTATTCTCCGTCGTCTTCTCCGTCGTTTTCGTCATCCGTTTACTTTCTGCGTCCATTCGTCTTCGCAATTTCTAGTTTATGAAACGTCTAGGGGATGAAATGTCAGAGGGGCTATACTTCCAGATAGGCTACCGTCGTTACAGCTGCACTGTGGCAGACAGTAGGTCTACCTTTGAAGAGAACATACCGAGGCGAGGTAGGCCTAAATTGGCGGCGTGCCTATAGCGTAGCGTCGAGCGCTTTTTGTAATATGTAACCGCTAACGGTACTGTACACTGTACATTCTACCGTAGGCCTACATAGCTGCTTTGTGTTGGCTGAGGTCAGTGAAGTGAAGCGATACGTACGTAGCGCCCGCAGACAGTGAGTCGTGACTTGGCGTTCGTCTTCACGAAATCTACCTAGTTAACGACCACCTGCCGTGCGTCGCCTTCAACGGTATGTAACACTCTGTCTTGATCTTATCAGTACGCATATCATGTATTCCAAGTGACATTTGCGCTTTTGCGCAGCATCCGAACTTCAAAAAACACCAGGCCTAAGGCGGCTTCTAGGCTATAACAAAACTAAAACACGAAATTTGAGCTAATGCTCAGGAGACGCGCGAAAGCCTGTAGCAGTTCCTGTTCGCAAACTGTCAGTCTATCTCCAGCTGTTTTCACGAAAGACTGGCCAACAACGGTAAAATAACGACTTTTACGGGGGTACCGCTCTTTGATGCCCTCGTGTGCAGATT
>Ga0056128_1008149_pt1 | contig 13230 bp, 16 predicted proteins | sample WorMetLIZISLAND2_FD_71113 | JGI IMG/M metagenome (GOLD analysis project Ga0056128, IMG submission 71113) | Marine gutless worms symbiont microbial communities from Max Planck institute for Marine Microbiology, Germany - Olavius geniculatus... ...
AAAGCCTGTCACCAGTGCTTGTTATGATAAGCAGCATGTATATACCTATCTGCAACCGTTTTCACATTATTCGAGCCAATAACGGCAAAATGACGTCTTTTTAAGGGGGGTACCCCTCTTTGACGCCCTCGTTCGAGGAAAACCCCTGCACCCAGTGGCACGAAATTTTGTCACGATAAACTAGAGACCTTGGGGCAGCCCACAGTAAAGATTTCGTGACTCTAGCTTGCACCGTTTTGATACAGCTCACGACAGCTGTGACGGGACGGACGGACGGACGGACAGACAGACGCAGACAACGTCGCAGATGTCTGGTACAACACTGGACACGTGGCCCTGGTCAGTTGTAGTAGTAGTAGCAGTAGTAGTACGATGGCAAAGACGCGCGAAGCATTCTGCTTTCGCGCGTAATAAAATTAAATTCGATTTTATCATTTCATTTTGATTACGCCATATAGAGAATTTGTTCATTTTAAAAAAGTGAAATTGAAATGATAACACTGCTTTATAAATAGATGACTTGATGTTTGAGATTGCTAATTAAGCTTATGGTTTTTTTGCATGCTGGTGGCGAACTTTGGATAATTTTGCCCGTCATGGTAATTAGGTCGACCAGCTGTCTATAGTCGACCAGTAAAATGGTTGATCGCGACAGCTCTACTACTACTATTATACTACAACCTGCTGCAGATGTAGATGTCGAGCTATGTTGGTCTGGAATCGTTCGGCTAGCGTTGAGATGTGGTCCAGAGTCGGCCACGTGGTGCTAGAACTCTGAACAATGTGTGACAGACAGTCCGTGTAGACGCAGTCGAATACTCGGTCTACCAGCGTTTCACCGACTTTTCCCGCCAAGCTCTCCATTCCTCCTGTTCCTCCTCCTCCACCCACCGTATCAACCTCGTCCGACAGTCTGTACGCAATGCACGCAACATACGCAATCAACGCAACGCACGCAGCTGACGCAAAAAAGTACGCCTCACCCACCATCCTTCCCCGCCAGGCTGTCCACTCCCCGGGCCTGTCTTTCCACGCACGTCTGCCTGGCAAGTCAGTGAGAAAGTAAGTAAGTAAGTAAGTAAAACGTTCACTTCAGTCGCATCGTGCTCAGAGCGGAAGACAGAAGGAAACAATTACCCCCTCCCCCTGAATTTAGGGCTGTGGCAAAAAAATTGTCCAAAAATTTTATTCTGGTCCGAAAATTCTCGTCTACAAATGCAGCCACTTTAATCAATCAAAGCACATTTGTATGCATAGAGCGGATCAAAGGCACACTTGACAGCGACCCAACCTGAAGTTGAACCCACGAACCCAGTTGTGGCACTAAGGTACAATTATAGACAAAGCTCAAAGCAATTAAATTAATCGTACCTAACGCTGACCAAGGTGCTGCCGATGAAGCTGAAGATCTGTTCCAGTTTTTCGAAGACTTGGCTCGGATCTGGGACTGCGGCGGCAGCTGGTAACGTGGTAGACGTGGACACTGGCGCTCGACTGCTGGGATCACGGACTGTGGAAACCTGTGCCTTAATTGCAGGGAATGGTGTCGTATTACTGAGGTCAGAAACTGGGGGACTGTGTACCCTGGCAGTCGTGGGGAGCACCGCTTGGCTGGGGTCCCCCGTGGACACTGAGGCACGGTTGCGGTCAGAGACCAACGCCCCTGGTGACGTGGTAGCCCTAGGAAGTGATGTTTGGTGGCTGGGATCACCAATAACTTGGGTAACTGTTCCTGGTGACCTGGTAGCGGTAGAGACTGTCGTCGTAGAACCTCTCAGTGGCGTACTAGACGTAGAGATTGACGCGTCATGGACTGCTACTCTAGGACGCGCAGTGGCAGACACGACCGATGCGGTGCGGACCTGCAGCAGTGTTGATACCACCAACAGTTAGACTTACTATTGAAATACAGATGAAAATGATCAACAATTTTCATTCACTAGAAGCGATCGACTGTATCTACTTTCCTTTAATTAGTGAATATGTCCTCACTATTTGGACATAGTATTTAAATACCAGAAAATTTAAACTATTTTTAATCGTCAAACAAATACGTCCAAGTCCAAACTATTTCAACAAAAATGTGATCATCAAGAACCATCCTCGAAGACAAAAAATCTTGGCCTTGGCCTTGGCCTCGACCCCTTGGCCTCTATTCAGTAGTAATGCATGTGCTTTGTGCAATGAGTTTTTGGAATTTGCATGATCCACTAAACATTGAAGCTGGCTTTTGATGTGCAGTATACTTTACTGATTTACTTACTTACTTAGTGGCCTTGACCTTGACCTTAGCCTCGAGGACTACTGGGCTTAGCCGTGACCCTGGCACTGGCTTCAAAAATCACTGGCCTTGGCCTTGGCCTTGAAAATGCTGGCCTCGTACCGATCCCTGTATTTCAACAGCAACAACGGTGGCCGGGATCTGTACCTGTGGCGTATCGACAAGGTGAACGCGTGCGGTGGCGTCGCCAGTGACACGCCGTACGAAGCGATTCATCAGTCTATCACAGAGTCGTGACACGTCATCTCCTAGCACCCCAAGCCGTGACGACGCCACTGCCACTGCGCTAGCACTCCGCCTGTGACCTCCCGAATCTGACAAACAGTAGAATACACGTTACAGAGTAATTAATTATACCAATTACATAACTTAGTGCTGCCGCTATGGACTATCTTATACCTTAGTCGACTAGTCGAGTAGTCGACTTAATCAGGGGTTTCTATCCCTATATCTGGTAGGCGAAGCCTGCACCCAGTGATAAACAAGAAATTTAAGCTAATGCTCACGAGACGTGCAAAAAACATATAGCAGTTCCTGTTCGCAAACTGTCGGTCTATTTCCAGCCATTTCGTCACAGTTCATTCTCGGAGTATGCGCTGCAGCCGAAGATCGCAAAAATCAATAAAAAAACCCTTATTTTGAAAGTTCAGGGTCTTTCAAAGGCATCGATGTTGATACGACTGAAAAGCTCGTCACTAGTGCTTGTTGTGATAAGCAGCATCCCCATGTCTGCCACTGTTTTCACGAAAGACTGGCAAACAACGGTAAAATCACATTTTCTTACGGGGGTACCGCTCTTTGATGCCTTCGTGCGCAGGTTTCCTTGAACCTAGAAAATCGAGACTTGGACCATCGAAATCTACGTTCAGTGCTGAAAATTTCATATGCAGCTTCTCCATGTCTATCTCAATGTATAGAGCGACGTAACTGAACTGACGTGGTATAGTTTTAAACAAACCGAAAAATAAGCAGCAATGCACTACAGTAGGCACCATCTAACGGCGTCGGTGGCTTACGTGACTACGCCCACGTACGCGTCAACCAACCTTGCTTGCCCATTTGTCATTTCGTCAAAAACTAATCCGTGTCAGTTGAGTTCGGTTCAGTACAGTCATGTCGCTCTGTGGGCAGGCGCCTTAACAACTCACCACCACCGCCGCGGCCACCAGTGACTCGCGACAGATTCAGAGTAGACGTTGTCGACGATGACCTCGGCTGACGAGCTGATGTGTTGACAGCAGCACTAGTAGCAGTATCAGTAGCAGTAGTGGGTGTTGGTTGAAGCTGGTCAGTGACCGATGCCGGCAGTTCCCAGCGCATCAGTTTGTTCCACGCCGCGTGAAGCTCGTTCAGCACTCTCTGCTTCATAATGCCCGCCTCTATCTGCACATTACATCAACCACGTACCGCGTTCACACGATAAGGCACCCATCGAGCTGCTTCAAGTGTACAGATTGCAATGGCATGGCTCGTCGAGCATTCACCACGCACACATCAAATACACATCAATCAGACTTGATGACTGCTTGATGTATGCTTGACGATGAATTCTTGATGAATGCTTGTCAAAGCAGGTTGATGAATGTTTGCAATAGCAGACGTGTTTGATATTGAAAGCATTCATCGAGCTGACTCGACGAACGCTCGTCCAGAGCTCGATAGGCTTAAGCCAGTTTGTCAAGCTAGCTTTTCAAGCACTCGACAAGGTGGCTCGTGTAAACAAGATAATATACACAACTTGCGTATGATAATATTACATGATAATGCTGGCTCAACGAGCGATCATCATCATCATCGAACACGGAAGACTGATCAAGCACACATTAGCGTACAGCTTAGCTACAATACAAAACGTTACAGACGACAGACAGACAAACGGACGGACGAACAGACGACATTGCCCACCACTTGAACGACTGACCTGTAAAACGGGCAGCGCCTGTCGTTCGAGTGAATTTTCGTCATCCAGTGAAGCTAGCAGTGACTCCAGACCGTGCAGGTCGTCAACGAGCTCTGAGTAGTAGCCCTGCTGCTGCTGCTGCTGCGTAGCATCTGAAATACAAGTATCTCGATATGTGTCTAAAATACGAATAATGTACGAGTATCCTGTGTCTTGTATAAATACATTTTGCGAACGGCATCTTGCATCAGTATCTGAGATACGATAAACCTGTATTTGTATCTGATAGTTGGTGTCAATTAAAAGACTGATTCAAAGTGCTATTTTGGTCATTATTTGCTTTTATTGTTAAAACTGCATAAAATTTTTTCAGTGTATTCTCAGCAAAAGAATCAAAATTCTTACCATCAGACGTCAAACATTAAGGCTAAAATGTACACAATTCAATTTTTGCTGGGCTCCGTTCCAGATCCCGCTGAGGGAGCTCACAGCACCACATATGCCCTTAGATAGATTAAAAAACTCTTACTTCTAAGGAAAGAAAAAGCAGGGAAAGAAAAAAAACAAACAAGGGAAAAAGGAAAAAGGAAGGAAAGAAAGAAAAAAAGAAAGGAAAAAATATAAAAGGGGAGAGAAAAAAAGAGGGAATCAAAAGGGGGATAGAAAAGAACTGTTACTTTGTTTTTGTGGGGTCCATAGAATTTCTTTAAAAATATGCTCGATTTCAGTATCCTACCCGACACCGGCTGCTGCTGCTGGTGGTCTGTGCGTTGCTGTGTGGTGCGTAGTCGTGCGTCAATTGTCGTCAGTCGTCGATGAACGTCAATGAACTTGCCGACTGACTCCACTAGTCGCCGGTATTGTACCAACGCCTCGCCGGCACCGCTGCTCTGTAGTTCTACCGTACTGCTTGTCTCCGACAATAACTGCAGTCCAGCCGCAAACAAGACGACATAGAATTGTATGCATACACACATGTTCAAAAAGTTCAAATGGTAGAGCCCTTCAAGGGAAACCCACCTCAAAGCTACGAAGCGTCACCTGCCATATGGGATCACACAGTGTTACCTGCCACCCGACACAGACGAACGCGCCGCGCTTGAACCCCTACCCTGAATAGATAAAAACAGGGTATCAAGACTTTCCTGTTCTATCATTTATATGCAGACCTACTTCTTACTCATGCTATTTGACACTTTACTGCGATAAACTTTACTGTCGTGCTCTTAAAAATAACAATACTGTTTGGCCCATGTCCCATGTTTAGCCCCTTGACGATAACGATAATAATTATTTAACATATCGAAACAGCAACGTCGTGGCTTAAAAAATAGGCGGGGCAAACCGTTGCAATTTTCCGACAAACGCTGCAAATTTCCAACGGAGTTTCGACAAAGAGTTACAAAATTTCCGACACAGAAAATTACGGATGTTAAAAATTTCAATTTTGCCTCGCAAATTTTCCGAAAATGGGAGTTTTTATACGCAAATTCCGCATTTTTAACAAAAAATTTTCGGACAGAAAAATTTTCCGACAATTTTTCGACATTCAGTAATTTTGGGTGCACAACTATCCTTCTCTTCCCCCGTCGTCCGCCCCAGCCAGGACGCCACTAGATCGGAGCGTACTTTGTCGGTGTAGTTGATGATGGCGGTCAGAGACGTAAGCTGACGGGCGATGTCATCAACGACCTGGGCACTCAGTTGACTGCTCGGGCTGGCCGTGTAGTAATCATACCTGCTCTGTAGCGCCTCCGACACTGATGAACGCACCTGCGCCAGCTGATGAGACAGGTGATTGAACAATTGGTCTACCTGCGCGCTGCAAAGACAACACTTACAAGAGATCTGCAGACCACATCACCAACGCTCTTGCCGCGTGATGAACGGTGATTCCTATTCCCCCAAATCTAGAAATCGGGCACAAGTTTACTCCCATTTTTTGGCCGAAGTCCCTCTCACGGGCTCTTTCCTGGCTCTGTCTCTCTTCTTTCTGCCCCTTTTCCCTTCTTTCTTTCTACTTTCCTTTCCTACGCTCAGGCCCGTCGAAAGCCACAGCGAAGCCCGGGGAAACATTCTCGCGGGGCTTCCAAACAGTTTCACGGGGCCCCTCTGGGAGAAAATTTATGAATTTTTCTTTTCAAAATATTACATTTTGGCGTACTTTATATTTCTGGCCGACGGCGGGGCCCCCCAAACGTCGCAAGGCGCGGGGTAGATTACCCCTTCTACCCCACCCTCTCGACGGGCCTGCCTATGCTTTATCCCTCTCTTTCTTCGCGTTCTCTCCGCCCCTTCTCGTTGTGCAGCAAAATACTAGAGGAGTTTTGTTAAGAGTGTATATTGCTCAGTAAAAATTAGGGAAAAGATTTACACCCTTAACAATACTTCCTCCCCTATTTTTCACTGGGCGCAAGCTGTGCCCACCAGGTGTAGCTCCGAGCGGATCGAGTACAAAGTCGCTGTACTGACGTACAAAGTTCTTCACGGAAGTGCGCCGTGACACTTTGATCCACTTGTTCTTGTTGCCGATCTGCTGGCCGACGGACATTATGCTCTGCTGGCACCAATCGCGTCAGCTGGTGCCACGTGACTTGTCAGACTTTCAAGTTTCAACAGTCGGTAACCGTGCGTTCACGGTTGCTGGACCCCGTGTTTGGAACACTGCCGAGGGTAAAGATATAGCGAACCATGCCCCTCCGGAGCGTAGGCGGAATGCTCATCTCTCAGTCGTGGCCGTTGAGTCCGTAGGTGGATAGACCACTGAGTCCGTGACGCATGGCCAGTGCGACGCCAAACCTACGATTACCTTCAGAGCCGGAGGACATACCAACATCTCAGTCATTATCAACTTTCTGTCAGCATCTCAAAACCTGGCTGTTCAAAAATCACACCAGGACATCATCATCTAAACCCGCAGTTACTGTTTAATCTCGAACTAGCTCTGCTACTAAAGCACCACTGGTTGATTTATTGGTTGACAGTCGAACCTGTTATCAAGCGCGGTGTGTTCGGGCATGAAGCTGCTGACATTAGCCTGTGCTGCCGTAGCAGACGCCATTGCCATTGGTTGAGCCGCGGCGTCGACCGAGCTGTGGAACGAGTGACGCCTATTGGTCGGACCGGCGCCGTGAGCGCCAACGTCACAACCAATCACAGCCGTCGCACCTGGCGTCACGTGACGTTTCACGCGCTGCGAGTCACGCCTAGAGTATATAACACAACTTTGTTATGCGGTCGTCCCGATAAGCCACAATAAAATATGGGTATTGCCTGTTCGTCCGACGGTCTGTCTGTCTGTCCCACTGGCGTAGCCATAAGAAGGGAAAAGGGTACTGGGTCATTTGCCCCTAAAATCCTACTAAATTACTCAAAATAATGTCAAAAATGCACCAAATCACTTTATTTTCATACACAACAAAATTAAAAATCTGGGGAGAGCGCACAGCTCCCTCCATAGTCCCCGGACCCTTTTCCCGGTTGGGATGGAAAACCCTTTTCAACTCTCCACTTCCAAAAGCCCCCCCCCTACATCCAAATCCTGGCTACGCCACTGGTCTGTCCGTAACATATGCGATCCTAGCTCGAAAACAAAAAGGTTTAGAAAACCAAAACAGCTGTGTACGTTCCCCATGATAGAAAGAAAGTTGCGTGCGCGCTCAAGATTAGTGCCAAAACACCGACCTTGAATATTATATAATATGATACAGGCCCTATACACACGAAAAAAATGTGCCAATTTTAGTTCAAAAAGTAAAAGTCAGGCGGACGGCCGCATAATATGTTGGCAATTAACCGATATATTTGCATACCAATAGTTCGGAAGACGATCAGCATGCAATTTGGCGTACTGGATAGGATACAGGGAGCAAATGAATTAACCCCCGACATTTTTCGCTGTCGGAAAATTGTCGCAAAATCATCATGCCGAAAAATGGGCGTCAAAAATGCAAAATTTGGGGGCTAAAATCCACCATTTTGGAGGAAATTCAAAGGTAAAATTGAACAGCCATAATTCCCTATGTTGGAAATTTGCAATTTTCTGTCGAAATTTCGGTCGAAAATTTGCAACTTCCTGTTCTGCCTACTTGTTTAACGGCGCGTACAGAGCAACGTAACTGAACTGAACTAAACCAAACTGACATGGTTTCGTTTTTGACTAACTGACCAGTAGGTACGCAGTACATTAGGCATTACAATAGGCACCGTCTAACGGTGTCGGCGGCTTACGTGACTATGCTCACGTATACGTCAACCAATGACCAATAGGCTCGTCCTGCTTGCTCATTGGTCAGTTTGTCAACAACTAAACTGTGTCAGTTCAGTTCAGTTACGTCGCTTTGTACGCGCCTTAATACACGACGCCGCTTTGCGTGCGACGAACAGAGCTGGAAAATTGATCCAAAAACCGAGGTTTTTAAGTTTAAAAAAACTTTTAAAAACCTTAAAAATCCAATTTTAAGTTTTTCAAAATTTTATTTATGTGTTGTAACATTTACTACATATTATATTTTAATTTATACTGTAATCGTGATTTCGTCAATTACGTTATTATGTCGTTTACTCATAAAAGTGTGTACAAAATGTTTTCATGTGTCGTAATTTTGTGTACGGTGTTCATTGGACTCTACATCAAACCCTCCCCCAAACCCTTTTTTGAAAAACCGCAAAAACCTAAAAACTTTAAAAAAAACTAAAAAAACTCAAAAAATTTCTTTAAAAACCCAAACTGTTTCTAGCCCTGGTGACGATCGAACCTGTGCAGTCGGCGTCTCTGCAGCCTTCGCACGCGCGCGTTCGCTTTGTCGCACTCCAACGCGTCCACCGCCACCGGCCTCATGACGTCACCAACATGGCCGCCCGCACCGACTACTTCCGGTGGTGCGCGTGGGCGAAGCCTCGCTCTAGCGTCTTTGATGACGTCAGAAACCACGTGACTGCCTGTCAGTCGAGCGCTGGCGGCTGCTGCTGCTGCTGCTGCCATTCCTATCTTCATCTGTGCAGTCATTAGCAAACATTGATCCAACGAATATCTTATTTTAAAGTTTTGTCAGAAAACCCTTTAACATTTAGTCCTCAAGAAAACCTCTTTTCGGTATGGAAAACATTTACGGTTTGTTCTTGAAGACAAAATTTTTAAAAACTTTTTAAAATCCCATATGATAATAATTTTTATTCTGTCCGTACATACAACAAATTAAAAAATCTATACAGCAGATGCACAACATCAATTGACCCGCTATATGCTGTAATGCTTGCTTGTTGTACAACCTGTTGTCCACGTTAAATACAAGTCGTGTAAATTGGCAAACGGGATAAACATTTCGGTCTGTATCCATCAACTCCAGTCAATTCAGCCTAGCCGTCCCTGCGTGGGTAGTTGCAATGAATATCTGCAAAAGCTGGGACGTAAACAGGCACACCGTGCGATGCTTTTTAGTTCTATATCCGCATCTGGCAGATAGCTGAAAAAAACAGCGATATTAGTGACGTCCAAAACGATAATTCTGCCGTTAAATTACCTCAAAAAGGCATTTTAGTCCAGAATTTTGTACTTTTAGAATTAAGCCCGGCATTTGCAAAAAACATGACCATTTTCCGACAGTCTAAAATTTCGGGTGGGGGGAACAAATGCCTCGCCTATCCCTTTTCCCCCGTACTTCCTACTACGACGGCAGCCGCTGTCAACAGCAGAAAAGCAGAACAGAATTGGAGGTGAGTTCACCTCAGTTCGGTATTTGGCTTCAGTCGGCGACAGGACGTCGCTGATTGGTCGGCTAGCAACAGTCTTGTCACCCGACGTTCTGTATACAGCAACACAACCCGCTTTACTTTCACGTTATTATTTGCGTCGTGCAGTCCACAGGGGTGCCACGCATGAGCGTATTTAGCCAAAAATGTAAATTGGGGGCTCTCCTCCCTTTCCCTTTCCTTCTTCCTTTCCCATTTTCTCTTTTTTCTTCCCACATCACTTCTTTCCTTTCCTCTATTTTTCGTTCTTCTCCTTTTCCCTCCTCTCCCTCCTTTCCTTCTCCTAAAACTAGCACGCCTAAAATCCAGTAGCGGGTTCAGAAGTGTGCTGTGAGTTTCCCCGCCGCCGAAATCAAATTTGATACATTATGTTTTAAAATATGAAATCTGGTGGCAACAATTTTAATTAAGAATCAACTGACTAAATTTAGTCAAGTTTAAACATGTGCTTATTTCTTGTCTCAGGAATTGGAGGGAAACTTGGCAGTCTATGCCATTGTGCCCCCTTCTTTGTTGTACAATATTTAAAACTTTTTGTCTAAAAACTCAACCAAAGCGAAAACTGAAACACCGTTGTGTTCGCCAGGCGACAGCACAATTTTGAACGAAGGTTTAAGATCTCTGATCGCTTCTGGTTGAAACTTGTTATCAGGCGATGAAAAATGTTGATAAAGAAAAACTGACCGGGTGTCGACCTTTTGACCTTCAGCTTCACTGGCGAACAATCGAAAATCATGTTCCACTCTAATAGTCACAACACAAATCCGATCGCTGTTATTTAATACCATCGTCATTACTATCACGATTTTACACCGTGTTAAAAAACACTCAAAATTGCTTTTCTCATAACTTTGGTAAATTTTCACCAACTTTGATATTTTTGGCACAAAGATGGTCAAAACGATAGGATTATGTAAGGTAAACTTATTTTCCACCTCACCTAATTTATGTCAACGCACTACTATGTGAAACACAGATGCGCCAGATTGTTACATTTCGCGGTGATTATTTGTATCTGATTGCTTACCTTTGCATCACCAATTAGACAGAGGGCGCCACGTAATTTAGTAATTTTGTGATATTAAATATTTCAAGGTAAAAATAGCAAACAACAGATTGGCTGACTGATAAGCTTAAAACATGTCTAACTGATGAGTGAAAACAGTTTGATCAGTCAACCTTTGATTCTGCTATCAGCCAGTGGCACTGCATCTAAGTGTCCATGTATGTTGGGTACACTTTGGGCATAAACTCTGATAATTTGCAAGCGAGTTGTTATACACAAACTTGCGATTCTACCAAATGATGTACATTTCACTTATTGTGTGCTTAACTAAGTCGTTAAATTATTTAACGAGTGGACAATGAGTGCATCTTACATAATTCTATCGTCTTGGCCATCTTCATGCCAAAAATCATCAAAATGGGTAAAAATTTGTCATAGTTATGAGAAAAACAATTCTGACTGTTTTTTTTAAAATACGGTGCATTTAAAAACGTGTAAAACGTACAAAACAACAAAAATAAACTAAAATGCCAGTTCAGTTGCTTTGCAAGAACTGTATAAAGTGAACGAGCTAATTAGCCTAATAGGATGTTTGTAACACGATGACGCAAACATGAAGCAAATGTATTGAATATACACGTGCACGACGTGTGCTCTAAGTTTGCTTCATGTTTGCTTCAGGTTTGATTCATCGTGTAAACAACCTATAAGAAAACAGCCGCAGACCCTACTGTAAAACAACAAAAAATCTGAGCTAATGCTCATGATACCCGCGAGAGCCTATAGCAGTTCCTGTTCGCAAGTAATCTTGGTCTATCTCCATCCATTTCGCCGCAATTCACTCTTTTGCAGCCAAAAATCGCAAAATATCACTAAAACCCATATTTTTACTCCTCCCGCGCCACGTTCCTAACGTAGCGAAGATGAGAATATAAGATCAGTGTAATATTGAGGACCGACCGACCGACATCTCTTACTGAAAGAGCCTTCCTGGAAGAACTTCAAACGGCCATATTTCCATAACAGTGCTAGATTGACGAATGGTCACTATGGACCACCCATAAGAAGTCGATCGCCGGGAGTCGAATAGTCACGTGACCGATGACGTCACGTGACTCCAAAGGGTCAAGGTCGTGACCCCATCATCTTTGAGGTGCTATACTTTTATAACGGTGCCAAATAGACGAGGAGACAATTTTCAATAACAACTTCGACGCCAGTCACTATTAGTATAATATTAGTTCGGTCTCATATTGACGCCGGGTCTCTAATACAAGTTGAAAGAAACGAAAAAGCACTTAGAAGAATACAGGAGAAAATAATGCGCGCGAGGAGTATATTAGATTGGCTACAATCTAATAATATTTCTTCTTAGAGTTTAAGGTCATTCAAGGTCATCGATATTGATACCATTAAAATCACGTCATTAGTGCTTCTGCAATCATTTTCACCCTAGACAAGCCAACAGCAAATAAATAACCACTTTTTAGAGAGGTACCCCTCTTTGACACCCGCGTGCGCAAATTTCCTTGAACTTACAGGGTCCGGACGTGGACTGCTAAAATCTACATCCAATGCTGAAAATTTCATGCGCAAGCGGTCTTGGTCTATCTCCAGCCATTTCGGCGCAATTCACTCTCGAAATGCGTGTCGCAGCCTGAAATCGCGAAAAAATTAACTATAACCACTATTTTCAAAGGTTCAAGATCATTAAAGATCATCGATGTTGACATTCCTAAAAAGCTTGTCGTCAGTGCTTGTTATGATAAGCAGCATGCCTGTGCCCATCTGCAACCATTTTCACACTACACTGTGTCTCAAAAAAATCCCCGACATTTTCGACTGTAACTTGAAAACCAATTATCAGGTTTTGATAATAACCATTTAGTTTCCCACCTCACCCAACGTTTGTTTTTGCACTACCTGAGGAAAACACAATCAGCGAAATATCACTTTTATTTAATGCGATATGATTGCTTAATTAACATAACGCGTAAAAACACATTTTGTTCACATTTCTGACACTTGGCTGACATTTTATCCAGTTGTCCATTTTTTAACTGCCTGCAGTAAAATTGCTTGAAGTATTAGTCCGCTATGCGAACACAGGCAAAAAGACACTTTCTCCATTCATTGGTAGCAGTATCGACAATGTCCTGCTCCAGACCAATTCAGACTGTACTAATCGCTTCTTGACTTCGCAAACATTCCTAAACTTTATCTGGTAAACACACCGCTGCATGACAGTCAAACCTTGTAATAGACCTGCTGTTGGGGACCACAGATTAAGAT
>Ga0056128_1008150_pt1 | contig 13229 bp, 7 predicted proteins | sample WorMetLIZISLAND2_FD_71113 | JGI IMG/M metagenome (GOLD analysis project Ga0056128, IMG submission 71113) | Marine gutless worms symbiont microbial communities from Max Planck institute for Marine Microbiology, Germany - Olavius geniculatus... ...
CTATAATTTTGTTAAATACGTTTTGGTAAATAGGTAAAATTACATATCCCAGTGGCCTTTTGTCCGTACACATGCAACCACCGCTGACTATAAAGCAGGCTAAAACAACAACAACAACAAGGTTTTTCTGACGCGTTGTCTTTTGTTTTACTATTATGAAATTTCAATGTACTGTAGTCTATAAACCGCATAACAACAATATTTTCCAAATGTGATTAGACTATTACGAGATGACGTCCAAAACGCCAAAACGAGAGAGTGGGGGCGAAACGTCCAAAGGCTAAACGTGCTGGGGGCAAAATGTCCAGGTGGCGAAACGTCTTGAGTACGAAACGTCCTGGGGGCGAAACGTCCAGGCTAGGGGCGAAACGTCCGTAATTCGCTTTAACCTACAACGAAATGCGATAAATATGCCTACGTATAAACATCTTAGCGCGACCGCGTTGTGTTGAATGTTGATTAGGTTTTGGCTTCGAATATCGGTTCAACGTCATCTCACTCTAATGCTGTTTCAACGACAGCGACTTCAGCTTGAACAAATTTCTTCGTAGGACTATAGGATTGCAAGTCGACGTTAACTGCATGGATGGTTCTCATAGTCTTAAATGGGGCATTTGGTTACAGACACTGGAAAAAAATAGCGGAAACGCAAACTGCAAACTGTTTAGCGTAGCCCTAGTACTATCGTTAACGATTTGATAGAATTTTCCGTCTGGTGATGCGGCGATGCCGTGTCGGTGGCTATAGCGTGCGTGTTTAGGCCTCACTCATCATTAGACCGGCCGAAGGCTAAATACAGCGACTGTACCAGTGATGGGCAACTAATTAAAAGTGTAGTCAAACTATTGGTTAGCGTTACTAGCCGACTTTAGCTATAGTTAACTACATGTAGACTAACTGTCTTAATAAAACTTTTCAACTAATTGGCAACTATTTGTTGCCTGGTAAATTGGTGTAACATTGTCCACAAATGCTGTTGATATTGTTGAAACTGTCGGTTTAAGAAGAATCCAAAAGCATTCTGAAGTTTGAACAACTGAAAACTAAATATTAACTAATATGTCACTGTCTTAGTTTATGAATCAATTTCTGTACACTCTTGCGATAGTTGCGATTTTCGGTTTACACGGTGTCACTGTCAGTGCAACGATATCTAAAAGTCCAAAAATGTACCATGTGATTTAACTATTTTTTAATTAAAACGCCGTTTTAACTAAATTATTTTATTGTAATTAAACCATCGATCTAACTGAAATAAATCAATCAATTAAACTATTCGTGAACAATTTTTTTCGTTAGATCTAACTTTTGCCCATCACTGGATACGGCGACTGCACAGGCGGCGTAGGTAGGAAGGTGGCTGGCAGCGACATCGCGACTGTGGGACAGACGCTGAGCTGCATTCAGTCTGCGTCTGGCCGTCGACGTCGAGATCCACAGGACTTGGGGCGCTTGCGTGAATCTACTTGCACGCCCAGCTAGCAGACAGTCTTTCGATCAATAAAGCCCGGTACGTACAGTGTACAAAATACGTTTAAAGTAAAACTTTTCGTGGCGTTGTGATGTTTTGCTTGCGGATGGACTTGATGCTCGCCGACAATTTTTTGTCAGAAATTTTCCAAATACGGTGCATGCTCATCGCGTGCACAGTGTTTAGTTTTTCGGGCGAAGAAGTCAAAGTTCAAGCTATGAAAACGTAGCAGGAAATGCATAGGCATCGAAGTTCATCACCATGGCGCGTTGAGTTAGGCATATAATCTTCTAGTTCTAGCTTTTTGTTAGTTTTTAAGATAAAACTTCTAGCCTATACAATACTGTACACTTTTTAAGAACTAAAGCCGCTCGCACACATGCAAGTTTTGTTGTACTGCAGTAGGCATACAGTGCGAATTCCTGCAACGAAATACAAGACTAAACGCTGCCAGATTGAAGCGCCGCGTTCTGCTCTAGCTGTGATAAAGCGCAAACGGAGCTTACGGCAACGACAACCGACTGTCTCCAGTACTGTTGTTTGATTGTAATATTTTATTTTATCTGAAATGTGCCAGAGCTCTCGTTAAACCACGCTCAGCTCGTATAGGCCCTACCGTTTTCACAATTTTCGGCTGCAGTTGTGCGTCATAATTTAAGCAAACGAAGGTGTAGCCTATGCGATCTGACCTTGGTTTTATAAGTATGTTACAACACTGTCTGGAGTAGTATAAGATCGTACTGTTTATCTACTCCAGCAGTGCGGTATCTAGTAATTGTTTGTGCGCAGCGCAGACTGAGACGGTGTGATCAATTAAGGATATGGCGAGCACGGAGTCTTCGACACATCGCACGACGACGGTCAAGACGACCGAGGTACGCTCGTCAACTGACAGCGACATACCGGCCATGACCTACAGGTAGGCCCACAGTGTTGTTAAATTATTACCGCTAACAAACCGTTGCCAGTAATTTACTAATGGTAATTTACCGGTACGGTAACATTATCGTTAATGTGCAGCTGCATGGACTGGACGGCGTGCATGGAAAATGGTGGTGCGTGACTTTAGAGGTGTGCGATCGGAAGTGACGCCTTCACAGTGTCTGCCAACATTTAACGTCTAAACTTGAGACTTTTCTGTTTCCGTCTACTTTTCATAGTTGACTGCAAAGTGACTGCGGTGCCACAGGCATTTTTCGCTTTAAATTTTACTGTATTGTATTGTATTGCGCACGACTTACAACGCTGTTTACAGGCCGAGCGTCAACGCGCGCACAGTGGTCATCCAGAGATCTTCATACGGCGGCCTGGGTTCACCCTCGTCCTCCAGAAGTGAGAGATCCTCTCAGAGCTACCATGGAGCTGCCATCCCGGCAGGAGCGTACGCGGCCGTCTCTAGCAGTGGCGTAAGCGCCGTCAAAACGTCACGCGAACAGGAGAAGAGAGATATGCAGGACCTCAACGAGCGGTTCGCCAGCTACATTGAGAAGGTTGTTACCTGTTTCATCACGTTACGTCATTACTAAGTTCTTTATATCTCACAAGATGGTGTAGCGAGTAGCGACAGTGTGTCGAGCAGTGAGTGGCGTAAGCGCCGTCAAGACCTCACGCGCGCAGGAGAAGAAGGACATGCAGGACTTGAACGAACGCTTCGCAAGCTACATCGAAAAGGTCTGCTGTATAGCATGAATTCTTTTCAATACCACAGTTCGAGTATTCACATCTTTACGAATTTATGCCAATACACTGTGTCTTAAAAACGTGCAACTTTCCTTTTTTAAAAATAATTTTGTGAAATATTGGCCGATTTTAATAATGACGACTTTGATCTAGATTTTACAAGGTATCGTAGCAACAGTGTTAATGCGAGGTGGGCAGAACTGTTATGATAATATTCATTTACGTTAAAAGTTTCTTTGTGATGTTGGACGCCAAAAATCGGCCAAAGTTTCACGGAGTTAGTCAAAGAAATAAAAATGGCGCGTTTTTGAGACACGGTGTGGCGTGATAGTGTAACGGGGGGGACGTTGGTCTTGCGATCGTGAGGTCGTCGGTTCGACTACCTGTCGGGTCGCTATCATGTGGTGACTAATGATTGTCTGCGGATAGGTGAACCATCTCGGTATATAACCAACACCAATGTCAGCTCAGCCTTCACTGCAATTATGAAAGGTGTGGACTTACGCCCAAAAGGGTGGATCATATTGCACACCCTAGGGTGTAAATGTCTATTACGGCCTAATGGTGTATAAAAATACACCCCTAACTAACAGTGCACAATTACACCTTTATTTTCAATACACCCTGATGTGTTGTTCAGCATTCCAGGGTGATTAATTTACACCCCCTTACACCTTATTGACTTCACTGTGTTCTATCCTTCCGGTCTGCCTGGCTTTGGTTGAGTCAGGGCGCGTTTATCTGTGTCGGCAAGTATCGCTATGTGATTTCATATGGCAGGTGACGCTCTGTAGCTTTGAGATGGGTTTTCGCGTGAAAACCTTAAAAGCTAAACGGTCTACCGGTATATTCTGCGCTTCGCAGGTTCGATTTCTGGAGGCGCAGAACCGCAAGCTGGCGGACGAGTTGGAGAAGCTGAAGGCGAAGTGGGGTAAGGAGACGACTCAGATCAAGGCGATGTACCAGGCCGAGCTGGACGAGGCGAGGAAGTTATTGGATGAGGCTGTCAAGGAAAAGGCTCGTCTCGAGGTGCGCGTCGCATCTCTGGAAGAACAGCTCGAGGAAAGCACCCAGAGGTAGGTCTATAACCAACCAACCAACTACGAGTCTGTTGCGGGCTTATACACATCTTTATTCACCGTAATACGGTAGACAAGAAATGAACAGCAAAGAAATAATAAAACTTAACTAAAACTTAACTAAGACTTATACCTCGTGGTTTTATGTTCATTACCAACATAATTATGTACCGTTCGTTGCTTATTATATTGAGCAGTGGCGGATCTAGGCTTCAGCCAAGGGATGGGGCGGAATATCTCTTCGCCCCTCCCCTCTTTCCCTCTTTTTCCTTTCCTCTCTTCCCTTTCTCGCTTTCCCTTTCTTCCCAGCTAGGGGTGTTTTGGGGAGCTCACAGCGCTCCCCCAGCGGGTCTGGGGCGGAGCCCCAGCCAAAATCGAATTTGGTGCATTTTAGCCTTAAAATAATAACATCTGGTGGCAATAATGTTAATAATTTTCTTGATACAAAAACTTTTTAATTAGCACTTCGACAGAGCATATAAAGTGTTTATCTATGCATAGGGGCTCAAGGGGCGGGGGGCAGCCACACGTATGCCCTCCTGGATCCGCCACTGATATTGAACTTCTTTATTGTAACTGCGTCATTCGCCCATTTGTGATCCCGTTAGGTGTGAAGTGAAAGCAAAACTTTAACCCCCACTTTCTAACACCTGAGACAAGACAGTTGAATACTGTTACTGCGACCTGTGGAAGAAGGTGAAATTCGTCATACGCTGAGTTCGGGACAAACTTTTATACGCAAATTCGCTGAAGCTGTTTATCTGCCTACAGGTTGTAAAATACTGAAGGTTCAAGATTTGAAAAGCTGACGTTTTCGTTTCTTATTATTGCTAATGGGTTTCTCATGTACAATGCAGATATACGCCCAGAGCAGTGAGTTGACATCATAACCCGACATCTTACGCTCGAAGGAACACTTCATTGATTGAGATATACGCCCGTTATCGGTTACGGTTTACGTCAAAATATATTGGTCTATCACCTGTTGTCAGTGACCACGTATGATATCAAACATAACGAGATAGAAAGTTTTTTTCTATTACTTTTTGTTTTTTTTTGGTTGCAACTACGAAATGACAAACAGTAATCCTTCAGCTAAGCTGCTTTAAAGTTCGCGTAAATTTATGGCCATTCGACTGAGCGGATTTGCAGTATACATTTACGTTTATAATGCATAGCTATATCGGAGGGCTGCATTGTATATTTAGAGAAAAAACGCACTCGAGAATGCGAAGCGATATAGAGCTTCGTCAGTCGCTGGCTGTCCGGTGGAATAAATAAGGCATTTAGGTCGTTTCAGAGAGCAGTTTGCTGGTTGCCCTTAAGCGGTGCTGCGCTGGTGGAAGTTCGCAGTTCACGCAGTGCCGCGCGTGTTGCTTCGTTGTCGAACACTGTCAATTCTTTTCACCGTGATGAACGTATCTGCACGCATCAACTGGTGATGAGTATAGCGAGGAGAAATAATAAAAAAGCGTTGAAAAGATTCTGTGAAAGTAAGAGTAATGGAAATTACTTATTACAAAAATCAAAGTGTTGCCGATGAAATAAGAGAGAACTTTTTTTATTCAAAACAGCACCCTAACAGCTTATTGCTATTTTAATAACAAGTAGAAAGGGGGTAGTGTTTATTTATCATGTTTCTTCTCACTGTTTTACGTTCTTTAGTCATAGACAGAAATCGAAGAGACAAACGGCGTAAAGGCGCGTACAGAGCGACGTATCTAAACTCAATTGAACTGACATGGTTTAGTTTTTGACGAACTGACCAATGGACAAGCGGCACGAGCTTACTGGTCATTGTACTGATGTGTACTTGCGCGTAGTCACGTAGTCACCGACGCCGTTAGACGGTGCCTACAGTAATGCATTTTTTACTGCTTGCTCATTGGTCAGTTCGTCAAAAAATAAACCATTTCAGTTCGGTTCAGTTCACTTCAGTTACGTATACGCGCATTAACGTCGCAAAGCGGATGAGGACACGATCGGCGTAGCCAAGGGTGCAGGCCCCCCAATCCTCCAGACAAAACATAAGCATACGTATAAACTGCAAAAAATTTGCCAGTTTGGTCAGTTTACTTTCAGGAAAATAATTGTAATTGTTGCCACCAGATCTCATCTTTTAAAGGTAAAATGCACCAAATTCGATCTCGGCTGGGGCTCCGCCCCAGACCCCGCTGTCGGAGCTCACAGCGTTCTCCAGACCCTCTAGCTGGATTTTAGGGGTTTTACCTCTAAGGGAAGGGATGGGAAAGGAAAAAAAGAAAGCACGGAAAGGGAGGAGAGGGGTAAAGGGGAGAGGGGCAGGAAGTGAAGGGACAAAAGGGGAAAGAGGAGGGGAGGGGACGGAAGACGAGCCCCCCCAATTGAAATTTCTGGCTACGCCACTGACACAGACACAAGGCCACTAGATGTTATGCCACGGCATAAATTTCCAGTTGATCGGGGAAGGGGTACAGATTCAGGTGGCTGGAGTTGATTTGTCCAGATTTGTCATAGAGTAGGTTGTGCACAGCAAGCGAGCTCTGTGCGTGAGTCAGCGATCGTGTGGGTAGCAAATTGAGGAGTCATTGCGTATACGTATACGGTAGTGTATGTTACACAAATCATCAGTCAACAGCATGTCTGGCGACACGTACGATCTTAGCGTGTGTGTGAGTTGCTGTTGCAGTGTTAGCTGTATGCCGATCCATGATGACCTGTTCCTCCCCCCGTCTCAGCTGCAGAGTCTAGACTCCAGAGCTGCTGCGGCTGTCCTGTCAGCCGATTCTCAGACGTAACGCAAATAATAAAAACAGTCCCCGAGTCGATCGCAATATCATTCTACGTCCGTCTGTCTGTCTGTTGTCGCCCGCCCAACTAGCCAGCCAGCCGGTCTTCGTCTTATGTCAACTGCCGGAACGCTTCCTACCGTATGGTTTTATTTACCGCGAACATAGTACGGTAATAAAAAGAACACGCAAACAGAGAGAGGCAGAACAGGGAAGCTATTAAATTTTTCAAAGTGATCAGTATACGCTGCATTTTATGAGCAACACTTCGAAGTCCAGTTTTTCATACGGCGCATATTATTTGCGCATTATAGGCATAGTTTCAACGACTGCGTTTAAGAAATAACATTTTGAGTACACTGTATAATTTGCTCAGGAGTATTCATGTTGACATCTGATCCTGCATCGACTGGAGTAGACATTTTCCATGCAACCCTGCGGGATTTAGTAACGCGAAACGAGATGAGAAGCTAAACTCGATCCGTGTCTGTGCTGTGTTTGTTCAAATCAAACGTTTCATATTCGAAGACCTTTGATATCGTATACGCATGCAGTATTGACCTGATGTGATCGGACACGTCAAATTTGATACCAAGTCATCATGCGTGCTGTAGGCCTACGCATTATCATGATTCCACTCGCACTAAGTACGCAGCCGTGTACACGGTGTGGCGCACAGTGCTCAGCTCACAGTAATAATAGCTTTATTCAGTTTTTGTGCCCTTTTATTTTTTATTAATTAAAAAAAAATTCAATTGTTTAGGCTATTACAACTACGTTTTGATTAATTGATAGATTGATCTGGTTATGCTTTATTAAGCGCTATATGCAGTGCTGGAGTCTTCAAAATATCCACACCGCTGTCAACTCCACTACAGTAGGCCTATATTAAGTCTTGGCCACGGCGATGTCGTCAGAGTTCTTCTTGAAACTTTTCTACTCGATGCTGCCGGGCGTGTCAACTCTGCGCGTGCTTATGTGCTTATGCATTGCATGAGATACCGCACTGCTGGAATGGGTAAGCGAGTACGCGGTACGAGCTAATACCACCCCAGACAGTGCGGTGTCGTACTTAAATCATGCTCAGATCGCATAGACTGCACCGCCGGTTGCTTTATGATGCACGACAGCAGCTGAAAATTGGGAAAACAGTGAAGTTTAACTGCACTGCATGGATTGTAAACCTATCACTGTGTTCCGGTGGGCGATTTTAGCGTCCTCAGCGGGAGGAGGAGCAACCGTCTAGACTGTCAGTGTTTGTCGTTAATTTGCGATAAAAACTGCACTCGGCGACAGTGGACGGCGATCGGAAAACCGGAGGAAAGATGATCGGATGACGTCACACGGTGACATTGGCAGCTAGCCTACTGCAGCCGTGATGCACTGGTGATTTAGGAGATAGATATAACCGAGTTATAAGCTTTCACATTGTCGAATCATGAATGCAGAAAAAATATGACTGTATATGCGCCGCCAAAAATAAAATACACTGGGCGACTTCACTTTTTGACTTAGACTTTCGCTGAGTCTGAACTTCGGTCTAAGTATACTTAAGTCAAAAAGTGATGTGATTTCGCTGAGCGAAAACATGACGACTATACACGTATGGGTTGTTTAGTAAATTAAAGCAGTCTGGTACCAAAAATAAACGCCGTAGTGGCTACTCAATGACCTAAAACTTTACGTAATTACGTTATTTGCGTGCGCGGCGCAATTAAATAAGCGAGTCCAAGCGTAACTGGTTGATTTATTTTCTGTTAGGTTTACCGGTTTCCGCCATTTTAATCGTTTAGTTGAACTTTGGTCCAAGTACAGACTTTAGCGTTCAGCTTTAAGTTTTGGCTCAGCGAAAAGGCTCAGCGAAAGTCTACGTCAAAAAGTGAAGTCGCCTACTGTATTCAAAAGCTTTTATTGCAATAGAATGTACTGATATAGGGCCTAATATGTCGCTTCGGTGACTGCATGTCAGAAGCACTATTAGGCCTATAATCCGATCAGATTCCGTTTCGCCATAGTTAAGGGGCCGCCGTAGTTAATGTCTACTATAGCCACAGATGCAATTTGTTCCTATTTCTGACGAGTTCCCCTTCGGACTATTCCCACTGCCTCGATATGTCGAAAACAAGAAGTTGCGGCGGCTACTGGTAAACATGGAAAAGGATAGATTCAGTCTCGCAATCTCGTGAGAAATTCACGTTTTACTTGCTTTACTTTACTTACTTACACTGAGTGGTTGAGGAATAATATTAGCGACAGACATCCTGTGTTGATGCGAATGCCGGATGTCTGGGGCAGACCCCCAGGTCATCTAGTGCGAACTTACGTAGAGTGACCTTAGGTCGGGTCATCTGAGTACTTTTACCACAGTGTCGTCGCAACTGGCGTGATAGGTAAATTCTGCGATGCGCCAGAATTGCATAACGCGCGCAGCGTGACGTCCTGTGCTATGTTCCGCAGCGCAGCAGTTGAAAACAACATAGTTGTAACAAGAAGCCCAGCTGTCGCTAGGATAGCCGATCGTAGGCCTACTGGTTGTCAGTGACTTTCAAAGTCATCCAAGGTCGATGATTTTTTATGTTATTTGAAAGTCAATATGCGACTTTCTATCGATGATTAAGCAACCTAGGCCCCATCTCGCACCGTTTAGCCACAATACATCCGTGGCAGACAGACAGACGGATGGACGGACGACAACCATGACAACAGTTCGACCGTTACTTAAGTACGGTCGGCTAAAAAACGTTTACAAACGTTTTTTTTTTATTTTTCTGAACGTTTCCCATTTTAAAAAGCGTTGAAAGGTTTAATGAAATTACTGATTAGGCCTACAAAAATCAAAGTGCTGCCGATGAAGTAACAGATTATTTTGTATTCAGCTATTGCTACCACTTTGTAATTTTTGTTGACGTCAATATGTCAAAAGAAATGAAACTGGGGTTACGTTTTTTTCATCACGTTTTAGAATTTTTGTCCAACGTTTTTTACAACTATGGAAATACTAATGCAAAATAAAAACTTTATTGTCTGCTGTAAATATTATTTTTGACGTGAACCGCAAGTCTGCATCCGATGCGACTGACTGATACGAGTGCTGCATGCTGAAAACAGCGCTATAGTACTGTGTATAGTCGGCGTTCGTTCGCCCGGGCGACGATCGAGACCAACCACGCCTGTCGCAAATCGTCAAAATAATAATCGTAGCGATTGTACACGCGGACCACGTGCATGCAAGGCAGCGAACTTACGGCACAAAGACGCGGTTGTGTTTGGCCGACAGCCACGTCGCTGATTTACGGTTACCGATTGAATGATAAGTTCGTGCGTGGCGTGATAAATACAGCTGCAGCACTTGCTATAAACGAGATCGTTGTGTATCTATCGCCGCGCTTGGTTGCTGCGACTGAAGTGATGTATTCATATCGTCGCCTCAGTAAACGGCACTCTCTGTATATCTTGGCCTGTGTCTATTGGCTTATTCAGTACGCGCTTAGATCTAGACCAGACGGGCCTACAGCGGCAGGGGTGAAAAAATGCAGGCAGGAAGTTGCGAATTTCCGACACAGAAGATTATGGGTGTTCTAAATTCTAATTATACCCTTTAATTCTTCAGAATGGGTTTTTTCGTTCCAAATTTTGTTTTTTTTTGACAGACGTTTTCCGACAAGCAGATTTATCGACAATTTTTCGCCACAAGAGGAAATTTCGGGTGAGGAATTGTTCCTTTCCTGTCTTTTCTGGCACGACGCCATTGCATTAATACTCGGAGTTATGAGCCGCTGTTGTTCTAAAGATAAGCGCCGGTCGATATTATCAAAAATGCCAGAGTTTGAAAGGGCATCTGTGATAACTCGATCAGTTAGTTCTACGCCCATAATAAATGATCAGTTATGTGACAGTCGTATAATGAATATAAAAGCACTGTTCTGGTTTATAGGTTGACAGAACAGCTGGGCGCAGATTTTGACAATCTTGCATCTGCTCTTTTCTGTGCTGTTCTCTTCAGAATTTAATATTGTGTTGCGCGTTAATTCCACATTTTCGAGTTGGGGGATTTCTATAGTGGCGTAGTGTGAGAGAAGCAATAGTCCGTTAGCCGCCAGGGGACCTTGCAAGCACAGCCCCGGTGGACTGTGTACAAAACCGCCGAAAATTTGCAGTGTTTTTTCCTGAAAAACAGGACCATTGTGATATTTTCCAGCTAGCCTACAACAAATCTGCCGCCGAACTAAAGCATGAACCAAGTGATTGTGCGATGTGGGGAGATTATTTTCTGTTTCCACTGCTCGAACTTATTTTTGGAATATTATTGTGATTAAGTGTTGCTTCTTCGTGAAATTTTGAAGTTTAGAAAACTTTGATCCCCACTCTCCAAAACGTCTTCTAGTTTTTTTAGGTGCAAATGACAGCTTAGCAGTGAGGGAAAGTGGGTGTTTAAATTAAAACTCCTAAACCCCCAGTGGTCTCGCCACTGTTTTTCTACTGTCAGTGACTAGCAGACTAGTGTAGTTAACTACGAAGTAGTTTGTAACTGTTACGTACAATTTAACTGCTGAAAAGGACGGCAGTTAAGTACGGAATTTATTTTAAAGTGATTGGTGGTTGACTAGCAGTTAAACTACTTCTTAACTATCAGTTAATTAATTAGCTAAATCTAGGGTTGGTCTGCTTTCTGTAGATGACACCGTGGCAGTCTAATACTTAAGCCGCTGACAGGGCGAGGTTAATTGCAATGTATTGCTCTCACACAGCGATATCAAAGTGTACTGTCATCAATGCAGACCACCCATGGCGGCTGAACGGAAATGAGTTTGTGAGTGACTTTATTGCAGTTATACCGGCCGTAGGCCCCTAGTCATGTCTTTGATCGTATCTTTGCCTGTTTCTTGCAGCAACTTGACGCTCTGTTTCTCTTTCTAGCTTTCAGTTTGCTGTTCACTGACATGGGTGCCTCTGATAAGATGATGCAAATTTATAACTAGTGGACTTACTGTAGTATATTGCTGTATAAACTCGTTGCGATGTAATCTGATCGCAGTATTTATCTTAAGCCCTGTTAAGCCTACAGCGCCGATCCAACTCAATAAACTGCCAGCTATATGCATGCAATTATAATACTTTAGGACCAGTAGTGACTTATCCATGCCGCCCTGTGTGCGTATGCTACAATATAACGGTCCGTGAACTCGACAATGTGATTATCTTCGCCAAATGAACGTAATAAATGGCGGAGATTATGTTTTTATCCGATGGGTGTGTGGCGCGGAGTTTGAAACTTTGTACCTCCATAACCGTGCAAAAGAAACTACAAATGGCCATTTGTTGGAAATGTTGCAAAATATTGTGGTGGTGAAATAAGCTGTGTTTAATTCGCATACCTAAGAGGCAAGAATGTTATCAATAAATTATTATTTTATTATTGACGGACAAATATGGGCCTACACAAAAATGTGTTTAAATTATTATATCGCAAAAAGTCACTTGGCGGCGATGCACTCTCACGAGCGCGTTCTAGTTGTATGGACTGCAATAAGTCACATTATACATAAAGTGCTGGAATCCGAGTGGCGTCTGCTAGGTCGTCAAGTGTCTACAGGTTTTATACGGTCGTCTGCACGGCACATATTGCGCGGTGCGTGCATTTGGACGACGTCGGTCGGTCAGTTGACGCTACGTGCGGTAATGGATTGGACTGTCTGCTAGCGACAGTCTTCTCTGTCTGTCTGGCATCCCTCTGGACACCGACCGGTCTCCGTATATCAGTCTCAAGCAGCGAGCCAGCTCGTGTATGGTAGCCACTAGCCAGTCTCAGCAGCGCGATGTCTTTGAAGCGGCGCGCTGTCGCACAGAAGCTATAAAACTTCTGCTGTTTCGCTGCTGCAGGCTGCGGTCTGTCTGCGCTCATCAGGTCTCTAGCTATAGAACTTCCCTCTGTACGAGCGAGTCAGTATTTGCATTCTGTTATATGACATGTGATGGGCTACTGAAACTTTAGGCATCATGCACATCGTATGCACATTTCGTCTCTGGTATCGTCAGGATACTTCGCGCTGCAGCATGACTTGCGCGCAAAGTGTCCTCCTAATCAAACTGAGTATTAGCTTCGGTGATAAGGGACGTCATCATCATCATCATCGACAACCGTGGGCTCAATGCCCGTTGGTGTCTGACGCCATTCTTACTATCGCTGCCCACCGCTGCCTATCTAGGGCAGCGTGGCTTAACTCCTGCAGG
>Ga0056128_1008152_pt1 | contig 13226 bp, 5 predicted proteins | sample WorMetLIZISLAND2_FD_71113 | JGI IMG/M metagenome (GOLD analysis project Ga0056128, IMG submission 71113) | Marine gutless worms symbiont microbial communities from Max Planck institute for Marine Microbiology, Germany - Olavius geniculatus... ...
CACTGTCAAAGCTACAGTGGTCTCGGAGAACAGGCAGCACATAAAGATATCAATTTCGTAGCATAAAAAGCTTACTTACTTATTCGCAGTAGTGCCTTGTGACGTCATTGTTACGTCATACTGTGTTTATTTACTTTGTTTACCAGTAATGATTTTTAAAATAAATCGTTTGATATGGGCAGAATAAACACCGATATTAGCAGTAGTGTTTGGTTTGCTAGGTAACGTGGTCACACAATAAAGGTGCGGTGGGCCGAAGAACTTCACGTTTACGCGCCATTAATTTCTGCTTGTAACAGTGAAAGAATGGTTAAAATCGGTGCTGAATTACCGAAGTTATCCCAAAAATAAAACTGGAGGTCCATTTTTTTTGGACCACCCTGTACAGTGGCATCGTGGCGGGACTGAAAGGCAGCTGCCAACCCCTAAATTTTGGGCTGTTGGAAAAATGTTGGAAAATGTTCTTGTCCAGAAATTTCTGTCCAAAAATGCAGCATTTTGAGGAAATTTATTGACAGTATTGAAATTTTGAGCACTCAATTTCCTGTGTCGTAAATTTGCAGCTGTCTGTCGGAATTTTTGTCATAAATTTACAGTGTCTATTGGAAAATTGCACGTTACTGCTGGTGATATATTCAGAATGTGACGACAATGATGTAAATGCTCACATATTTGAAGTATTACGCTGCATTGCTGTGTCCTTTGCATGTACTGGTTTTTGCTCGTTCTTGTGTTCACTGATCGGAGATATGAATGAGCGTTTATTGATTACTGATGACCTGTAAGTCTCCAACATGATGTTGTGTAAATGAGTCATTTCAATTGACCTCCCTCCCATAAGAGGGAAGATTATTAGAACTGCCATTATTGTTAAATTACATATGCATGCGAATGACAGAGTTCTTAGAATTTTAGGTTTAGCTCATTTTTTGTGTCTTTTGTTTCTGTAAAGGTTAAACTTTCTGTTTCTTTAATGTGAAGGTTAAACTTATTGTTGCATTGTTTGTGTGCATTCTGCCTGGAAAGGCCATCCCCGAGATGGCCTATACTGTCTCAGGCGGGATGTTAAGCCCTACTCACTCACTCACTCATTTGAATTCAGTAGGTTCTAGCTTCAGCCTTGTGTTAAGTTGTTATGCCTCTGCCAATGTAGTGGCTGGAGGCATTATGTTTTCGGAGTGTTCGTGCGTGCGTGGACTTTGAGCACGAATATCTCTGGAACGGATGGAGATATCGACAAGCGGTATATGGCGTTGTCAACTATGATCCCTCCCACATTGAACAGAAAAAAAATTGGTGAACTTTGGTTTACTAACAACAACGGTTAGTTTACGCAGTCTTTGCAATAGGGCCTAGTTAGCTTCTTTTCACATGTTGGCGGAGGCATAATGGTCGACGGAGTCGTAACGACCATCTAGTTGAACATATGTAATTTTGTGAAATTTGGGCCATGCATACAGCGATTTAGATTTGTGACGACGGTTTTATGTATATCGTTGTCTTGCTGTTGTGCTTTGTACATACGAGCATGGATTTGTGTGCAATGAGTTTGCATGAAATAACTGTAGCACCATGTTGCTGCTTCTTTAGTTCGAGGATGTAAATGTTGAGAATTGTGCTTGTTGTATAGTAGTGTTTAATACTGCATTTTGAAAGAAATGCATTGTAAAACAGTCGTCGTTATCATTTATGCCAGGTTGTTCTTTATCTTGACTAGTTGCAAATTTGATATTTTTTATCAAATTTTATTGATATTTTTATTTTTTATCACACAGGCCAGAAGCAAGCCCAGGGACTTTATGTTATATTGGAGTCGAGTGTAAGGATTTGAGATAATGACCACAGCTAACTATGCCACTGGCATAGCCACATGGGGGGCACGTGCCCCCCTAGGAGCCTACTTAGTTACTCAAAATAGTGCCAAAAATGCTCCGGACCAAAGCGTGTCATTTTCACACCAAAAAATCCGGAAATTTTCTGATGAGTGGGCACAACCCCGTCCAAGACCCCTTCTCCATGGGGAGGAAACACCCCGTACCACGCCCCTCAAGTGCCCCCACTATAACTAGATTATGGCTACGCCACGTACCGAACTACGTACGAACCATAGCATAAATTTATATAGCGTATAATGTTAAAAAATTATAACTTCTATCACTTTATAAATTTATTCAGAACAGCATGCCTCCCAGGGGCTAATTCACAAAACATCGTAAGGCAATTGTAAAATTGTCATAAAATTCTTGCAACTTTGTCGTAAATCAACAAGTTACGACGTGGTAAGATTGTCGTAAAAATGTCATATCCGAATTTTTGAACCTGATTTTTACGACATCGTAACTCTCGCAATTTTGTCGTAACTCTGTAGTCGCTAAAGTAGCCAGAACATTACACTATAAGACAAAAAATTACGCCAGTCAGAAGCCACAAAAACTAAATCGTAAATTTCGAAATTCAGATGGACGTGTTCTTGAAATGCAGTTTGCACTTATACCACGCTGATCAGTTCGTAGCGATGATGATGATGATGATGAAACGATAATCGATATCGAAACGATATTTCGATATATTGGCCCATCCCTAATGTGGACTCTGCGATGGGGACATTGCGGTCAATAGTTGGACCGTTTCATCAGCTGATCAAAGGACTTGTTTACGGTTTTGTGACATATGATATTCAATTTGTTCTTGTGTTTTGCCGTAGCTATAATTCATGACACAAGCGCGAAAAACGTGCTAGCTAGCATTGGTGAATATGCTGACGTGGCCGCGGATATCGTCAGTATTATGTACCAGTGTGAATTCAGTTGTCCAGCTGGTGGGTTTCGTTTTGACGTGTGTGAATACAAGATGAAGAGCTTTCATTCAATTTTGTTGTTTTAATGGTGAACCATGCAGTTATTTTGAAATTGATCGACTTTATAAACCTTTAGTATTTTGTTTAAAAATTGCAACACAGTGCTAATATACAACATGGCAGCCATTTTCTGTTTAAATGTTCAATAACGGTTGCGCAAATAAACGATCGACCTAGCCCTAACGTCAAACCTGACCCTAACTCTTATCACCCAACACTAAAGCCTGATTTCCAGCAGCACATTCCGCAGTTCAACACAACGTACCGTTCTGTACCGCACCTTACCATACCACAATGCAACGCAAGCACGAACAGAAAAAATATGCAAGCACTTTAGTGCTGCATACTTTTTTCCATTTGCGCCTCAACGGCGTGGTAACTTTTCGTTCAGAGGTGGGGCATCGCAGCAAAGAACAGCAGAAAATGCAAATTTTTTTGTTTTTGTTCAAGTTATTAAATTAAATCTGTATCAGTAGGCCCTCTATAACCTCATCTATTTTAAATTTTGTCATTTTACCTTTGTGCGCCATTGCCAGTGTGTGCTGTAGCGGCCTACTGTTGCAGGCTACATAGCTACGGCTTCGCTGTGATTGGTTGACCGCAACAGTGCTTGCAGCAAAAAGATAGACCGTTTCTGTCTCCTGTGGAACGGCACCGCAACATCTTTGTGGCATTGTTGCGAAGCTTACGTAACGGTATGGAACATACTTTTTTTATGCATTGTCACTTTGCTTGTGTAAAAATCCTTGCAGAACATTGTGTTATGGTGCGGAACGTGATGGTGGAAATCAGGCTCAACCCTATCCCTAACCCGAAGCCTGACCCTAATCCTAACCCGAAACATTTACGCAAAAAAATCACGAAAAACAGCTAAGAAACATCACTGTGTGTCTGCTGAGGTACGTCCTATTGCTTAAATCAGGGTATCCTATTTTGGACTGGCGCTGAGCTTTAAGCTATAGGCTATAAAGATTGAGCAAGTATTTCTGTGCGAGCCTCCTGTTGACAGAGTGAGTGTATAACATATACTTAATAGTAGCCTTAAGTGGATTGCAGAATACCACTATTGCAAAGACAGGGCTGCGGGAATGGAGTAGCTGGTGCACCGACATAATTTTTTTTTCATCAACTCGAGTTTTTTTATATCTGCAGCTGTGGTGAACAAAATATCTTGTAGGGTTTCAGTGGATTTTGGCAAAATTTTTTGGAGAGTTTATACCATAGATTTTAAAATCATTAATTTGCAAATAAAAAAACATTAAAACAGATGCTTGTTTCACTTTTAAGAACCTGTCTAAAAACATTAACTACATTTAGCACAGTAACATGTTAAAAACAAAAACCTACCATTTGTGAAGACTAAAGTCTGGAATGTACTGAATGTTATTATGTAATTCTGATTATGGTACAGATCGAAAACAGGACTAAACGCAATTTGCCCATGATAAATGCATGATATTTGTAATTTTGTATGTTTATGTTTTAATAAGAACAAAAACACAACATTAAAAATAGGACATAAAAACATTTTTTAAAACTTTTGTAAAAAACATTACATAATGTTTTTTACATCTGTGTTTGGAACCAATTGAATTAGTATTTCGGTGGTGATGCAGATTTGGATATGTAGAATTGCATTTTATTTATTCGTATACTGAGTACTGACACTGTGGCTATTGTCAGTATGATTACCTGCTGGCTGTTAGCGTATCTGCGTGAATGAGAATGTTATAAAATATTATATGTATTACTGGTATGTAGGTTTGCATCGTCGTCCAAACAGGTCCCACAGATCAACAGCAAATGGTTGTGGATCATATGGTTTTCAGGTTTGTAACTTACGTTGTCATTGAAGATCACATAATTAAAATTATTAATCTACTGGGAACTGTTCCCAGTGGGCTAATATTTTGCTGCAGATGTTTATTTATTTATTTCGCTGAAGTATCTCAGATCTCCATTGACCAATTGGTGCAAAATTTTGTACCATGATTGGAAGTAGGCTGAATTCTGAAAATTAGGTAAAAAAAATTTGGGACACACTGAAAGAAAAATTTGCCAAAACATGCAAAATTTGGTGCAATTTCACATGACTTCAGAATTTGACAGCGAATATTTCTGGAACGGATGGAGATATCCGAAATCGGAAAGCTAGATTGGTTCCTCCGAAAGGTTTGGAGAAAAAAATTCTGGTGAACTTCTGTCTACTAACTTACTACAATGTTTGGGATGTTGGGCTAATGTTCACCCACCCTAAGTCAACAATGTGCGTTCAGCATGTACCTATGCATTTGTGCTTGGGCCACGTGTTTTTGCTATGAGGGGAATTTCAACCACCAAAATTTTTCCCCAATCGGATTTAGGCAGACTCACTTTGGGCTCAGTTCCAAATATCTAGATTTTCATATTTGTACTGGTACTTTAACAGGAACATTGTTAGAGCATTTTTAGTCCGCCTGGAAGCGATAGCTTTCGGAGCAGGCTTATGTTTTACTGCAGATGTTTTTTATTTGTTATTTATTTCAATGTGAAATCTCCAAGATGTGTCGGCCAATCGGCCTGAAATTTTGCACGGTGATCACTACTAAGTTGAATTTTATAATGCCAGTCCAAAATTTTGGGGGCCCTCCTTAAAAAAATTAGGGACCAAAAACATGCAAAATTTGGCGTGATTTCAGATGACTTTGAAGTTCTGCGGCGAATATCTCCGAAAGGGATGAAGATATTCAAAATCGGATAAATATTTTATTTAATGTGATTTTTCCCACGTTAGGCGAAACAAGTCCGGTGAACTTTGGTCCAGTAACCTTGGAGATCTTGATGTGAAATCATACCCACCTAAAGCACTTTTTTTGGAATACCATATCGCCCCCAAATTTTTACCGTGCTAGAGAATGACCAAGTTTTCTAGCGCACCCCCCACCTGAGACGTGGGTCCCCTTTGCAATTTTTTTGCAATGGCGGTCCAGAATTGGCTTAAAATGTAGCATATTAGCTGTGAGAACTTTGGAGCCAAAGGGAGTAGCTTCATGAAACTTTGCCACTTGACGTGCTGCTAGATGGGGGTGATAACGCAGGTACAAGGGGATTGCCCCCTTAATATTTCTGAGGGCAAAAAACGTCCAAAATTTAGTACGTTTTAGGACAACTTTTGACTTTGACTGCATATATCTATGGAGTGGATAAAGATATCGACAAACGGTAAACGGCGTTATCAACCACAATCTCTCCCGCATTGAACAAAAAATTGGTGAACTTTGGTCCAATAACACCAGAGATTATGCGGCTAATGTTTACACACACTAAGTCAACAGTGCGCATTTTGTGTATGTTAATGTATTTAATTGCGGGCCACGTGACTTTGCTACATTCAAAATTTCACCAACCCTCCTAAATTTTCCCCCCAAATGGACTTAGGGCGCCAGGCAGTGGACCCACGTTGGGCTTTGCCCCAAATTTCTAGTATTCTTATATACTTATTTTGAAATGTAATGATTTGAAATTATATCTCAGTAATTTCTGTGCAGTGCGTACAACGTGTATATGGGGTGGTAGGTACATATTGACGTGTTGCCGGAGTTAACAGTATGTTGCAATAGACATGACCACTGCTACGACACTTGCGGCGCCAACAAAATTCTGTGTGATCAGCAGTTTAAGAAGTGCATTCTGGAGCTATGTTCTGTTTCCAGTGTGCAACATGTAGCAACCCGGTCTGAAAATTTTCATCAGGGTCGGTCTTAGTTTGTTGTTCATGCTGATTTCGGCTGTTAGTTTAAGTGCTGATTATGACCAACTGTATATTTTAGTAACTTATTATGACAAAATGGTTAAACATGATGTGGTATCATTTGATGCATATATGGCATATATACTGTTTCAGTGTTGCTAAACATTTCTAGTAGTTTTCGCTATTAATCAGTAGTTGCCGATATTTCCAATTAGTAGGATGTTATGTTTTGGGTCTTTCCATTTATTTGCTTTCTTTGCCAATTTACAAGAACATTACCAATGAATTATGGTGTAATATGTGCACCAAGAAATTATGTTTAGGTGACAATTTAGATTACAATCCAGATCCATGATTCGTGCACGTAGTTCAGGCAGTTTTTAGATGATCCTTTATTTGCTGTTCTGATTCCCATAGACATTAGACAGCCACAAAAAACATTCCTCAGCAGAAGTTTTAGCACTGACGGAGTTCTTCTAGTTTTAACGTTTTTGGGCTGCTTACTTTTGTCTCATTTTCTTGTAGCCTTTTGCTCAGTACTACAGCATTACTGTAGAGAAGTTTTTTTTTACTTTTCCTCATTGCACATTTTTCTGGTGTAATGTTTCTTTGAAGCATGAAGATGTCGTGTCGTATTGTGTAAACAGCGTGTGAATCGGTTACGAAAGTTATCTATGGCAGTACAGCTGTGTTTGGATGTTCTGCATTCTTGAAGTCACAAAACAATGCCTGCATCTGCTTACCATGAACAAGCTACTGGAGGCTGATCTCTGGAATTATATTTCACCAATGGCGTCTTAGCTCGGGGGAAGGACAGGGGACACTTCCTCCCCCGTAATCATTGGGTTGTTAGAAAACTGTTGTAAAATTTTGTAAGAAAATATTTATCGCAAAATTTTTGTCTAAACATGCAAAATTTGGGGCTGAAAATCCCCATTTTTAAGAAATTTATGGCAAAATTAAATTTTGAGCACCCTGTTGGAGATTTGCAGCTGTGTGTCGAAATTCTGTTGGAAATTTGCAACTTCCTGCCCTCGTTTACATTTTTTAAACGCGTGATGCTGACTTGCATCAGGTTATTTTGCCTACAAGACTAGATGGTCGTTACAACTCCGTCGACTGTTATGCTTTCGTCAACGTGTGACCACAAGAAAGCCTAGCTAACGCAAAGGGAACGCACGACAGCAGTGCATGTATGAAGGCCCACTGCCCACTGGGGTGTTCACGCTAAGTTAATATACAAATACCAAAATCTCCAACTGCATCGCATAACTAGTTAGTTGCGTGGCAACACCTTGCGAACGCTATAGAGATGTGTCGCAGCCCGAAATCGCCAAAAAATCTATTAAAAACCCATATTTCGGCGTTTAAGGTCATCTGAGGTCATTGCTCTGGGTGGCAATCGAAAGCCCATGTACGACTTCCTATTAGTGACTAATAGCAACCTAGGTCCTATCTCGCACCGTTTCTAAGATACAGCGACTTATTGGCTAAAAATCGCCAGTTTTTCCTACCTCCCTTTCATTTAGTGCCTTTCGAATTTATGGAAAAGCTTTACTAATCCTGAAACTAAGAGTCTTCCAGGCAGCTGACAGTGAAGATTTGGTAATCTTAGCTTGCGCCGTTATTCACTGATCCACCCGTGTGACGGACGGACGGACGGACAGAGGGAGAGAATTGCGATGGCTAAGACGCGCTACAGCTGTATCTGTTGCCGCGCGTAAAAAGCAGAGAGCGTATGCGAAAAAATGGAAATCACAAAGCAATAACTGGATCCTGCAGCCGGTGATTGGTCATGCACGATGAAAATGCGGCGTGATTCGTCAAATCTCATAAATATTCATTACTAGTGTTGTTAATGAGCATCGCTGCAAATGTTTGCAGCGATAGAATAATTTTTAAACAGAGAAAGTGTTATTAATTGATTAATTATTAATTAATAAGGAACCCTACGAAATGAATGACTAAACAACAGTGTTGCAGAAAGACTTAACGTTTAGTTGATCGAAAAAGAATTAGGTGGTTTGATGAATTAGAAGAGAAATTAAGTAAGAAAGTTGACCGCATCACCATCTTATATACATCTGTACCATAATATTAAACAAAAATAACATCCAATATGGCGACGACTGCCATTTTGTATTTATGTACGAAACGTAGGCCCTAATAATTTAGCTGCTGACTTTGAGATATACTTATGCAATTTTGCAGAAGCGTAGCCGGCAACTACTGGATGTAGGTTATGTGACCATAATCGACAAAAGTAATAAGTTTAAGATTGTGGTGGACGCCATTTTGAATTTCATTTATTGCTCATAACATGGTTGCTATCTATGTGTTTGCGCAAAATAAATTCAAGACGCCAGCTATACGGTAGTTGTAGTAAAAACTAAGAGACAATAGTGACTTTCCAAATTTTAATAAAACCGCAAATATTATATATATATAAAAAAACTGCAAACAATTTATTTAATGTTGTATAAGCGCTGATGTGAAACAGCAAAAATCAAAAAGTATAAGCATGAACATTATGCATTAACTTGAACATTTTTATCTGGCTACTGAGGATGGATTAAATGTCTCAGCAAATACATTACTTCGTGCTTATACTTTCTGATTTTTGCTGTTTGAAGTTTTTTATATATAATCTAAAATATAACTTAGATTATAAATATTAGAAACTTCAACAAAAGTAAGCAAAATTCAGCAACAAACAGCATAAAAATAATTGACACAGAGTAGGTACTAAGTGAGTGATATTTAAAAAAAACCTGTTCATGCAATTGTTTTGGAAAGTTGTTGGTCAATTTTTCCTAACAAGATTTTTTCCCTAACACTTCCCCAACAGCTGTAAAATTCACTGACATTTCCCTTTTTCCAGTGTCAGCCTAAATGTTACTACGAAGCGTGAAAATGTTGTCATAATGTGTAAACAGCATGCAAAAAGGTGGTGAACTATACACGGCAGTACAGTTGTTTTTGGATGTCGGACATTCAATGCATCACAAACCAAAGCCTGCATCTGCTTGCTATGAACAAGCAACTGGCATTGGAATTCATTGGAATTATATTACACCACTGAGCATCGTGGCTGGGAGTGGAACAGGGAGACAATTCCCCCCCCCCAATTATTCGGCTGTCAGATAATTACTGCAACAAATTTTCTTGTAAAAAATTTGGTCCAAAAATGCAAAATCCTCATTTTGAAGAAATTTAGGGGGGGGGGATTGAAATTTTGAGCACCCTGTCGGAAAATTGCAACTTCCTGCTTCACCTACTTTTTCCAACCCACAATGCGGCTGTATTCCCGGTGCAGCTGCCCGTGCAAATATTGTTAGACAAAGGTGAGAGATATGAGTATTTAAGCATAATTTGCAGCAATTAATCTATCTACAAAAACATTTCAGCATCTTCATCAGCCTACAAGAATTTATTCTTTCCTCAAACAATTCCACAATGGAACAGTCTACACAAGGACAGTGCTGAAGCGCCATCTCTGAGCTGCTTCCAGAATCGTTTGCAGCCATAGCCCATCTGTGTGTATCCCACATTGGCGCGATATCCCACCGGGAGTTTACCAACTATGTTCCAGAAACAGAGAACTGAAAAAAAATAATTTCTGTAGGTATGACAAGGCAAGTTATAACTGACATGCTACTTTAGAGGCAGGTCTTTCTAAAGCAATATTGAAGACAAATGTCAGCTTGTTTGGTCATTTGTATAAATTTGTTTGTTAGAATGCATCCCTGATGACCATAAAATTTGTTAAATTTATGAATTTTGGGAAAATGCTAATAGTTAAATAACAGTCTATAGCCAGCACATTTTAGATTTTAGGGGAGGCACACTCTGTAGCATACCTCTGGGTCCAAATTCAGGAGAATCGTGTACGGCACTGTATGCACCAGTTTTCTGTGGCAAATTTCTCCAAATTCCATGGTTCGTCATGGCAAATTTGCCTAGTACCACAATGTCCTATTTATAAAGAAAATTGTGGACTTTTGGATTATTTACAGTATAAAAATATCTGTGATTCATTACATGTGTCACATGTTCAATAATTATGCATACACTATACAGTGAAATATTTTTCTCGATTGCAGTGCTGAGGAGTTCTGCTGATTATTAAGTTAATCAGTCAGGCTAGCAGAAAGCTTTGTACAAAACTTGGATGTAGATAATGGAAATGTAGAAAACCTGTGCCAAAAATTATGCGGCCTGTGGAAAGCCAGGGTGCCTAGTCGTGCAATAGTTCTACTGTCTATGATTACCAGTCATGGTTAGTTTTATGTTGTATGCATCATTTGATTTTGACAGCTAGTCACTGGTTTAGTTGCAAATGGATTATCGTAACCAGCTGTAATACTGTACTGGTGCTGGTATATATATTTTTTGTTAAATAAACAGTGACTGCTTGATTATTATGTTGATATCTTTCACACATCCTATGAGTGTGTCGACAATGACTACATCACCAATCACCTATTGTTATCCCACAGTGCAAAATACCTGCACGCGATTGGTCAAAATCACATCACAGGACGCACTGTTGACTGCTACTTATGGTGCAGACAACATTTAAGTGAGTGGATAATAATTTTTGTTTGCATTTTTGTTTTGGTTTTGAGGTATAACAAAACAGTGACAGGCATCATCGATCATCATTGAAAATTTTATCCCCTCAGTTCTAAAATATTGCCCTCATCTTCAATCTCAAGGCAACATTTTACGAACTTCAGGGATAAAATTTTCACGACACCAGTCACTATCCATGTACTTGTAACCAACTCAACCTACATCTGTGTTTCAGTGATTTCTTAACAACAGCAACAAGCACCGGTAATAAGAAGTTAAATATACTGTGAATTTACTGGATAACCACAGCAATAAGCGGACACTCATTACCTGGTACACTAAGCACTTTTTCAATTATGTATTAAGTATTATGAAGATTACAACAAACAGGAAGAATGAGGTGACGACAAGACTGGATATCATCGAACCATATCCATAATCTGGTGCTCTTTCAGTTTCCATCTTTCTCCTTGCTTCCCAGTTGTATCTCAGACTGTCTCCATAGTGTTTCTGGTAAAATCTGTCAAATTCCGCTCCTGGACTTCTAGCGTACGTCGTTGTTGCGCTGCGCCTCGGTGAAAATGTCCCCCTTCTGCGCAGAAAATCTCGGTACTCTATGTCAACATCACCAACAACCTTATGATGTTCACGATCGTACAGTGCACGCTTGTGTGGATTACTAAGAACTTCATACGCTGCAGACAGTCTAGCAAACATCTCCTTCGAGTTGGGCAGATTTCTAGTGGTGTCCGGATGGTACAATTTTGAAAGGCTGTAATATGCAGACTTTATCTGTGACTGTGTAGCATTGGGACTCAGCCCAAGAACGTCGTAGTGGTTGACCGAAGATTTGGCATGCCATCGTTGCACGTTGTAGTTGAACGTGCTGCGTAGCTGACATATTCCAACCAATGGTCTGGTAGCTGCACGGCACGCTTTTAACCACGACATGTGCTCTTTACACAACGATGTTGCTGCACGTACAGGACCAAGAATTGTAGTAGTACAAAGTGTTACATCACCATGCAGTGCGAACGTACATTGTCACTGCAGCATCACTCTTTTTTGACTCTGAAACTGCACACAAAAACAATTACGATTATAATTACCTCTGCCAAGGAGGTAATGTTTTTGCCAGACTTTGTCTGTCTGTCTGTCTGTCTGTGTGTCAGCAAGATAACTCAAAAAGTTATGGACGGATCTTTCTGAAGTTTTCTGGGAATGTCGGGCAAAAACTGTCAGTGATTCAATTTTGGGGGTGATCCGGAAGGAATCCTGGATTCTGGATCATTTTGAAATTTTCGTTACCATTGCTTTCAATGGGGCATAAGGGAAACCGCTGCCAAACCGAAGATGGTGCTGCCACCTGGCGAACAACATGGCGTTGAATCATGGTTTTTGGGTCACATAGAACTAGGTCAATGTAGAAAATGCAACTATAGTTTGAAATGCACTCAAAACTTCCGCTTGTTTATTTTCGTCGGACAAACTGTGTCGAATCAATATGCTTGGCGGAGGTCTGCACTCTCCGAGTGCTTTTCTGGTTACATTATCGCTTAGTCTGCATAGTTCTGTGTAACAGCTGCATTTGAAACTAGTGGAATTGCACAGATATGAAGCAAACTGGCTTATTAAACTTACGCAAATAAGAATGCACCATGCATGACATTACTCACAAGAGGATATGTGTATTATTGGAAAAGAAGAAGAAGAAGAATCATCACTAACGAACTGGGTAAAAGGTTACCAACCTGTCCTCAAATTTTAGTGATTCAAAAAACGTTTTTGCAAAGATTTACATCTTATGAGTTATTATCTGTAATAAAATTGTTGGGTTTTTTGTTATTTTTTTGTTGAGAGATTTTTTTACAGTGAAACAGCAAGAATTGGAGTAGACATGGCATTATGCCTTTCGATAGCCAATGCGATGTCATGTATAATTTTAGGGTCGGTTTAATCTGCTGAGCTGAGCTGATCGCTGAGCTGATCTAATTTCTGTTGGTAAACTGCTGATCCAGAAATCGCTGATCTGTTCAGATGAGAATCTGCTGAGCTGATCCGCTG
>Ga0056128_1008154_pt1 | contig 13224 bp, 5 predicted proteins | sample WorMetLIZISLAND2_FD_71113 | JGI IMG/M metagenome (GOLD analysis project Ga0056128, IMG submission 71113) | Marine gutless worms symbiont microbial communities from Max Planck institute for Marine Microbiology, Germany - Olavius geniculatus... ...
TAGGCGCACGTGGATGATGGCTGCAGGCAGCAACTTAGCTTTTAAAACTGCCGCCAAACCGTTACACATATAAAGTCACGGTTACTACTGACAGCCTATACAGGAACTCGCCCTCACCCTATCTAACGGTACCATCACCGAACCCCCGCGACGTACAGTTTAGTCACAATACATGCGTTATACATAGCAGACAGACGACAAACAAATGACACATCGTACCCAAGGCTCGACCTAACGGTCGGCCAAAACTGCACCAGTGTAATATTTTTTTCAAATAACTCCATGAAACATTGGCCGATTGTAATAACTTTTGGCACGTACCATAGCGAAGGAACTTGACGCAGATGACTGTAGTTCTGCCCACCTCACCTTAATAGATTTCCGACAATTTTGGTTATTTCGACGCGTTTTTGTTTAAAGATTGTACTGGACGAGCAGACGGTCGCGTAAAACCCGCAATGCGGCCTTGTAAGCTTGTACCCGGCAACGTAATAAGTGGTCATCATTTCATTAGTTACATCAGCAAATCTATACCTTAGCCTTGTACTCCTGGCACTCGGCATGTTTGACTGCCAGGTCGCGCCGGGTCTGTTCGAGTATGATGTGGTTCCTCTGCTGCAGGTGCTCCTTCTCATCATTCAGTGTATCGAGCTGGCTACGAGCTGACTTCAGCTGTTCTGACAGCCTGGCAGAGAGACCACCCACCGCTCAGACGAATAGTAACACAAATACAAGAAGCCCAGTTGTCGCTAGGATAGCCAACCGTACGAGTTGTCAGTGACCTTCAAGGTCATCCGAGGAAAATAATTTTCATTTTATTTAAAGGGCGTATGCTACTTCCCATTAGTGATTAATAATAACCTAGGCCCTATCTCGCACCGTTAAGCCACAATAGCGCGTACTGGCCTTCAACTTCAGCCAAGATCGATAATTTCCATCTCATGTGACAGGGCGTATAACACTTTCTATTAGTAATAATAATATTAACCTTGGCCCTATCTCTCACTGTTTCCGAGATATGTCCAGTTTTCCGTTGAAAAACGCACATTTTTCCTACCCTCTCCAGTTAACCGCCAATTTGCAAATGTTCCACTTGCACTAGATGGCTGAAATTTTGCATGCCCGAGTTTAACACCCATGGCTTATTATTCGTGTAAAAAGTGTTCCTTTATGCTCTAAAGCTTAGCTACAATACATCCGTTACAGAGAGACGGACGGACAAACAGACGGACAGACTACAACCATGCCAATAGCTCGACAGTTACTTAAGTACGGTCGGCTAAAAAGAAAGCCAAAATGTAAATTTATACAGCAACATGCAATCCAACGTTCAAACGAATAGCAAGTGCTGTACATTATACATTACAAAAGAATGAAAGCTCCGTTTATGTGTTAAACGAACGGGTCTTACAAACTGAAATACACACAACGTAGTCTACTGCTCTAAGACTGACCAGTATAGCCAGGTGGCCATAACAAACAAAAACGAAGTCAAGAATTTTGGTAAAATGTTTCAATGTCCGTTTAAAGTCAACTTCGTCGGAAACCGGAAGACTACCGGTATCAGTATTAACCCAGAAGATTTTGTAGAAATTTGAGTTTTGCATAGGCCCTAAAAGAAATGCAAAAGTTGAGTGATGGATGACAAGTAAAAATATTGCAACGGCGTAAAAAAGAAATACTCTGTGCCATGCACCAAAACATTAACGTTCTGCAATATAAAACACCTACTAGGCTACAGAAAAAAATTGTATGCTTATACAAATTCATCAAATTACAACTTTTGTTAATTATTTTGCGCAGTTTTTATCTCTTATCGACTAACCTGCTATTGTCGAGTTTCAGTTGGTCGGCTTCAATTCTCACCTGCTCTAGACACAGCTGAAGGTCTGCAAGCTGCTGCCGCAACTCAGCATCATTTTGTGACGTCATATCATATTCATCCGACCCGTACCTGTCTCACACCATGAATCCCACAGCACTTCTATAATAACATCAGTAACATTGTTGGGCAAAAGATTCCGCCTATAGCAGCACATTTTAGTAGCGTTGTCTGCCTGTCGTCTGTCGTCTTTCACATTCGTGCACCCCGCTTAAACCGTTCAAATGATTTACATGTCATTTGTCAAATACACTTGCGGGGTCCAGTGGCACTGGGTCCCTGGCCTCCAGGAAAAGGAAAATTTGAAAAAAACCCAGCCAAAACGTATAATTGCCTAGCCTACATACGATTCAACAGGAGCAGCGCCGATCAGCGATTCCGCGTTTTAGCAAATTACTTCAGTTCTCGTTAGACTTTAGTTCATTGGCCACAAATTGGCATCTGATGACCGTCTGTCAGCAGTCTAAAAGCCTGGGTCAGCAGTCTCGAAATTTCCGAAGAATTTTTCAAAGTTTGGCCTAAAATCAAAGATCTTCCAAAGGTCTTACAGCAAGTTTGGATGTTGCGGGCACAGATATCACCTGAACCAAAGTCGGTTAAAGCTGTGTTACTATTAAGTTCAATACTTCTTCATTACAACTGCTAGAATGTATCATTATATCTACTATTTAACAGACTAATATAGACGAAAGTCAATAAATGAAGTGTAAGGCCCACACTAGTATGTCATTTATTGATCTTCCGACGTCGACGACCGCGACTAAGCGACTACCGTCCAGTAGGCCTACTAACTAGAATCTAGCTGTGCATTGTCATCAGTTGAAATAAGTTTAGCGAATATTCTGAGTCAAAATTTAAAAACAACAAGAAGCCCAGCTATCGCTAGGAAAAGCCGACCGTGACGCCTACGTTCGCGCCCAGCCTCCGATTTCCAGTCACAGAGAGAAAACGATTTGTCAGAGGTGACACAGTTCAAGGTCATTCAAAGTGTATGATTTTCATGTCATTTGAAACCCAATGTGAGACTTCCTATCAGTGATTAATAGTAACCTAGGCCATATCTCTCACCGCTTCCGAGATATGACCAGTTTTCCGTTGAAAAACGCACATTTTCCTACCCCCCTTGCATTCAACCCCCAATTTGAAAACGTTCCGATTGGAGTAGATGGCTGTAATTCTGCATGCCCGAGTTTAAGATCCATGACTAATTTTTCGCGTAAAAACTTTTCCCTTACTCCCTACCCGTTAGCCACAATACATCCGTTACAGACGACAGACGGACGGACGGACATACAGACGGACGACAACTCATGCCAATAGCTCGACCTTTACTAATGGGGTGTTTACACGATCCAGCAAACGTCCAGCAAACTTCCAGCAAATGCATTCAAAATACACGTGATAATGCTGGATCGTGTGAACGCCCTATAAAGTACGGTCGGCTAAAAATCTAGAAATGTGCATTCGGAAGAAAAGCGTTTTTCAACAAGACATTTGGCAACGTGTATGCAGAATCGCGTAGCGATGGACTAAAATTGAAAATAAATTAATTAGAATAATTGCCCATTGTTTCTGTCACTAGCAACGAAAAGTACTTAGTCGACTATTGCCAAAATGCAATATATTGCGAACTGTTAGCATACCTCGGCTACACTCAGCAACACTGAACGTACAAGATTTACTTTCGGCGCTGTTTTGTTTACCTTCCTTGTATTGACGACACTGATGACGTAGCGTTCGCTTTACGTCATGGATTACTCGAAGCAATAAATAAGCAACGTGAAAATCAGGTATGGTGAAATTTCTGTTGAAACTTGAAAGACCCACTCCCGCCATTCATTCGTTTGCGTCAATTTGATACCGAAGTGCTCTGCAGAAACCCGACATTTATATTTGCACAGAACAAAAGCCCATGTTGACTGGAGACCACCTTAGAAATTAACGCGGCAGACTTAGGTATACCTGTAAAAGGCTGTAAAGTCTCTCGTATCTGTGGCGTTCCCTACCAATTACTATAAGCGTAAGTAATTGCATATACGTAGACACCTTAGTACACAAGAAAAACAAGCCAAATTTATTTGATAATTTTATTTAACAAATAAAGTTCCTTTGTCACCAGAACCCTCTGCGCTAGCTAGTGTTGGCAATCCCATGATCCCGAATCCCGGGATTGGCGGCGTCCCAATCCCGGGATTTCCGGATTACAAAAATTCGTTAAAATAGAACTTTTTCGAGGCTGAATGATATATTACAATAATAATAATATTATGCTGGCCGTCTAATTAATAAAATATTTCACGCGCGTTATATTATCCTTGCTGTGAACTGTAAGTTGTTGTGTGACCGGTAGGCCTAGTGAATGATTGCAATCGCGGGATTGAATTTTCTATCCCGGGATCCGGGATTGAAAAATGTGTAATCCCGGGATCCCGTTTCAAAATTAGGGTCACAGAATAATCACAGTTTCGCTATCCATAGTAAACTTATTTTATGCATGAGGATGTAGTAGGCCGGCCCTACGGAGGTATTGCGAACATAGCGAGTGACTGACTGTAAAAATACAAATTACAGTGCATAACAAACAGTAGCACTTTGAAGCGCATGAAAATTTTATTCATTAGACGGTAAGAATTGTTATTTGAGTCATTTAACATTCAAAAAGTACAATTTTAACAAATTTTTGTAATCCCGAAATCCCGGGATTGAAACGCCGCCAATCCCGGGATTGGCGAAAACGGAGGGGATGCCGGGATATTGGATCCCGGCATTGCAGATACTAGTGACAGGCAGTCACTTTTTGCAGTGTACTGTGTTCTAATATATTTTCTGTATAGTCCTACTACATCCTACGTATAAAATAGGCCTACATCTACAAGGAATACTAAAATAGCGACTAATTTGTAAGCCTAATCTCGAAACGGGATCCTGAGATTCCGGGATTACAAATTTCAATTTTTCAATTTGAATTCAATTCAACTGCAATCACTAGCGCTAGCTTTTTAAGTTTAAAGTTGAACCATTCCGCTTTATCTCTTGCCCGGAGAAAACAAGAAGCCCAGCTGTTGCCGGGCAAGACGCGCTACAGCCTATACAGTTTCTGCTTTAAGGTCATCCAAGGTCGATGATTTTCATCACATCTGAAAGGGCGTATGCGATTTCCTCTTAGTGATCAATAGCAACCGTGACGCTATCTCGCACCGTTTAGCCACAGTACATTCGTGACATACAAACAGACGACAACCCGTGCCACCCAGCATAGCTGTATATAGCACGTCAAAAAGGAGGTACTACTGGCCTAACTACCAGACACAGACAAACTCGTTTCCAGGGATTACGTCACAATTTTTATTACAATAAGTCTACAACGATTACAGAATTACACATCACATCACACTGCGTCAACGTAACGCACGTCCTATATTACGACATACTGTGTAATTTGTGTAAGCTAATACTACAGCCACGAAAGACCGAATTACATAGTGTTCACACTGACAGATCACGCACGCACGAACGCACACTACAGGCCGAATTAAGCGGTATACAAAGCTATACATTAGTGCAAGACCACACTGCCAGATTCGGGACTTAACGGAGAGCGAAAACGCTGAACCTAAACGCTGTATTTAAATTAATATACATTAGATCGTTGCGTGAACGAATCAGCTGCAAACAGTAAAATGAGGACGGGTTTGCCGTTTGCCGTATCACGAAGTCTCTCAAACTATACGTACACAACAGCGATATTTTGCCATTTTTGTGCACTTTGAAAACGAAAATTATACACAAGAAATGCAAGAACAACGACTACATCAAAAATAGGCCTAACCCTGGATTAGAATTTCTCGAAAAATCTGAGTCACTATTGTTATCACCCGTTAAAGGGGTCTCAAACGTCGCCAGGAGTAAGAACTTAAATTTAAGAACAATTCGTGGACAAAAATGCAAGCTGGCGGCGTGTCGAGAAAGACCAACGCGACAGCAATAACAGTGCACATTCTGAAGCGTGGTATCACAAAATATCGTTCTATGTTCTGAACTGCTGGAGAGCGTTAACTCCCCTCCTTTAGTTGTTTTCCCGACATCACACAACAATGTCAGTTTCTGAACGACTTACATCACTATTTTGAACGGACATAAAAAAATTCACCACTGGCTATTTCAAAAAAAAACGTGATAAAATTGTCAGTACGACTATTGTTTGACTGGGCAACATAAAGGCGACTTCATGGATCAAAAATTTGCCATTGGTGATAGACCAACCAGCAAATTACTACTATATATTTCCTTTTTCAATTTTCGTTAAACTGAAGCCATTATAACTAACAGCGTTGACAATACAAAAGCCCGATTCCCTCGGTTCCACTTAAGGGGCTACAATTTCCGCAGCAGTTTTATCCCTGTCATACAACCAAAAGCATCAGCGCATAAATGGAAATCAGGAAACGGCGTTATTACAATACGTCCGGCACAAACGTCATGTGTCAAATATATTTTATCTGGACGTCACTTGTTCAATTAACGCCTACGATTCGTTCGTGACAACACAGGACATTACATAAATGTGCAACGATCGACTGATCAATCAACTGATTAACGCGCAGACTTAACAGCTAATTATTTAAACCAGCAAATAGGAATCCTTTTAGTTTTTAAATCAATGTATGCACAGCAACGTCGTTGGTTGAAAATTCCAGCAGAATTCTGACAGTTGCAAATTTATAATTTGCCGCTAAATTTCACCATAATGGCAGTTTGTCGACCTCAAATTTTGCTTTTTTGGAGAAAATTTTTCGACCAAAAAATTTTCACACAATTTTTCAACAGCCGACAAAATTTAAGCCTCACTCTTCCCTCCCTGGCCACAACGTCACTGAAAATGCAACAAAGCACCGAAACGAGGATCAGTACGTTATAGCAAAGTGCCCAGTTGTCACTCTGTCTATAGAGAAATTAGTACATTAACACCTGTAGTCACTCTCAGTTCAGCGATCCACTCTAATGTGACAGCAAGTGCTTGTGATAACAACCGAACTGATTTCAGAAGTCCAAAAAACTATCCACGAATGTAACCATCAAGTGACATATATTAACCAATTAAACTGTGCATTCTGATCGTTGTTTAGCAATACATAAACTTCACAATTTCCACCTTTTCAGCTATAAATTTGCATGCAACTCGGGGCACAAAAAACCGATGAGATTTATTTTTGTGGGGGGAGGGGAGAAAGTACGATAATGTTAAAACCTTCCTTCTGAAGTAGGAAACAAAATACTCCGACACTGTTTTATTACAAATTTATCTTGTTAATAGTGGTTAACAATCAGATTGCAAACTATAACATATTTTTCTGCATTTTACATATGATATGTTGAGGAAAATAGGGTTCCTCCTGGGCTACCATTCCCTAGTAATGAGTACCACTCGCCGTTCCTAGGCACGAACACTACCCATCGTAAAACGTGAAGTTTCTGCTCTCACTAATACTCACGAGTTGACAGTAACGAAAAATTCGCTCAGCACCACACCAAAGACAAGCAATCGGCAACAATCAGCTAAACCACACACGATCACTCCACATGATGACGAATTTCACCAGTCAAAAGGACAAAGCAAATAAAATGAAAAAGTGCAACACCGATTACGGTCTAGACATCTGTGTCTGAAGATCTATCATTTTCATACTCTGGCTAGGTGCATATTTTGCATTGCAGTGACTTTGTGCATAAAGATGTGCTGACTACTGCAGAGAAACTAAAAGCTCTGCCACATTCAGAGTTCAAAAACGTTTTTTTTCAAAAGCTCAATCCGGGTAGTTTTGGGGTTTTATTGGACTTATAGTAGCTTTTGAAGCAAGCAGTCCTAGATACTGGCAAATAAAGATGTAACACAGTAACGTTAACACAAGACCTGTTGTTAATTTTTTACAGAACAAAAACAATGTAGACAGACAAAGAGACAAATGTATGATCAACAAAATCAATCAGCACAAACGTAAGGATTCTTCAAAGTTCAAAGTACAAAAGTATAGCAGTTCTTTCAGAAGTCATCACGTGCTCACTATTGACCTTTCTTCACCTGTAAACATCCGCATGTCAGTTTGCACCACTTATTGTATTTTTTCACCGTTTATAGTATCAGCTGCAAATAAAAAGAGTACAGGGTACTTTAGTTTGTCAACCTGCACATTTTCTGTATACTGAAGGGCACACTTTTGTATCTGAAGCCTGTTTGACTGCTAACAAAGCAAAAATGGCACATATGTGTTACATCAGGGCATTCAGAGTTAGCCAATAACAGTGGTTTTAAGCTAAGAGAAACAAGAGTCTGGACCAAAAATTCACAATCGAAAGTGCAATTATGCTGGGTACAGTTCGAATGTTAAACACAGGAAACTATCTACAAGGTGGCTTGTAAAAATGAAACATACATACTCTATGTAAAGTGAGCAATCGGGCTATTTTGGATACATTAGCCTTGATCGCTGCAGCGAATAGGGGCAAATTATTCAAGTGTCCAACATGACCATCATGCACTGCAATGACAAACGCTAACTGCGTCCAGAACTGTCCGAATGCTCAATCTACAAAACCTTTTTGTGTATCACCTGTACATACTGTACAAATGGATCACGTTGTTAATAATAGCCTAACTAACTACTGTACTTTACACGCAGCTAGACAACCAAGCGACACGGTGCAAAATGAGACATCGAACAAAATCACAATAAACAAAATGTCTGCAATAACGACAGAACTGCGATGTCTGTCGGTAAGTATGTACAGACAGAAATAAACTCCGAGAATTCTAAAGCAGATTAATGCACAAAAATTATCGGAAAAATAATACCTCTGACACTGACGCGTACAGTATCAACAGTTATTTTGCTGGCAAAAAGTCAAATGAAACTGATTTTGAGTACACTAGCTCAGATTTCTAATCTGAATGACTCAGACATAAACATGTCTCAGTTTTGAAGACTTTTAACATTTCATGATATTTTCCGGAATTACTTTTTGCACATGCGAATAGCACAGAAAGTCACGCACTGGAAAAATATATGGACACATGCATGAAACTTGCAACAAGGACAAGACAATGAATCCGCACACAAAATACAAAAAAGAAAATATATTATGATGATTGCAAAAAATTCCGAATACGAAAAAATGCAACTCCAAGTATCACGCTAAAAGCATCTTGAATGCCAAACTTTGAATTAAATTTAACACAAATCGAGAATCTGAATTTAATACTAATACTACTAATGATAACAATATTTATATAGTGCCAATGTCTTGGCAGTATATTTGCACTGTATTTGTAAATCAAAAACCTGAAACATAAGTGACAGAAAATTTCCGTTCTGTGTTTAAGAAAAACTAAACTAAATACAACATACAAAAAAATTCCAACAGCCACATTCCATAATGCCTTAACCAAACTAAAACAAACAACTACAGCAACAGAAGTCAACAACAAAAGCCAATCTGCAATTACACAAAAGCAACACTAAAAGAGATTAGTTTGTATGTGTACAGACAGTTCAATTCAAGAGAAATATTAGATTAGACGCAATCTGCACATCTGAACCAAATGTGTAATTTAATTTACTTATGCATGCATGAGTAGTAAGAAACGGCATGGCAAAGATCTAGCAACACAAGAACTTTACTGCAGTCAAATTAGAAAAATAAAAACATACAAGTAGTGTCAACATTTATAAGAATCCGACACTTATTCCGAAAATAGGTGATTTGGCAAAAGCAAATTAATCCAAACTCTGAATCAAACGTCACTGGATAGTACGTCGGAGTCTGTAATTTTTAAAACGTTGCAGCAGTACACAGATTTCACTACGATTATTATTACTAGAGCTTAACTACAAAGGGCACACATGCAAACGACACTGTGAAGCCATCCGAGATAGAAACGATAAGGCAGACGCACAAACAAGAACAAGAACAAGCACAATCAACAGTAACAACAACAGCAATCAGACATAGCATCTCCTAAACCATTCATTGGGTCTAATCCGTCGACAACACATTCATTCAGTGTTAAATAACAAAAAGCGACAAGTTTGCAACTGACATGATTAAATGTTAACTGTAATAACATAATTGTATCATCTTATTCCTCGCTGTTTTTTTCTTGCAAATGTGTCAGTTACTCCACAAAATGAGCATTAATTGAAAACTTTTTATTGCTAGATAGTGAGTTAAGTTAATTTATTATGTACAATGCATATCTAACAAAAGCTCAGCTGTACAGACGTACCATTTATGCCGCAGAACTGAATTCCAAATCGTATGAAAATTGAAAAGCAAAGTATAGTTTGCAGCAAAAAACTAGATGGCTGTGGGACACAGAATCCCAGTCAAAAAATAGCCAAAATAAGCAATAATCTCCTAAATGTATCATAAACTAAGGAAATGGAATGATACAGAGTCAGAAGATCGACTGGCCAAAGCTAGCAAATAGATCACATGACAGACATATGAAAAACTAATGGTATGGTATGCTAGTAGGACAACTATTTACCTAGAAAATGCCAAGCAGAAAAAACCAAATTAAGGTAATGTCCCACGCAACCAATTACATGCTCTGACGCCACTTTCCTAGAGCCAGCTTCAGCCGAAATCACCCACAAAAAATTGGCAGCAACATCTTAATTTCATCTACCACAGCCAAATTGCCACACCTGAAAAAGCACATGATCTTAATATTAACATTATGCACAATGCACAACTATGAATGCTATCTTCTATGTCTTCAGTAATTCTCACACAATTTAGTATTTCTGCAAAACAACTGAGCCAAAATATCACTGATGGTTGACCACTCGTCAAAAAAGCAACAAACAGCAAATCAATACCCAACAAATCAAATTAGTCGACCCTTGACTCTGAATTAATTATTTACTCAGAAATTCAATAAGAAGTTTGCTGTCAGTCTGGCTTCTTGTTAATAATAAAACAAATTAATTTCAATTAAATACACTTACTAATTGTATACAGCATAAGGTCAAACATGTTACCAAACTGCTACATTTTCTCACTGTTATCTGGACAACCACTTCACATGACATACTCCAACAAAACAACGCACAAATGGCAAATTTACCGACAAGACAGCAAATGCACACGACAGATGGTGGATATGATGTAGAATTCATAGACATACAAACACTCACTGAATGCTAGCAAATAACATGCACAAGCTGCAATATTAGCAAAACAAGCAGACGCTGAATCTGTATAAAAATTAGAAAGTGCACGATGATGACGTTAAGTTAAGGTTTGATTAACAACTAGATATCATACTTAGGATCTGTGGGAAGTTGTTAAACGTTAAATCACTGCTCAAAGACAAACACGACTGGTCTAAGAACAAACAAATGTTTTACTGACAAACAGAAATGAAATGGCATATGATTAGCATATATATTAATAATTATTATAATAATTCAGATGGCACACAATTAGCATTTAGATTGCACATGTACTACAGTAACAAACAAATAACGTGCTGTAAAAAATTTTAATCTGCTGATCAACAAAAAATATGCATTATGCATGTACGCAATGCAAGCAACTGCAGCTCCAATAAAATAGTTGCTAGCATCAGGGTATGCACAGTGAAAGATGCAACTATGCTAGGTTCTAGTGACTAACTCTAAAACTGACTTCTTAGATATTCCAATATGCTTCTATAATAGTAATACACATTCTATTGTGCCATATTATGCAATTCGATTATTCGATAGATGTAGTCATGCTTTGAATATCCTAGAATAATAACTTTTACAACTTGCATGCACTCCTGAATCCTTAACAATCCTGAAACACAGCCTACCAAGCCACATAGGCAAGATGAAAAACACAACTGGGTTCTAAGGGCTCTAAGCAGAAACTGCTGACAGCAACTTGAAAAAATATGTAACATGATCAAATACTATAACAGACATGTTCTACAGACAGTTAAGAACTGCACCGATTGCAAAATTGGATTTCTGAAATAGCACTCAATTCACCGAACATTGCCACTATCTGTATGCAATCCACTATGCAAAAACAAAGTTCGCATGGATATGTAGAAATCCGACTTTATGAAACTCACAAACCGTGGCAGCGGTAGCATGCAGTAAATCCTACATTACAAAATGCAGACTGTCCGAGACATAAACCATCACAGTACATTAACTAACACTGTCCTCAGTTGCATTGGAAACTGATGATGGCTTGATTCCATTCACTTCTGCTGGCTCTTTGTCATGTGATGTGACTTTTGGCACAGCGTCAGGTGACCTCTGCAACTTGTTGATGGCATTCTCGTCGTGAACGGTTTTGCTGGTAGCGACTCGTCTCCGTAGCCAAGGATGGTTCAATGCCTGCGGAGGTGTCATCCGCTTCGTCGGATCCCACTCGAAACAGCGGGAAAGAAACTCGACAAACAGTGTATCCTCGCAGCCACGGAGTGCCTTGGCAAGGTCGCGAGACGCAGGCGGACCTCGATACTTTCCACGACCAGAACGTCCCCCGGACAGCTGGTAGCGTCCACCCGGACTCGCCGTGAGCGAACAGTACCTTGGAAATCCCCGAGAGCTGATGAAATGCCGCGATCGCTTGCAGACGTCAAGGAGTGACTGAGATGGCATGCCAATGACCTCAATGACGCACGCCAGCTGGTCCGCCTCATCCTCGCCCGCAAACAACGGCGTCCCAGTCGAAAGTTCTGCCAGGATGCAGCCAAGGCTCCACATGTCGATCGGCATTCCGTAGCGCCCACCAAGTATCACCTCTGGTGCCCGGTAAAACCGCGACTGGATGTAAGTATAGACACGCTGGTGCTCGTAACAGCTAGAGCCAAAGTCAATCACCTTATGCACACAAATACATACAGATGTATAACAGAGTTTTTGACAAGGCCTCCTGCCATAAAACACAAAAAATAGAACCACAAAAAATAATGAACAATAACTAAGTATCACTGTTATGCACACATAACAACAAGAAATTTGAGCTAATGCTCACGAGACGTGTGAACGCCTATAGCAGTTCCGGTTCAGTAGTTTAGCTGAAAATTAGGGTGTTCATGCTAGATTAATATACAAATACCAAATTCTCTATCTGGATCGCATAACGATAGTTGTGTGGTGCCAGCTTGTGAATGATATAGACTTGCGTCGCAAACCGAAATCGCCAAAAAATCCATAAAATCCCCCATTTTGGCGTTCAAGGTCATTCAAGGTCATTGAATTCGGCGCCAATCGAGAGCCAGTGTACGACTTCCTATTAGTGATTAATAGTAACCTAGGCCCTATCTCGCACCGTTACTG
>Ga0056128_1008156_pt1 | contig 13222 bp, 10 predicted proteins | sample WorMetLIZISLAND2_FD_71113 | JGI IMG/M metagenome (GOLD analysis project Ga0056128, IMG submission 71113) | Marine gutless worms symbiont microbial communities from Max Planck institute for Marine Microbiology, Germany - Olavius geniculatus... ...
CAGCGCCAGCGTTGGTCGCTGCCAGCATCAGCATGCGGCTCCACTAAAGAGAACGCAAATGAGAAAAATAGTAGTTTCGCTGGGTTACTGAAAGAATGCTGTAAAATGAATAAAACGACTTATTTTTATCCTAAATTTTTAGAATTTCAGACAATGTGTCGCGGGCCGCAAATGACGCCTTCGCGGGCCGCATGCGGCCCGCGGGCCGCGAGTTTGAGACCCCTGATCTATGGTTTTTTATCAGCGGCATCGTGAATTAAAAGATAAGCGGAAAAAAGTTACAATTTTCCGACAGGCACCTGCAAATTTTAAATAAAGGAAATTATGGATGCTCAGAATTTTGATTTTGATTCTAAATTTTGTTTTTTGGTAAAAAAATTTGGCAACAATAATAATTTCTTTCTACAATGTACCGACAACCCCCATTTTTTGGTTTCTATACCACGACGCCACTGTTTTTCTGATGAAGCTAACTATATAATCACTGATAAAAACGTTTAACGCCTATAGCGAGAATTTAAGTTAAACTCTACAACGACAATTCATTTTGATCCGCTAAATTGTGAACAGCGAAATACTATGGCTTAGTCCAAGCGATAAGACACGATAAAACACTGCTAATTACATAAAAAAATTAATTAACTTAACAAAAAATACATTAGCTTCAAACATAGAAAAGCTTAGAAAACATATTTAAAATTAATCAGTCGATCGAAACGCATTTGCCTGCACAATTCAGGATGCAAAAGAAGGCTTATTGCAAATAGTTTGGTCTGTGTGTTGTTGAAAATCTTGTCTCGATCATTAACTATATAGTTTGAAATTACAAATCTTCTTTTTCACTACTCGCTTCCGATTTTTTCGCGACATAATTATGACGCTATATATATAAGTTATACCCCGTTTACACGATCAAGCTGGCTCGACAAACTGGTTATATGTTAACTAAACGAGCCAGCTCGATGATTGCTCGACGTTTGCTTGATGTCTGCTCGATGTTTGCTCGATCGTGTAAACGGGGTAATAGACTTCTATGTGCATGTAGCGTATAATTTTGATGACGCCTGTTGATGGCGTTTATCTGTCGTGCAAAGGAAAAAAAACTAAAAGCTACACATCATAAGTTTTAGCGACAACAATTGAACATATCTTGGAAAAACAAAGCACAAAACGCAAAGGTAAGACAACGGACTAACTTGAAAGAAATGAACCTCATCAAGGAGAGAAGACTGAGATGGATGGGTCATGTACTACGCATGGACAGTGATAGAATACCGAAGCAAGCATTGTATTGGCAAATGGATCAGCATGTCAAGTGCAAACCAAGAAGACCGAGAAAGAACTGGATTGACACCATACGCCAGAACATGAAGACCATTGATACGGTCTGAGAAGAGGCTAAAGAATCTGCAGCCGACAGAGAGGATTGGCGTCGAAGTGTGTTCCAGTGTCTTCGACACGGGATATCACAAGTGTAAGTGAGTCTGTTAGTCGGGTTTAGTTAAGCTATAAGTTCATTTGTTTTTGTCGAACTGTGCTTCGTTGAGTTCAGCGACTGTGATGACGTCATTAATCAATGACGTCACGCTCATTCACCTAGGAAAAATTACTTTTCAAGACGGACCGCACGCGGTATATTGACTACGATTAATGTCATAGCGATGGAAGAGGATTCGGCAGACGAGGAACAGACGCCATCGATAGATCTGGAATTATTGTCCGAGACGTCTGAAGAGGAGAAAGGACGGCGGTCGTCACTAGAGGTCGCCACGGAGGAGTCGAAGCGCATTTCTTCTCCACCAGAGGTCCGGCCAAGCCGACGACGATGTCAGATTACCGTGAAAGCAACCACAACCATGGAGTCGACGGACAAGATCGGTGGGAGTAAGACTCGAGACTCTCAAGCCGAATTTTTTTTTACATTTGTTGAAATTTACAACTTCTTCGAAATTCATTATTCATAAAATTGTTAAAGTTCAGCAGATTTGTGGCTGCTTTTCGGCCAATTCCGAGGAATCGTGATTGACCAGAAAAAAACGTGTTAGAGCAAAAATTGCAGCATTTGCCAAATTTGTTGCTAGAACAATCTCGAACCCCGATGCTATACTGCGCGTTACGCAACATTTTTGGCCGACCGTTCAGCTTAACTAAGCTTAAGCTTCATGGTCGAGCCTTTGCTGTCTGTCCTCTGTCGTCTGTCTGTCTCTGACGAAATGTATTGTAGTGTGGCTGAACCATACGCCGTAGCGGGTCGGCGAAGGTACCGTTGGATAGGGCGACGACGAGCTCCTATAATGTCAATAGTAACCACGTCTTTGTCTGCAGCGGTTTGGCCGCAATTGTAACTGCAACGGTTCTGCATGCAGCCATCACCCATGTGGCCAAATTACCGTATCGTATCCTAGCGTTCATGTTAGCATTTAATATAGCAGCGTCACTATAGCGTGTACGGGACTGTAGTCATTCTGGGAAATCGCTTTCTTTCCGCGACCGAAAGTCGGATACCGGCCTTCGAATACATGTCGTACGGTCAGCCCACGCTAGTGACAGCTGGGCTTCTTGTTTACACTTACAGCCGGCTTGTTGAAATTTTCAGACGATTTTAGCTGACCAGAAAATTCCAGCAGATGCCAAATATATTGCTAGAATAATTTCTGGAATTTAGCGGTCATACTGCTCGATACGCGACATTTTATTATTGGCATGTTTATGAAATCAGCTGTCACAAAAACTGCCAAAATTTAGCGGTAGGCTATCAAAACGCCATAAGATGGCTATCACACGAAGATAAATTAAGGCACCTAGAACGACCTTTCCTCCGGTTTTTTTTCAGCTAAGCGTATTTATTTTTGGCGGTTTTACGGCAATAATTGCCGCTGTAAAAATCGGTTCGGTGGCTGAAGTTTGCGGCTTGGAAATAGGCGAAAAGACGGTAAAGTTTGTGCCTCGACCGTCTGTACCTACGCTCGGTCGAGCCGAGATACTTCTCAAGCAAGCCGAACACATCAGTGTTCGTGGAAATCCGTGCATCTCTAGACGGAAGCCGCAGAACCAGCTACTGGTAAGTACTATAATGCCTAGATACATCGAGCTGCGTTTTGGATGGCCTACTTCTAACATGTTAGGTGTCAAATTAAGTAGTCTATGCTGGAGCATAAAAAAAACAAATTTACCTCAATACAACAGCACAAAACTCTTTCGAATTTTTCGTTTGTCGTGCCGTCAGCAGAAATTAACACTAGTAGCTAAAAGTATAAAAACTATTAAAAGTATTATTGTCATTAACATATCTATATAATATATATCATATATAATATAAATGTACAAAACATCAGTTTATACGCTTGTTAACGGCGACATGCAATAAGTGACACATCGAAAACAGCAAAAATCATAAAAAGGTGATATCACTCATTATCACATCGTCTAACTGTCAATGTGCTGTTGAGAACTTTGGAGCTCAAGGGAGTAGCTTTATTAAACTTTGCCACGTGACGTGCTGTTAGATGGGGTGATAACGCGGGTGCAACTTTTGGGGGTCACTGCCCCCTTAAAATTTGGGAGGGGAAAAAACCTCAAAAATTTAGTACGTTTTACGACAACTTCCGACTATGACTGCGAATATCTCTGGATTGGATAGAGATATCGACAAGCAGTAAACGGCATTATTAACCGCAATTTCTCTCGCGTTAAACAAAAAAATTATGAACTTTGGTCCACTAACACCTGAGATTACGCGGCTAATGTTTACCTACCCTAAGTCAATAATGCGCGTTTTGCGTATGCTAATGCATTTGTGTGCGGGCCATGTGACTTTGCTACCGGGGGAATTTTACTTCTCTAAGTTCCCCCCCCCAATCGGACTTAGGGTGCCGGGCGGACTCAAGTTGGGCTTTGCCCCAAATTTTTAGTTTCTATTAGTATTTTTTTATGTAGGCCTATTAGACTTTACTGATTGTCAGTATTGCGAACTGCTGCTGGAGAACCATTAGCGTTTAGCTATTTAGTTCTAGTGCTTTCAACTTGTTGTTTATGCTATTGTAATCAATCTATCTTAAATAAATAAATAAATAAATATTAATAATTTTTAATAACGTTAAAAATAAACATGACATCTTAAGCGCTGAAGTCGTAATCTATGTTTAGTAACTGATCTGTCTCCAGCATCATGCAGTCGATAGCATTTCGTTAAAACGTCTGAATTTTCCAGTGGTCGCGATATCGAAACTGAAACTGTTGAAGGACGAAAAGCAGTCCGGCGCTGGCGGCAGTGACGTCATCGAAGACGTCCAGCTATTACTGCGCGCGGCGTCGCACCGTCTCTACGGGACCGTTCTCGTGCGCCAGCCGCACAAGAAAATAGCCCGCGCCGAGACGAGGCGGTGTCCGGAAGAAGCGAAACAATCGGAGTCGGATGAATACTTTGGCAGTGGTCACAGCGGACTACTTGCAGATGACGGCCCTGCACCGGACTTTGACGTCAGTGAGTGGGGTTTTCCGTCTTGATACTGAAACCGAAACTGCCGAAATGAAAGACAATCCGGCATTTAAGCAAAAAATATTGATAAAGAAATTGATGCTACTTGATTCAAGTCAAAATTTATTGTAACGTATCTGCTGTGTTGTATCTTTTCAACCACTTGTATTTGACAAGAACTTCTATTTTTATACCTGGTGGACGCAGCTTGCGCCTAGTGAAAAATAGGGAAAAATATTTAAAGATGTAAATCTAATCTTATCCTTTATTTTTCACTGGGCAATCTACACCATTAACACCCTTTTTACCAGGCAATCTACGCATAAAACAGGTAAAGTATGGGAAAGAAGAGTAGAGAAAAAAAGAAAACGGGCAGACGAAAAAAGGTAGGGAGGGGAAGAAGACCGAAGGGGAACTTGAGCCCGAAAGTGGGGGCTTGCACCTGATTACGACGTTTGGAGGGATCGAAGCCACTAATGGTTGATTCCAACAAAATGCCTTCTGTGGTGACGTCGTGATCGGAAAGACAGATAATGAGCCACTCCACCCACAAAAAAATAGTTTGTCTGAAAATTTTCATCGTGTCGGGTAATTGCTGGTCCCATCTTATATGCAGCAGTTGCTGCTGCTGCTGCTGCGGATAGTGATGATGATGATGACGATAATGCTAAACGTGTTCACTGTGTTGCTGATGATGTGATATAGAATCGGAGCTCTACTTTCACGAGCAGTACGGCCGGGTATCTCAGCTAGTTGCAGCTTCTGCTACCGGTGCTGATGGGAGTGAACAGTCAGAGAGTCAATACAGGTACCAAAGATGTAGTAAACGCTTTTCGTGCTTTTTTTATTTTGGCAACGTTCTCTAGTTCCAGCTATATTGCATCTACAGCATTAGGCGTTTTGCAAGAGATTGAATGAATTACGACTAACGCTTTTTATTCAACGTTTGTAGACCCACACGTGTTTATTTCTGCCACGTTTTTTCAAGTTTTTAACGCTGTAATTTTTTTCTGGAACGTTTTTATGCTCGACGCACTGTGTGCTAAGCCCGCATTAGCTATTATATTTCTCTCTTCGTTCGTCTGTCTGTCTGTCTGTTTGTCTTTCTGTCACGACCCGGTACAATTCAAGCCCATGTTATGTAAAGACACTGAGTTTTCACTGTGTGATATAGCGTAGTGTGGCGGGTAACCTAGTGTATCTGGTTTATTTGGTGAGCAAATCGTGTGCCGCTGGGTGAAGAGATTTCCCTCGAACAAGGGTGTCCAAAAAGAGTACCCGCTAAAATCGTTACTGTACCGATAATGACTAGTGCGAAAACGGCCCGGCTGCATTACAATAGTGAATTGTGGTCGACGTTACTGGATATAGACCAACACAATTTGCGTTGAGTGTTTCATTAGCATTAGCTCAGATTTTCTCTACTGCATCTGTGGCAGGTATCGCGCGGTCTGCCAAGCTCTCAACGCTTGTTGTTACGTGTCCGTGATATGCGCACTTGCTACCGATGACGTCACTCTTAGCAACGAACGACTCTCAGCCAATGACGTCCTCGCGTTGGCCCTCGCTCTGGAGGTGACGTCATCATGCTACTTCAACTAAACACTATTAAACTGTGAGCATTTTTGGCCGCCCATACTTAAGCTCCGGCCGTGGGTACGGGATTCCATCTGTCTGTATGTTGTCTGTTAAACTTTAAAGACGGTGTTATAGCTCTTTATTGGAGACTATCCAGTTTGTATCAGCGACACATTATGACGTCAGCATTACGTCAGGACTAGCAAAGAATATTTAATCAACTGCCACATTCTGCTGCAATATTTTGAACTAGTATTTCTTTGGATATATCTTTTACTAATTTTGTGTAAATTGAACATTATTTCAGTGAGTTATGAAAAAAACAAAGGGGTCTTTTTTGTGAAACACCGTGTACTTATAAGCTACTGAAGGATCGTAATAAATCGTACACATCATGCACTTATTAACTGTTTATACTCCCGTATGTACCTTATGCGCCACATAAATTCACGGATTACTGATATTCTGCTATAAAAGTTGTACAGGACTTAGAGTTGAGTTACAATATTTCGCTTGTGCCAGCACGGTGTTGGATTTCTGGGAGGTCGAGTTCTGCTCAAATGCGGCTGTTTGTAAATGCGATGTCATCTCGCGAGGAGTCTATTGCCCGCCCATAAACTTGCAGTCGCTACATCCCCGCGCAACCCCTCCATTGTCCACTATGCATTCTGTCCTTTTAGACATCAAAGGCACTATGCATAGCGTGCACCAATCATTTTTAGACCTTTTAACTGAGTTTAAGTTGTGACAATAATTCATCCCCTAAAGCGATGGCAAATTGGTTTAATGGGTTTATGGAGACCTAATAGATTTATCGATCGATCCATGGTCTGCTGCGGCGATTACCGCTGTAGCGCGGGGCTCAGTTGGGGCGTGGGGCCTTTGGCACGTGCCAAGGTGCCACCTCCTAAAGACGGGACATGCACCATGCAACATGTGTGTGGAAACCCCAAACTCTTATCTACTGACGGGCCTGTGGACACCGTGTTTTAATCACCGTTTCGGTGACTGCGTTTTGTGTTTTCAGAATAACTACCGGGTTGATACACTTCGTCTACAGCAGAATGGTATTGACTACGTGGGAGCGCACTACGTCAGCGAAATGCTGAAAACCAACGTCTACATAACTAGCCTCGTACGTTCAATTCGCGTGCACATTATAATTTTGCTGTAAATTTTGCAATTAAGTGATTATTAAAGATTCCACGTTTAAATGCGTTGTTGCACTACCTTGTGAAAAATGCCCAGCTTTAAGATAAGTGAGTTACAGGGTGATGTGCCGTATTTTTAACGTCCGTTCGAAGCGACAAAAAATGAATGAATCTAAACTAAACTAAACATACGTTGAACACGAAAATAAATTAATCTATATTAAGTTGAAATAAAATGAAATAACCAATAAGTTTCAGTTTACTTTAAAGCCTATTTCATTTCATTTTTGTTGCTTTAAACACGTTCTAAAGCGGACACTATTTTACGATTTATTTAAAATGTAACGAGATCTTCAACAATATTAGTGCTTTTTAACTTTACTATTGATGCGGCTAGTAAAGGAATTTCGAAAATCAATTAACGATTAACGTATCTATAAATGTGTGGAAATTATGGGCCTACTTTTTATGATTACCCATCAGCGATAGATAATCGAATGCTTTAAACTGTGGGTGCAGATAATCTCGGAGAATAATCTCGGAGACGCCGGAGTTGGATATTTGTGCCAGAATCTTAACCAACAAGATCAGATCTTCTACCTCGACCTTTCAGGTTCAGTTTCTTATATTAGCTTACGCAATTATTTTAATAAAGGTAAAGGTATAGCTTTTAACAGGAAACACAGCTTAGAGCTACGGAGCGTCACCTGCCGTATATGTTTACACAGTATTACGTGCCGTCTGACAGAGGTAAATGCGCCCCGCTTTAACCCCAGCCAGACAGACTGGTATTCGATTTACCTGCCTCGGAAGGATTGAAGACTAAGTTGATCTTGGTGTTGGTTATCATACCTAGATGCTTTACCTGTCCGCAGGTTGTCACCCTTTCCAAGTAGCAACGACCGGGAATCGAACCCACAACCTCACGATCGCCAGTCTGTCACCATACCGTTGCGCCACCAAGCTACCGTATTGCGCGTCTTGCTCATTTGTTTGTCCGTCTGTCCGTCTGTCTGTTGGCTCGCTAGCTGCAAGCCATATGGCGACCCTTACTGTAAAGCACCGTGTCTTTGACTGGTTGTCTGCGTCTGTCCACGCGTAAATGCGCTCCGGAGCACAGCTGTGGTTTATACCCCGTTTACACGATCAAGCTGGCTCGACGAGCTGGCTATATGTTAGCTGGACGAGCCAGCTCGATGTTTGCTCGACGTTTGCTCGATGTCTGCTCGATGTTTGCTATGCATGCATGTTATGCATGCTTCATATTTGCCCCACAGGAGTATGGCCTATAGCAGGTGTGTCGATTTTCGGTTCTGGCATGTCTTGCTCATGTAACATACATTGTTTGTTGCAAGCATTTACTGGTGTATCTACTGAGCAAATAGAAGATTGATTGACTGATTAAAAGTTTAAGGATCAAGGCGCGGGCTTGTCAGGGCCCGGTGGCTGCTCAGCTTTTTGCGGACGGCCACATGCTTTATGTTGGCAACAGATTTAAACTTTGTACGAATATTACTCTATTGCTGTTTATGATAGTACAATATTTGCGAGTTTGTACATTGCGTTGACTGTAAAGAATGTGCTACATTTATTTTTTTGTTATTATTCTGCATTAAAATAAACGATATTGCGTTGCAGGAAACAAATTTGGAGACTCCGGTGCCAGAAATCTGGCTGCATTCATGAAGGTTTTCAGCATTGTGCTAAAGTAGTTTTACTTAAAACTTAAAAGCTGTAGGCCTATCTAACATATCACTGAAATTAAATTATTATTGTAAACATACGCGCAGGGGCTTTACAACAAACGAGATTTTTAATGCCAGTTTTTTTGGCAACAGTTCATTGACTTGTTGTCCCGTATAGCTACACATTTCTCCGTAGCGTAGTCTGTCTGTCTGTCTGTCGTCTGTCACACTTGTGCAGCCTGCTTAATTTTTCCCACTGATTTTCATGGCATTCGGCAGGCATACTTGAGAGGTCCAGTCCAGTAGCACATTTTAGATAGGTGTCGCTGGCCTCCAGAGGGAAAACAATTTTGGGGGCCAAGAATTGCACTTGCCTACTAATGATTCACCAGAGGGCAGCACCGGTTAGCGATTTCGCCTCTTTTTGAATGAAATTCATCGCTTGCTATGTTTAGCCTAGAGCTGACGTTGGTAGGTGAACGAAGTTAGTGAAGTGGTGATTATAAGATGTGATTTTATAATAAGTAATGAATAAATGTCGGTTATTAGAAATAATTGTTATTACAAAAAATAAATTTTATTTCTTCACTCGTCCGGTTGTGTTTTGAAGGAGAATGAAACTCTGACGCACATGGACGTTAGTCGTAACGAGATTTCCGACATCGGAGGCATCGCACTCGCTAAAGCCCTCGGTATGTATGAACGACCTCACGTTGCCAACAATAAAGGTTAAGAAGTTAAAGGTTAAAGACTCTTTATAGGAAATTTATCGCAAGGCTGCAGAGCGTCACCTGCCATATAAGTCACACAGTGTTACTTGCCACAGAAAAAGGTGAACGCGCCCCACCTCAACCCCAGCTAGACAAACCGGTGTAATGTATAATAATAACTCCCATATAATAATGAATTTTCAGTCATTATTATATGTATAATTTACACTCCCCCAGTCATTATTTATACCTATTCAGCAATGAACATTATACAGAATAAGCGAAAACATATACTTAATTTGCAGCAACAACGATTTCTAAAAAAACCTTTTATTAGACACACAAAAAGTTAACATTATACTAGATGAGTGTAAACTATGCATATAATAATGACGGGGCAGTTATTTTTAAGGGGAATCATTATTATGCATTATACCAGTACTTGATTTACCTACCCTGAGATAATTATGATGGTTTGTTTATCTGTCCACAAACTTAGCTAGGCCTATTTTCCGCCTAACGTGGAAAAGGTCGTTGTTTTTAGCACGTAAACTTTTCAGGAGGCAACATCCTATATGGCCAAAATGTAGTCTAATTTGATTTTTGGTATACGTCAACACGCGCGGCTATAATATTTTACGAGTGTGTAGTTTTCCAACTTTGGATATCTCCATCCGTTCTGGAAATGTTTGCAATCGAATTTTGTACCTTTTTAACCGTCAAATTTCTTTGAAAAAAAACCTTCCGAAATCTGACATTCGAATTACAAACCGAACATATTTCAGATTATGCGGCAAAGTTTCACGACGATCGGCTGAAGGAGCTCGGTGACATTGAAGTAAAACAGAAAAAATAAACTCAGCAGTAAAACGAAGACCGCCCGGAAACACCGTTCCGGGCGGTCTAATAATATAATTCGAAATAACCACAATCACAACATCAAGATGTCAGCCCGATTACGGCGATTTATCGGGATATGGGTTGAAAAACTACATTATGAATTACTAAGATAAGTATAAGTATAAACAGTAGGCCAATGTTATGAAATTAGCCCCAAAAGCTAACTGAACAATTTTGGTGGCGTGCGCTATCATCAACATCATTATCAATAAATATCCGGAAGCGGACCTGTAGTCTCCATTCACACAAATTACAACAAAAAACTTAACTAATAGTAGGCTTTATTATTAATTGTTATTACAGTAATAACGAGAAAAAATTCTACAAATGTCACTTGATTATGAGCAAAAAATCGAATGCATTAAAGCACGCACTTTATAAGCTACATACCACGATGTGCTGTTATAGCTGTTCTACTGTAAGTCTGTAATAAATTAAGAGTTCTTCTAAATATTTTTTGCCTTATTTGTTTTTGTTACCTACAATCACCGTCATTTTTTGAGGCCAAACTTTAATCAACAGTACATCCAGTAGTGGTACACACAAATCGCTTTCGTTTACGCATTTCAAGTATGTAGGCCTACGATTAAAACTGTTAGTCTAATCTTGCATATAAGCTAGAAAAAATTGAAACGTTTTAAATAAAATGAAATGAGACAAACTGAAATGAAAATACAGTTATAACGTAAAACGTAAAAAAATCAGAAAACTGATTGAAACAAAAAAAACTACGAAAGAAAAACTAAAAAGAAAAAAAAAACGAAAGAGGAAAGAGACTGTATCTTTTCTAATCACACATCGTGCTTGTAAAATTGTGAGTGAAATGTCAAGCCTAGTAACAACTACAGCCATCAGCAGAAGACTGCTAGAAGAAGCGTGTTTATTCGTTTGTATCCATCTTTCGGTGTCCACATCAGCAGTCGCACTGAACCAACGACGCAAGTGCTGCTGAAGATTTTACGCTAGCACCAGTGGCTCCGATCGACTGCAGAGTCGCCGCAAGACCGCCCGCTGGTACGTTCCCCTCCGAAAAGTCTCATCATCCATGCTCCAATGCTGCCACCCACGATTCCAGCTGGCGTGAATCCGAGAGCGGCGATGATTGCCGGAACTGCAGCGATTGCAACGCCTTTTTTGCTATGCAGCCAGCCAAGCTGAAATTCAACAAAACACGCGTTGTACGTTTAACGTTATTTGACTGTCGCGCATCGGCGCCATGACAGCACTCTTTTTCACTCAAACACGGCAGAGTCTGCAGCTGCAGATTCTGTCTGTCTGTCTGTCTGTCCGTCCGAATTGGACGGACGGAAAGCATGCTTGCAGCTTTTTCGTTGCGCGATCGCCGCCGCATGTCGCTTCGATCAACCCGTACGGAGCAAAGATGACATAGGCCTAATCATCTCTGCCTTCTCGCTCTCCCCTTTTTTCACCCCGTTGCAGCATGGGTCGCTCTAGAGCTCTGGCAGTCGTAACTGTGCTGTCAGCTATGTGTGCGGCAAGCATCGTGCCAGCGCCAACCAGCCCGTCTTCCACACTTGCACTCGCACAAGGTCTACCATGCTGCTGTTTATTTTTTTTCGCCACATGATGTCAGAGGTCGCTCGGCCGATCGCCGTGATATTTTGCACCGTGATAAGACATATGCTGAATTTCACAGTGATCGCATCGCCCACCCGACCCCACATTTGGTTACAATCGGTTCAAAGGGGGCGTGGCTGCGCATGCGCGAAATTCGCCGTTAGGCGTCTATTTTTTTTCTTTTTTTTCCTTGCGCACGGCTACAGACCAACCCGTTGGACCGAGCGACGCCGCTAATGGCTCAAACGATGCGTCCTGACGCCGGACACATTCCTTATATGTTTTCAATTAAAATTTTTAAAATTTACCCCTTTTTGTGCCCCAAATTTAAAAAAAAATTGCATTACGGCCTATGGGGACTTCAAAGCGGTATAATTCGGTCCCCGTAAAAGATAATTGCGCTCTGTTTGCACGTACCTTTTCATTTTCGAAGTCGGACAATCTAACAGTGTCATTTAAGTGTCCCCCCTAACGACTGCTGTTGCCATAGCAACCATTCAAAAGTTGCAAAATTATGCATTACAGTTAATGGAGAGTTCAAAGCAGTATAACTCTGTTCCCGTATGAGATAATTGCGCGCTGTTTGCACCTACCCCCTATTTTTGGGCCGGGCTATCCGATGGTGTTACTTAAATTTCTCCCCTGCCGACCCCGTTGCCATGGCAACGAATTTTGGGACAAAATTGACTATAACTCGGCATCCACGAAAGATAATTGCGCGCTGTTTGCACCTATCCCCCTATTTTCGGACTCGGGCTTTCCGACGGTATCATTTAAATTTCTCCCATGACGACTCCTGTTGCCATGGCAACTAATCGTTCTTATTCAAAGACAAAATTGACTGCAGCAGACATTGTTACATCACACGTAATTTTTTTCTTGCACCAACTTCCAGTAAATAAATTTATTGCCATAAAATCAAATACCAAAAATTTAGACAAAATTCAACTAAAAACAGCAAAAATCAGAGCAAAAAACTTTAACAGTTTACAAAGCTATGTAAACAGTAAGGGTGATATGAGTCAAAACTCGAAAACAGCAAAAATGGTTTTGGAGCGATATTATCGCGTGTTGAATTCCACACGGGCCCTTACAAGACTAGCCATTCTAAATACTCGAAATAAAAATACAAAAACAGAAGTC
>Ga0056128_1008157_pt1 | contig 13222 bp, 9 predicted proteins | sample WorMetLIZISLAND2_FD_71113 | JGI IMG/M metagenome (GOLD analysis project Ga0056128, IMG submission 71113) | Marine gutless worms symbiont microbial communities from Max Planck institute for Marine Microbiology, Germany - Olavius geniculatus... ...
AAGGTCTGACCTGTGGGTGAGCGGAAGAAAAAAAGGCATATAGAAACAAAAATTTTTGCGTATATTTCACCCATTTGCCGAGAAGCCCCCCTTGGAGGAATTTGCATAAAATTTTGCATGACGGGTCCCCTCCCTGACGTAATCAACCGTGCCAAATTTTATCTCAATCGGGCCAGGGGTTTTGATTCTGTGGGGGGTCGAATTTTTGGATTCCCCATAAGAAAGAGAAGTTGCCGTTAACACAGGGCTTGAACTACCGTTCAGCCTGTGATGGTTATTTCAAACAACAGCATGGAAACTGTTACCTGCAGACCGAACGCCTTGAGTATGTCGATTTTGCATATAGGGCAGCTACGGTGTTCAATCAGCCATGGATCAATGCACGACTTGTGAAATACATGCCTGCAGCACACATACAACCGGCTTCAGTGTGCACAATACACACAGGTTCTTTGACCCCCCCAATCCATCCTACGACAGACAGCATTCTGAGATTAATGACTGACTAAAAGATAAGAAAGAAGATTATTAGAACTGCTATTACTGTTGCTAATGCACCATCATAATGAACAGTTCTTACAATTTTGGACTCAAGATCAATTTTTTGTGCTTCGCGTTCTATATCATGTTTTTTCTAAAAGATCAAACCTTCTGTTCCATTATTATGTGTTTATGTGTGCAGTGCCGAGAAAGGCCATCCAAAAAATGATCTTTTATGCGATAAGCGGGACGTTGAACTTCTATTCACGCACTCAATTGCAGGTTCTTTGCGCACACAGAAGTAATATTTTCAAACTGTTTCACCTCCGTGAAAGTTCCAAAAGCAGTCGTGTGTTGTTTTATTCACTGGTGGACTGCACCGGTGCGCTAAAGTGCTGCATTGCACATCAGTGCACTGGTGCATTCCACCCTAGAATACAAGAAATTTGAGCTAATGCTCACGAGATGCGCGAAAGCCTATAGCAGTTCCTGTTCGCAAACTGTCAGTCTATTGCAGCCATTTCGTCGCAGTTCATTCTTGGAGTGTCCGCTGCACCTCGCAAAAATCAATAAAACCCCTTATTTTGGAAGTTCCGGGTCTTTCGAAGTCATCGACCTTGATATGACTAAAAAGCTTGCCACTAGTGCTTGTTGTGATAGGCAGCATGCATATGGTGATCTGCCACCATTTTCACGAAAGACTGACCAACAAAGGTAAAATAACGACTTTTACGGAGGTACCGCTCTTTGATACCCTCACGCACAGATTTCCTTGGACCATCAAAATCTACGTTCAATGCTGAAAATTACATACACAGCTTATCCTTCTTTATCTCAATTGATTTTGGCGCAATTCGCTCTTGAAATGTGTCTCGTAGCCTGAAATCGCCAAAAAAACCCAGTAAAAACCCTTATTTTGGCATTCAAGGTTATCCAAGGTCACTGATTTCGATGCCTATCAAGAGCCAGTATACAACTTTCTATTAGTGATTAATAGTAACCTAAGCCCTATCTCGCACCGTTTCTGAGATATGGTGACTTATTGGCTGAAAATCACAAATTTTCCCTACCCCCTCTCATTTAGCAGCACCCCTGCTTGGGGTGACTCCTTTTGAATTTATGGAAAAGCTTTACAGATCCTGAAACTAGAGTCTTCCAGGCAACCGACGATGAAGATTTGGTGATCGTATTTGCTTGCAGCGTTTTTGACTGATCCACCCAGGTGGAAGAACGGCTGAACAGAATTGCGATGGCTAAGACACGCTAAAGCAGTAGCTGCTTTTGCGAGTAAAAACAATGCAAGGAAGCACAGAGAATCACACAAACATGTGGCAATAACAATGCAGTGCAATGATTCAATTGCAGATATCACATCAAAACTTTCCTGCCATTCTCTGAATCACACAGTCAACTAGGTCACTGGGTGGAATCAGAAAATGCATTTTGCAATTTTGGTCCACAAAAAGCATCAGCGAGGATTGCAGGAAAAAGTGTGTATCTATGAACTAATATCAGACGTATTAATCAAAGCATATTCACTGTATGGTACGTATATTCTTCGTTATGCCTCAGCGCAAAAGACGTATTAATCAAAGCATATTCACTGTATGGTACGTATATTCTTCGTTATGCCTCAGCGCAAAATATCTGCGCGTGATTGGTCCAAATCGCATCACATGATGTTAACAAATATGCACTGCTGCCCACACACTGTTGCCTGGGCAATATTGAAGTTGCCGTGCAACTTTTTCATAATTGTTTACTTGTAAAACTGCTTGGTTTTTGAGTTATAACAAAACATATCATAACTGGCATGATCAATCATCATTGAAAATTTTTTCCCCTTAGTGAGACGTTGGTAAAAAATTTTAAATGATGACCTCTATGCCAGACACTATTTGTATAATAATCAACCATGGTAACCAAATAACACTAAATAGTCCTACCACCATAATACCATCACCCAACTTAATTACCACCATCTCGCACATATGACCATTAATTATTCAAATAACTATATCAACAAAATCCACAATAATGTCAACGCTCTAGTTAAAAGATTACACTTCCATTAAATTATTCTCTTTTTTCCCACAAGTATCGAGCTGTTTCACATGCAGCAAGCTGCAGGTCAACTTACTTGCAGGGCAAGATGCGGATCACATCACAGCTACGATAGCCCTCAATGCACACAGCACACATGTCAAACCCTGTCTCCATCTCCTGAGCAAAATGTCACCGCAAACAGCTGCAGCTAAAGGATGCTTCACACTCTTGCAGTTTTTTTGGAGCATCATGCATTATGATACTTGCTTTAACTGAAAATATGTCACATCATGACTCACACGCACTCTACATGCAACTGAAGAGCTTACTTCTAAAGTCCATTTTGGTCAAAACTTATTTTTCCCACTATAAGCAAAAATGACTTGACAGGTATTGGAAGTAAGCCCTTCAACTTATTCCACAACTGGCAAAATTTCTGCATATTAAAAGCAACTGTACTGTGAGTACACGGAGTTAATTATTCAAACACATCCGCACACCTTTGGTTGTTACAACTCTGTCAACTATTATGCCTCCGCCAAGATACTTGACACCATCGTGACCTTGACCCTTGACCTTTTGACCCCAAAATTTGATGCATTCATCCTTGCCCCAAAGTCACATAGCCGTGAAAGTTTGGTCAAATTCCATCAACAAATACACAAGATATCGTGCTAACAATGTTTGTTTGGGACTCGCGCACAGAGGAACGGACACACGCACGCACGCAGCGTGAACAGTACACTCCGGAAACATAAAAGCCATAAAGAATAAAAGATATGTTTCAATGTTTAAGTGCACATTTTATATTATGACTGAGTTTTTCAACTGACATGCAGAACAACTATGGGATACCGAAAGAAATATCGACAGCAGGTTACAAATAAAGCTGCAGAAAGATAGGACAGTTGGTGCCAGGCAGCAGGGAACACAGCTAGATGGAGTGAAGTGGTCTGACGATCAAAATACCATAAGTTAAGTCGAGAGTATTTAAGAGACTTAGCAGTGCAACAAACGTACTTCATCGCCACTGCGCAATGTTCTCAGAGGCATCTTCCCGATCGCTTTCTTTGCAGCACACATCAGACGTCTCTGTAGTTCCCACGCAAGATACACAACAAATCTGTCACTGGAAACACCACGTAGCTTCACCTCAAATATGCTGAATGCACTATACGCAGTGATGGGCATCAACTACCTACAGTACTTAGTGATAACAACTATTCCTTAACTACTGCTCTACCGAGTAGCTATAGCTACTCTCTCTCTCTCTTTCCCGGTCAGGGGCGCGAGTCTCCACCACGATCCGCTCCAAGAAGTCCCAGAGGCATTACAGCTACTTTCTGCTTCAAAAGATAAGCAGTTATAACAGACTTGATTTAACTCCCATTATAGCAGACTACTACTTAAACAACTACTTTTTACTATACTGCGTAAAGTAGAAAACAGGCAACATTATGTACAGTTTAACTAATCAAAACAGAAACAGGATGAACTGCATAATTAACAGATCAAGTCTAAAATCTGGTCTGACGAAATGAACCCAGTTGGATCAGCTAATTTGCTCACAGTCTTGCCATGGCAAGTAGTTAATAAGCACAAACTACTGCTCAACCCATTCAATGATCCAGATTAACGAAAAATGTAGAAACCAGGTAAAAGAAACCATAAATGCCAGCAAAAACAATTACCGAGAGACGCTGTTTGGCGTATGTGTAACGAGATCGCTGAACGTAGTAAAAGACAAGCCAAGCGAGCGAGATGATCATTAGCACAATGAATGATATGGACAGAAACAACATCGAAGTCTTGTTGATTGTGCTGTAGTACGTCGTATGGTGCCGGCCAATTGATATATGCATAAAGACACGTGTGCCGTTGTCCACTAGTGTGCCAACACGCATGCCAAAGTCATAGGATACGAATATGTGCACAGTGGCATACTCAGCTGTCAACAAGCATACCACATACACAAACAGAACTCAGAATTGAGAGGACTACTGTTAAAATGCTAACAGCAAATGCAGCTGCTGTAATACTAAAAGCAGCAATGATACATGCAAGTTCCACTTTACATGATGCAAAGGTTAAAGATTACACAACCATTGGACACGTGACATTAGAACATTGAAGTGACAGACACGATTGCACAACCTGACAGGTTGTTCCAGATTGACTGAAATTGCTAATGAAATGAGCAGTCTATGTGGCAAAGCTGTGGACTTGCCACATCATAAAGTTTTCAATCCATACAATACATATGAAATTACATACAGCTAAAATAATTTTACAGAAACAATCGTAACTGCTTACATTTCAGTCGCCGGCTTTGCATTTTGTGCATATCATCCTGACCGTAAACCGCAATTGCAGATGCATTCTTAAGTGCCGAGGCCCCCAAGATAAATGCAAGCTTGCATCCACCTTTGTTTACAAGAGCTATCCATTTCTCCGCTGGCAAACTGGTTGGTGGTATAAAACAACTGGAAGAACCACTTTCCGGTGTCAATGCGTGCATGTGAATTACATAACCAAACTCGGCCGACAGTCGACTTGTGTCACCGTAACGACCAAGTTCATCAACCTAAACAAGAGAACATGTCAAGTGCAACGAATCCTGATAAAGCAGGTAAAGTAATTGACAACAATTAAATGTGTGCTTGTGCATGGAACAATTAGTAATAGCATATCTTTGTAAATGCTATGAAAGAAAAAATATCACGGCAATCTGAGATGGTGTGGTAGATGGCTATCATAACAATGGCTGATATAGCATGGAATAGCCCCCTTGGCATCTGCTGACATGCTAGATATTGCTCACAGACCTGAATTTCTAAAATCAGGCTCAACGACCGTCATCCAACTTTCCAATCCACTGTTATGGTGCACGAAAACCAGAATTGTCAACATGACAGCTACATCTGCAGTCAACAGCCAAAAGCAAAATAATAACGGCAACCAATGCACATAGACCTAATGAAATGCAAGGAAGAGCTAATATTATGACATGTATGAGTTTTCTGCATGGTTCCTACTACTATGCAAAATTCATTTTCTTGGACATGTCAAGTGCATGACTTTCCAGGATGAAATGAATCATTTTCCCTGACTAATTTGTTCATGCTAAATACCGGGATACCGAGTAAGCAAAATATGGCTAATCGCCAAATCAGGACGTAAGAAGCATAATAAGAATTTTTGAAGAGTAAGCAAGTAAACTGATGCAAGTGTTTGTCGCTTTGAAGAAATTTTTTCTGCACCTTTGTTAACTTTTGCACCTTGGTACTTTTACATTCCCCGACTTTCTCTGACCATAGGAACCATGTTTGTAGCAGCAAACGATGACGCGGATAAGGACATGAGTGATGCACATTGTGAAATAGTCTCACCTCACTGTAGATGTTATCAGTTGCAGGGTTATAGTACGATATGTTGACTATCGCTGAACTGCGACTGACGGTCATATATTCTCCAGCATGCACAGCTGACGCTAGGCTAAATATGACCAAAGACCACATAGCCGACAGCGAAAGTGACGAACTGGGTCTATGCACTAAACTCTGCCATAAACCGGGTAGATCAACAGAAACTTCTGGTAGCATAATTTCTAAACCAACCTGCACAGAAAATCCACAGCTCAAATACTCCTTGTTATACTGGCATGGAGTTTTTTTAAAGACAAGCATCATTACAGTTGCAGCAGTTTGTTCGCAAAAGTTACCTGATTATTTCTAGTTAGTGAACAATAATTTCAATTTGTCGGAGACCAAGCTCTAAAAATAACATGTACATAAAAAATAACTTTACAACTTTTCTGCTCAACTTCTTTTCTCACATTTTTCCAGCTCAACAATAAAAGTGGCCAATTAATTTGGCCCACAATGGTTAAAAAACTGCCAGGTAAAAGATTATCAACTTTTCCTTAAATTTTAGTGATTTAAAAAGCGTTTTTGCAAAGGTTTACGTCTTATAAGTTATTATCTGTAATAAAATTGTTGGGTTTTTTGTTATTTTTTGTTGAGGGAGATTTTTACAGTAAAAACAGCAAGAATTGGCATAGACATGGCATTATGGCTTTCGATAGCCAATGCGACATCATGTATAATTTTAGCGAAATTATGTTCAATGTAACGTACTAAACGTTAATCAATTGCCAAAGTTGTCTAAAGTCCGAAAAAAAAGAAATATATACAATCGTTTCACGCTTTTCTAACTATTTTGCAACAAATCATGCATGTGCACGCAATGCGATCTCCACGTCACAGCTGTTTACTTCAAGCGTCTATCAACTGAGAACGATTGTGACACTGATCCTACTAAATTTTAGTTAATTTTAACTACAGTTGAATGCGACTACAATCCCTAAACCTAACCCTATTTTTGTCCCTAACCCTAAAACTAACCCTAATTCTACACCTAAGTCTGAAGATCTAAACATGGTCGTTCTCGGTTTTTAGATGCCCGCGTGTTTACTTCCAATGTGTACATATGTTTATGTAAATATGTTTAAAGTTATGTTACATTATATTAGCGCAAGTTTACGACTGCCATGACGGTGCAGTGCGATGTTTATGTTGATTTTGTGCGAAGTTATGTTAAAGATGTTAAAAGTCTGTCTTACTGTTCCAGGAAGTTAACTGTTTCCTCCACTCAAACGAAACCTCTGATGACAAACATTCATGAAATGTGCAATAAGGCGAGATTACTACAACATTTGCGGGTAAGTAACCATGTTATTTTGCCGCATATCGCATTCACTTCACAGCAGTCTGAAACCACACGGTTTATGGTTTAGGGCAAGAGAGGCGATCAGAGTTAGCGTTAGGCTAAGGTTTAAATGGACAAACGAACGTAAAATGGAGGCCGCAGAGTATATACTTCCGTCCTTGTGGACGCTAAGCAACAGGCATAAACCGTGCCCTACACAGGCTGACTTTACATGCGATATTTAAACATAAACTTTGAACATGGTTAGTTGATCATTAAAGCAACAAAATTAGAACGTGATAGGCAACAGGTGGCAGCCTACGCAACACAACACAGAACTATTGTTGCCTAGCCCCTTAACAGTGACTATGATAATGAGCAAATGGCCTTTAATTTCGCTTCGATTCGCTGCCAGAAATAAATTATACACACAAAAAAATCAAGCGTCGGTGCTACGGTGCGTACTTAGTGTTACACCAATAACTCTAACAAAAATGCTGTTTTCAAAGAGCTTCAAGATCCTATTGATTTCAACAAAAAATATCCACCAACGCCTTTGTTGTTGTTGTTGTTGCTGTCACGTGACTGCTGCTGCTCGTCTAACTAAATACTGAAATGACCCAACATTGAACAATGCAACAGCCGAGCTATAGGCTGTCAGTCAGTTAGGAAAATTAAGAATCATGTGAGAAATGTACAGTTTTTGTTTTTGATATAATTATCACCATCTTCAGCGAGAAAATTGATACTGTCAGGTTTTGTTTTATTTTTTTAGCCGACCGTATGTAACGGTCGAGCTTATGGACGGTACGGTTGTCATCTGTCGTGGTCCATCCTCTGTAACAGATGTAATGTGGCTAAACGGTAGGTCGTAAAGGAAATCTTTTTACGTGACTAATTATTCCTGTGCCATACACCTAAGCTATCTAGTGCAAGGGGAACATTTTCAAATTCTGAATTGAATGGAAGGGGGGTAAAAAAACATTTGTTTTTCGACGGAAAACTGGCCATATCTAGAAAACGGTGAGCCAAGGTTACTACTAGTCACTAATAGCAAGTGCCATATGCCCTGTCAGAAAAGATGAAAATAATTGACCTAGGATGACCTTGAAGGCCACTACACCCTATTGTGACTAAACGATCCGAGACTCTTACTGTCATATGTAACTATTGTCTGTCCTTGCTTTTACTGTTGTCTGACAATACCTGTCTGTCTTGTCTTGTCTCGTGTTTCTATGGGCCATGCTGCCTGAAATAAAAGCGATTGATTGATTGATTGATTGATTGAAAGGTGCCACGGTTGCTATTGATCACTAATAGGAAGTGCTGCACGCGGTTTCAGATGAAATGATAATCATTGACCTTGGGTGACTTTTCAACGTCACTAACAACCAGTACGGTCGGCTATCGTAGCAACAGCTGGTCTTCTTGTTTCATACAGTTTGAACTGCGGTGAAAGTTTTCACTATTCAGCTTCCTGACAGCTGTTACTTCGTGCAATATCAATGCTTTCCACTTGTACTACCTAGAACTGCCAGAAAGCTCAGACTAAAGCTGCCTGAAGAGAACCAAAGAACCTTTTAAGTTTTAGACTACCAGGTGGAAACACCATGCATGTGTCGAAAAGTCAAAAACAAAATGTTCATTATCCTCCCTGAATAATCTACCTGTATGCAAAGTTTCAACCTCAGATCTTCACAACTGTTATATAACACTGATAACTAAGTGAAAAGTAAAATTATGAAACCACACAGATGACATTAATGACACAAAAATACAGATATAACAGCAGACAAAAGCTCAAAAGCCCAAGATGTTAACAAAAACTACACTTTAACAGCACAGAAGTCTACATACAACGTTAACATGATTTAGGTAATGAACACATCAGCTCACCCAGACACAATAATGTCTATGATTTATACACTTAAAAGAATATTATTTACATGGCACAAAGTAAGACAACCATCCTGCACAGTGATTGCAAGCATTACCTTGCACAATTAAAATAACAACAACACTAACAATCAGTGGCTTCTATTCCAGTACCTGGTGGGCGCCGCTTACGCCCAGTGAAAAATAGTGGGAAAGTTTTGATAAGGTTGTACACGGTGTCTCATAAAAAGGACCCAATGATTATCAATTTACACAAAATTTGTACAACTGGTAAATTGATAATCATTTGAGTGAATTATGAAAAAACAAAAAGGGGTTCTTTTTATGAAACACCGTGTAGATCAAAACTTCCCCCTATTTTCAATGGGCAAACTACACCCTTAACAGAACTTCCTCCCAATTTTTTTTACTTCCCCCTATTTTTCAATCTAAACCCCTAACAAAATTTTCTCCCCAGAGAGAGAAGAAGCAAGAAATAGAGGAAAAAACTTAAGTCAGAAATTGGGGGAACCACAGCCCAAAACTAGAGGGGGGAGTTGCACCCAATTTTGATTCCAGATTTGGGGGGATAGAAGCCACTGCTAACAATAATACAAAACAGAAACAATTGTAAGGCAATCCAAACTGAATCCATAATTAACAGTCAAGTGTGACTTACCACTTCACTCAACACAATTTGAATCAGATCCGCTTTGCTGACATTCAATCAAGCTAAAAGAATGTAGCGAGGCCAGTTATCTGCATCATCTGAATTAAACTCAAAGGGCGAGTAGATTCATGTTCAGGTTATCTTCTAGATTACCTAACTAACCAGAAGTTAACTTTTGTCAGTTTACTAACCCAGCAAGTTAACCTACTGATGTGTCATGAATCAACATGACAGAGATTAAGTTTTAGAATAACTGAGTTTAATTTATAGGTTATCTTTAAACTGGACATGAGTAAACTGGTCCTAAGTCACAGGGCATGGTGTTCCGTTACATTTGCAGACACATGCAAGATAGAAGAACAATGCCAACGACAGCTCAACAGAACACGTTATTGTCACAGACTTCTGCCCGAAATTCGTACAAAAATGGTTAAAAATGGTTGAACAATATAGCTCTTCATGGAAGATGGAGCGTCACCTGCCATATGGGATCACAGTGTTACCTGCCACCCGACACAGATGAACGAGCACTGTCATAACCCCAGTCAGACTGGCCAGTATTGATTCACCTACCCCGGAGGGATGAAAGGCTGAGTTCATGTTGGTGTTTGCTCGATACTGAGATGATTTACCTGTCCACAAACAGTCACCCATCTTAGCAGTAACCATTTGACAGTGAACGCGTGATCGCAAATCCACCATCCTAACTGTTACATTACCAAGCCACAAGCTGCCACACAACTACACTATGTACATAACAAGCATCATCACCAGGGCCCACAGTTTGCCGCGCAAAATTTTGCCAAATTGTGCGGGTCAGCTCGCAAAATTCCGCGGCTCACCACGGCAAAATTGTTCAAACTCCGTGGCTTAACGCGGCCTTCCGTTTGTGCATAAACTAAGCTCTATTCTGTCATAAAACTTCACTTTTTGCAAGCTGGCATGGTGCTCAGTTATGCTAGCAACATACAAAAAAAATTATCAATCTATTTTTCTTTTCAAAAGTGCAATTTGTCAATTAGTCACATTGTGTTTATTTATGACTGTGCCATATTACGATGGTAATTATTAGTAGGGATGCAGTTTTAGGCAGTTTAGTTAGATTATTCTCCGTGATATAGTTAGTTTAAAGCCGACGATCATACTAATCATCCGTCATTTCTCAACTTCTGCAAAATTCCGTGAAATTCCATGGCAATATCAAAATTCCGCCAAAAAGGGCAAATTCCACGGCTCGGCTCAAAATTCCACAGCCTGCGGAAAACTATGGGCCCTAATCATCACAATCTCGGTATTGCATATATTCAACACCAGACTTGTGCATGGGCCTCTTAATTACTTGCTGTGGCATGGCCAATCTGTTCACTGTTTTCAGTCCAGCCCATTTTGAACAAGTTTATTTAGCAGCCTGGACTGTTAATCTTTTAACCTGGCTCAATGATTTTTCATGCTTAAAACTACAGGTCCAACAAGCCTGTTTTGCTAACTTCACACCAGCTGAATTTCGATTATTATTTTATAAAATCAAGAACTTCAGAGCTGACTATGAAATAATGCAACATGAGAATGACTAGACACGGATCCCATCATTAAAATGTGTCTTTTGGAAAAACATGAATACGTGAAACGTCTGATCTCTAAATGTAGACTCAGATGAATATGACTCAGCACAGTCAGCTGATTTGTCAGTGAAGTCTATTTCTCGGCCCCGCCCACGAACCACTACCAAGCATATGCACATGTCTGTTCAAGACACAACAATTAGCAAACAGCGAGACATGTACAAAACAACAAGGCCTCATGATGACATGACTCGTACTAATTAACTTAATTAATTAGTACTTCTGCAGCAGAAGACAAAACTATTTAAATACTTCGTGTACAATGCCCAGAAAAATAATCCCGATATGCAAATGCAGTGCAATAGTCAACCACCACAAACTGTACACGAAAGCGAGCTGCCATCCTGTTAACAAACAGAAGCATTAGCCGCCACTCATTTCGTTAACAATTAACTACCACCTCCAGTCGTCTAACATTCTCGGCTTGGCATCACAAATGGCAGCTGTAAAAATATGCCTAAAGCTGTCTGAAAAGCAACTGGCCATTCGAGTCATGAGCAAATCGGACAAAAGGCCAATAAACCAATTATGCATGCATGCACAGTGCATTCAGTCTAAGCAAAGCTCAATGGGAACAACTTTACATTAAACCAGTGATAATATATACAAATGACTTGCATGCCGTCGTTCAACAAATGAAGTGGCTTCTGTCTGAACACTGAAAATCAGCCCAGATCAGATCAGCTCGAAGTAACTGCTTAAGTTAGTGACTGCAGATTGGTCTATGACAACGCAGATCACATTGGATCATTATCCCCGCCAAGGTGAGCGTAGTGAACATTGGAGGAGATTAAGGTCCCGTTTTTCCATGCACATTTGATGGCCGATCAAACTGATCTCCAATCAACTTTGGGACTTGACCGGAGATCATCTCAATAACCGTTTTTCCATCGCCAATTAGCGACTGATCGTCCATCAAATCTCCCATCAAGTTGACGGCCGAATATTGGCAGATCAAGTCAGATAATTGATGATTAAACGTGGCGATCTGCAGTTCGTTGCTTATTCGCACGAGAAACATCGCTTCACGTCGCCGGCCAGAACGGCAATTCACGCATTACAATGAAGTTCCAGGCATGGCGATCAATTTATACTGTGCATGGTGTTTTGTGAAGAAATAAAATGGATAGACGTTCACGTATTGATTTGCGATAAAACACATTTTTGACAGCAGACGATATCGTTGATATCGTTGCTATGACGACGTTTACTGGCTACGGCATCCACTCGAAGTGCATGCTGGGTAATTTGGCGCAACACCGCAAATTGAGGTCACTGTCAGCCAATCAGATTGGCATAAAGTAGGCTCAGTTGAGGGCGGATCAGCTAATTGCCGATCACGTAACTGGAGATCGGAAATGCATGGAAAAACGAAACACAGTTAATCGATGATCAACTCTGAACATCAAGTTAATCGAAGATCAGTAAATCAAAGATCAAATTTGATTTGACTGGTAATGGAAAAAGGTCCGGTTTTTCCATGTGCATGGAAAAACGGGACCTAAGAGTTTGGTCATTCTGTCCTTCTGTCATTCTACAGTGGGTGGCCAAAAGTGTGTCATAATGCGTTGACGATGCCAGAAAGTCGTGAAGCGCACCGCAAGTAAAATAAGTAAAATGTTAAACTTGAGCGCATCTCTAGCTGATTTATATCTATGGTCATGTAGTTTTATCTATGTAAATGCGTTGTGCCATTCATGACCATTTTAATCGAAAATATTGACAAACGAAGCAATTGAAGTGCGGTCGATACGGCAGGCAAAGAATTGACAAGGGAGCAAAAGAAAATTATTATAAAATTCAGTAATAATAATTCTAAGCA
>Ga0056128_1008161_pt1 | contig 13220 bp, 10 predicted proteins | sample WorMetLIZISLAND2_FD_71113 | JGI IMG/M metagenome (GOLD analysis project Ga0056128, IMG submission 71113) | Marine gutless worms symbiont microbial communities from Max Planck institute for Marine Microbiology, Germany - Olavius geniculatus... ...
CGTTTAGAAGTAAGACCCCTTGAATCCAGCTACAGGGTCTGGGGAGCGTTAGCTCCCTCAGTGGGGTCTGGGGCAGAGCCCCAGTCGAAATCGAATTTGGTGGATTTTAATTCCTTTAAAATGTGACATCTGGTGGTAACAAATTTAATTATTTTCGATATAATTAACTGATCAAACCTGCTACTTTGTTTGTAATCACGCAATCACGAGGGATGCTGAGTGGGTGCTGCATGCATGGCGATGCTAAGGGCTTCTCTTAGTACCGGTGCTGAAAAATCTGAGTAGAAGCACCACCTAGACCCCGTCTGGCTACGGCCCTGGACTGATCTGAGACACAACTGTAATCGCCATTAACTGTACCAAAGCACGGGTTAAAGTTAAACACATTTTCACGCTGACATAACAAGTTTTGTTTACACCATCACGCACGATGTCAAATGTCAAGGCCAACAAAGAAAAAATAAGTAAATTTGCCAATAGATTCATTAGGTCGAAAGTCGAAACTCGAAACTTCGAAAGCACTTTACAGTAATAAATTCATCGATTACGACCAAAAAATTGTTTGTACCTCAACGTTTCGACTTTCACCGGAAGTCTGCGTCAGGAGAATCTTCTCCTGATGAATCTTCTAAATCGATTACGGCCTAAGTTACGGTAGCTGATTACTGGTAATCGATTACCGGTATTTTTTTTTATTTTCGGTCACTCACTTTTCATTGGCATTTAATAAACATTCTACGAAGTGTTGTTGTTATTTGTTTGTTGGTCCCAATTTAATGTAACGTGTGATATATTAGCGTTGATTGCAGCGTTCGAAGGCAGCGTTGATGTAGCGTCAATAGCAAATAGAAAGCGGCATTAACCCTATAGCGCTACATGAACGCTAGCGTTTAAACGCTATAGCGTCTATAATCAACGCTAGCGTTTAAACGCCATTTAAACGCTAGCGTTTAAACGCTATAGCGTTACTGCCGCTTTCTCTATGTACACGAGGTCACTGAATCTCTTGTTCCATGCGCTCGTCAATGCTACATGAACGCTAGCGTTTAAACGCTATAGCATCTATAATCAACACTAGCGTTTAAACGCTATAGCGTTAATGCCGCTTTCTATTTGCTGTTGACGCTACATCAACGCTGCCTTCGAACGCTGCAATCGACGCTAATATATCACACGTTTTAATGTATAGGTCTGTGGTTGGTCCATGTGTGGTAAAATTGTGGTTTATTATATGAAATTGCTTTGTTATAGTTGTGCAGTTCATTTTGTACAGCGTACAATGTGCAGTGTGGAGCACAAGATATTTTTCTCGTGTACACTCTACAGGACATGCTGAAGTTGGGGGGAAGGTGTAGCCTAATGTTTAAGCCTTTCAATCTACGAATCTGAGATCTGAGCCGTGTATCACAAGGCTAGGGAAGGTGTAGTTTGCGGAATGCGGATTGCGGAATGCGGAATTTCGAAAAGGTGTATTCTGCGGAATTTCACCTGTGGAAAATCTTTGCAGAATAAGGTGTATTTTGCAGAATTAAAATTGTGGAAAATGTTCTTGTACTTGAGTTATGTCAATTGAATAAGTGTACAATTCTACAGAGCACTTTACCACCGCTCACGAGTCCCGTTGTGTCTTGCATGAGGAGATAGTAGGCTAATTTTTATCATTGTTCTGGTAAGCCTACTTACCTTGGTTTAGTATCAGGCTACCTACGGATGCGTGTGGTAGCAGTACAGCTCTGCCCCACAGTGACCCGCATTGAATGACTGTATTATATCAACTGGCATTTTAGCGTGCCAAACGTGCAACGCAAATACTGTACGTTTGTCGTTGCGATGAACGGTTCTAATGTAGTGTCTCTGTCTGCTTAGGTATAGGCCTAAATATTCGCCAACTATTCACAGCAGTGGCAATATTGTCTTTGATCGTGTGACACAATGCAAGACTTTCTTAATTAGGCCTACCTGAGCAGACGTCTTGGTTGTCGCCGCGGCGGCAACCGTTTCATGAGTAGGCATTTTTGAGCTTAATTCTAAGCATATAATAAACATGACATGTCACTCTGTCAGCTGCACATTTAGTGACAGAAATTGTGAGTAGTAAATGCCATCCGTCGAAACTGAGTCAGAACTCGCAACTAGTTTCTTACCGTGGATTTAGTTCACAAAACTAATGCTATTATCCAAACTAGTTGCGGTGGTGGTGGGCCATTTGACAATGTGACATATGATGTGTTGTCGGAGCATTTTATTTGCTTTATGGTTAAAGTTTTATTGTTATTTTATTGATGCAGTTTGTGAATTTTCATTGCAGACAATGGACGATGAAAGTGATCCAATCATTTCTGAGCGAACAGTTATGTTATCTCGCAAATTGCATGATCATCTTGTCCTGCTGCAATATCCTGTACGTTCTGCTGAACGAACGTACGACAGAGTTCAGGTTTTAGCCACACGCGTGAAGCCAGAACAGCAGTCTGTTGAGATGGAGCTTGCTCTGGATACAAAAAGTTGTCACTACTCAACAACTGGTGCGAGGGATACAGGCTGCATGGACAGACAGGTGTGTAGGCTAACTGGAACTTTCATTCCCACATACTTTTGCTCCCAGGAGCAAAGTTCCATACATGGAACTTTCGTTACCTGGTACTTTCATTCCCTGGAACTCTCGTTCCCTGGAACTTTCGCTCCCTTGAGCGAAAATGAGGTGGAACTTTTGCTCTTCACTCAGAGTTAACATTATAGGCTTACTCACTTAATAGAAGCAGATGAAATCAAAGGATGCCAGCACGCGGTGTAAATGCTCAATGTCCAAAACAAGAAAGCCCAGCTGTCACTAGGGAGCATGCTACAGATAGCCTATAAAGGTTTTTTGAAAGACTAGAAATGGGTTTAAGGTTTACAGAAGCGACTAGAATTTAGAATAATGGTAAGAATTTGACAAAAAGTATAATTTAAGGAAGAATTTATAAACAAATATTATTTGAGGAAGAATTTGCGGAATTTAAGAAATTTTAAATTAATTAATTCATAAAATAATTTGCTAGATCCTGCCATCTTTTACTACAATGAACCTGCTGGTGTACAAAGATACGAACAAGCTATAACGCCTTAATACTATTAGTTACCTCCGCCAAGGAGGTAATGTTTTTGCTGGTTTTTGTTTGCTTGTCTGTGAGTCAGCGAGATAACTCAAAAAGTTATGTACGGATCTTTCTGAAATTTTGAGGGTATGTCGGGCATGGCACAAACTACCAGTGATTCAATTTTGGGGGTGATCCGGCAGGAATCCTGGATTCTGGATCACTGAACTCTCTGTTACCATTGCGTTAAAGGGGACAAGGCAAACCGCTGTTGTCATTATGGTGCTGACACCTGGTGAACAACATAGCGTTGAATCAAGGTCTTTTTAGGTCACATAGAACTAGGTCAATGTAGAAAATGCAACTATAGTTCGAAACGCACTGAAGCCTTGGCGGAGGTGTGCGGGCTATGACTGCTTTCTAGTTTGTCAATTAAATAATCATAATTCATGTTGGGGAGCGAAACCATGTTACGTTGGCTGTGGGAGCGAAAGTTCCATGGAATGAAAGTTTCTCAAGAGCGAGAGTTCCAGGGAGCAAAATATCCTGACTTCTGAGAGTGAAAATACGTAGGAACGAAAGCTCCATAATTCGGTGTGTAGAGAGCTGTTTAGCATCACACCTCACATGATAGTGTGAGTGTTGTAAGGACGATCTTCAAAGTCTATGGGAAAAGGCAAACTTTGACCCTCAGCCAACCAAAAACCCCTGAACCGATTGTCACCAAATTTGAATGGCGTGATTACGACGTGGACCCCTGCCACCAAAAAAATTTGGGCTCAATCCGCCCAGGGGTTTTTGCTCCCCATACAGGTGAAATATACACCCCTCCTGTTCGAAATTTACTACACTTTTTTTGGTTCTTCAACTCGTCTACAGGCAAGTCCGTTAGACCGATTTTTACGCTGACGCAGTTCTGCACAAGGAAGTGCCTTTTTCATGTTACAAGATAAAAATTTAATTTTTGACTTATTTATTCGAAAAATTCTAAAAAAAAATTACGATGGCACCTATGAGGAAAATTTTAAAATTCTTTAAACTGTCATAACTTAGGTTGTGCGCAAGATAGAATCGTAATTTTTGGTTCTAGATATGGTTTTGGGGGTCGGCCTAATTAACAGTGACATTCATATTTACCCCTAGGTGACCCCCGTTGCCATGGCAATGAAATTTGGGCCAAAATTGACTATAACTCGGCTTGCGTAAGAGATTTTTACAAGGTTTTTGCGCCTATAGGGACGTTTTCGGGGATGGGCCATCGAATGCTGCCAATTGCATTTTTCCACGACCAACCCCCATTGCCATGACAACGAAATTTGGGAAAAAATTGGCTATAACTCGGCTTGCATAAAAGATTTTTGGGACATTTTTTCGCCTATAGGGGGGTTTCATGGATGGGCCATCGAATGTTGCCCATGGCATTTCCCCACGACCAACCCCCGTTGTCATGGCGACAAAATTTGGAACAAAATTTGCTATAACTCTGCTTGCGTAAGACAATTTTGGAAGATTTTTGCTGCTATATGGGGGGAGGTTACGGGGATAGGCCATCGAATGCTGCCGATCACATTTTCCTTCGACCCACCCTCGTTGCCATGGCAACGTAATTTGGAACAAAATTGGCTATAACTCGGCTTATTTGAGAGATTTCTGCAAGATTTTTCTGTCTATGGGGGGGTTTCAAGGATGCGCCATCGAATGCTGCCAATCGCATTTTCCCCCAATCGATCCCTGTTGCCATGGCAACAAAATTTTTGACAAAATTGGCTATAGCTTGGCTTGTGTAAGAGATTTCTTCAAGATTTTGGCGCCTATAGGGGGATTATGGGGATGAACCATCGAATGCTGCCAGTCAAATTTTTCCCTGACCGACCCCCGTTGCCATGGCAACGAAATTTGGGACAAAATTGGCTATAACTTGGCTTGTGTAAGAGATTTTGGCGCAATTCTGCACTTATATGCGGGTTTTCAGGGATGGGCTATCGAATGCTGCCAATCGCTTTTTCCCCTGACCGACCCTTGTTGCCATAGCAACAAAATTTAAGACAAAATGGGCTATACCTTGGCTTTGTACAACAAATATCTCTAAGATCCTTGCATCTGACGGAGGTGCGGGTTGAGGGTTTGGCAATTAGATGACGTCAGTTGAAGTCTACTACAGGTATAACGAGCAGCAGCGTAGTAGGAGCAGCAGCAATAGTAGATAAATTAATTCATAAAATAATTTTCGAGATCCTGCCATCTTTTACTACAATGAAGCTGCTGATGTACAAAGATACGAACAAGCTATAACGTTTTAATGCCATTAGTTTATCAATTAAATAATCATGATTCATGTTGGGGAGCGAAACCATGTTACGTTGGCTGTGGGAGCGAAAGTTCCATGTGATGAAAGTTTCTCAGGAAGGAGAGTTCCAGGGAGCGAAATATCCCGAGAGTGAAAATATGTAGGAACGAAAGCTCCATAATTCAGTGTGTAGAGAGCTGTTTAACCCATTTTTGCTGGAATTATTTTGTGATTTACCATCAAAATGTGTGTTCCATTTTTGGAACTGTGGGAAAAAATGGGTTAAGTTGTTTATTAGTAAAAATGATTATACTGAAAATAATTAGAATGACTAGAATGATTGTCACAATGCAATGTTAATAATAACTGCATAGAAACTATTTATGTTTTTTTCATCACCTAATTCTTGTTTATTTGTTATGGACCAGAGGGCATTGAAGCAATTGTGAAGTGTAACTATGGCAGTTTTGGACTCAGTTATCACAGGAAAGGGTCTCTATGTTAAACACGCTGCTCAAGTGTTGAACATGACCATTAGTTTTTGCTGTAGTGGTTGAGACCAATTGTTTTTCCTTGTTTGATTTATGTGGTGCTCATTGTGTTCCACTTTTTTATGTGTCGCCCTGTAGTCACCTGCTACATTATTTTTTATGTTACCGCATTATTGTTTTTGGATTCTCTGTGTAATTAAATATGTCATTGTGCTTATGCAGATATTAACATCAGCACCATCCGGCACTGAAATATCGCGTTATGCTGTCGGTGTGCTACGTAACAACGAGCTGCATTTAACGCCACTTCGCAGTATAATACAGTTGCGTCCGAGCTACACATACGTCGACTCGCAAGCAGCTAAGTTGGCTGCTGAAATGTCGGCTAATGCTGGGGCAGATTCATCAGAAGGTGAAGATGATACGCGGCCGGTGACTGTGCGCTTCAAACCACATGAGTCAGAAGACGCGCTCGCACGCCGCATGGCATCATTTGAATATCATCAGCAGCAGGTCGACGAGGAAGCCTGGGTCCCAGTCCAGCATTTTCCTGTCGGTTCTGAGGAGTCTGAAATGGAGCGATGGCAGTTGTTTGCGGATCACATCGATGCTGGTTCAGGCTCGGAGTTTTACATGTCTCCAGCTGACTACCAGAAACAGCTGATTTCAAAGACAGAAACGGAAGTCTCTACCACAGTATCAGCGTTGCCGAATAGCGTGCTGTCTCTAGCTGCATTAAAGACGATGGCATTTGCTGATCGGATCCGAGCTTTGATGCACAGTGTGAGGGCGATACGTTTCACAGAGTTACTTGCAGTACTGAAGTCGCTTGTTGAGCCGTCGTCTTCATCTCTGGATGGCATGGATGTTTTACGTCATTTGCAGCAGTATGCAGTGCTCATTCAGGGTTGTTGGGTTGTTAAGAGTGATGTTCTGTATGTTCGAGATTCATCTAGTGAATTTACTGGTACCCCAGCTGATGTGCTGTGTAAAGCACGAGACTTTGTTCTCTGGCGTTTTGAGCAGGGACATTCCATTTCACGCAAGGATATTGCGACAGCTACAGTTCGGCTAGCAACGGAAGATGAACACGAAATTCTGAACAAGATTGCTCGTCGCTCAGCAACTGGTCGTGGTTGGGAATTTCGAATGGAACGAGATGCTGAGTTTCTGGCTGACGAGCGCTATCGACAAGTGGTGAAACGACAGGAAAATCTGTGGCAGCAGTGGCGGGTTGGTGATATATTTTGTTATATATTATGTTTAATGCATGCATAACACATTATGTATATTCTTTCCTTACTAAATGAAGAGATGATGAGCCAGTTATGCGGGAATTTTGACTTTTCCACACAAAAGTTTTGCATGTGAACATGTCTTAAGAAATACTTTTGCCAAATTTTGACTTTGTGTAACCTTTTTATCCATTCCTTTGTGCCCACATGAGATAAACACCATATAAATATTGCTGAGCCGCACAGATTGGTTATCAATTTGGCCATTAGAATCAAATAGAATGCTATATTTGGTGTACATTGCCTGGTGCGTGTGTTGGTATCAGAACGTTTCGTTCCTTTCAATGTTTCGCTGCCAAAACATTCTGCCCCTAGCCTGGACGTTTCGTCGCATGGACATCTTTTTCTCTGTCTGTCCATCTGTCTTTAGCATTCATCTTTCCTTTTCGATCTGTCGTTTACTCATCCATTGTCTTCTACATTCGTCATCTTCACTACTGTCTTTGCCTTAAGTATGTTTTTGCCATCATCTGTAATTTTTAGCGGCAAAACATCCAGGGGCGAAACATCTTGGAGCAAAACATCCTGAGGGTGAAACGTTCGTAATTCCATTCGTTTTTGACCATGTGCATGGCTTGTCCATGCAGTGCCGTGTGCACGAATTGCAGTACTGAGTCTGGTCTGACTGCGCAGTTCCAGATGAGCAAGTTGGAGTCCAAGCAGCCTGCAGTGTCGGGAACGGCTTCGCCGAAACAGAAGCGAGTTCGCAGCAAGTCCCGTAGTGGTGGTGAGCGCTGTATGTCCGATCAGAGTGATACTGATATGGATACGTCAGCTGTGACGAATGACCAGACCCATGCTGCGACTCCCACACCCATGTTGGTTGATACTGCAGCACATTCGGAGGCTGCGGAAAAGCCGTCTGCTCCTGGTGAGTCGTTGCTGTTTTTTCCAACTTTGTTGATAGTAGTGTACCGTAGTTTTGTGGTAACATTGTTGGTCACATCAACACAGTTACTGCACGTAAAGCCAAGTTAGTATATCTTGTTGGTATTCGACCAAGCCACTCTGGCCTACTACTCTGGCCATCTTTCTGAGTGTAGGCATAATGAGTACTGGTGAATGATGTTAATTATGGTCATCACTAGGGAAGAAATGAAATGGTAGGTTCCGTATAACAGTACCTTTTGCCAGTACTGCTGGCATGCTGACCTTGTTCAGGCGCGAATAGCTGTGTGCTTTCTAAATGCTACTTGTGTAATGAGTCACTGTTTGCTGTTTACTGAATTCAGTGCTGCAGTATACACTAGATGGCTTTTTGCTTCTGCACTTTATAAATTTATTGCACATTGTATTGTATTGTGTATTAGTGGAAATCACCCTACCAAGTTTCACTTTCCGTTTGTGCTGCAGGTGCTGAAGACTTGGGCATGGCAAAAATATCGTGCAGTGATACGGTTCGCTCAGCACTTGAAGAGTTTGCACGAGATTGCCTCAACACGAGGACCATTGTAACACTTGCTAGCCTTCGGACCCAGCTAGGTACCATGATATTGTCACCCTTTCAACTTCTAAGCGAGTTTAGAAAAGCTTTTGCTTGGTGTGGCTGTGGCATGTAGACAGTATAGTGTGTATTTTATAGGCTACTGTATTTTAAGTTTTTGTTTTAGGTTCTTGTTTTATTATGCATGACAGCTGCTACTGCTGTAGTGCATCTTAGCCATTGCAGTTCTGTCTGTCTTTCTGTCATTCTGTCACACGAGTGGATCAATCAAAAACTGTGCAAGCTAGGATCACCAAATCTTTATTGTCCGCTGCCTGGAAGACTCTAGTTTCAGGATTCGTAAAGCTTTTGCATAAACTGCAAAAGGGCCACCCCGAGGGAAGGCGCTAAAGGAGTGGGGGTAGGGAAAATTTGCAGTTTTTAACCAATAAGTCGCTGTATCTCAGAAACGGTGTGAGATAGGGCCTAGGTTACTATTAATCGCTAATAGAAAGTCGTACACAGGCTTTCGATTGGCACCAAAAGCAATGACATTGGATGACTTTGAACACTAAAATAGGGGTTTTTATGGATTTTATTGCAATTTTGGGCTGCGAGACACATTTCAAGAGCCAGTTGTGCCGAAATCGCTGGAAATAGACCACGACAACCTGCATAAGAAATTTTCAGCATTAAACGTTGATTTCAGCGGTCCATCTTGCGACCCACTATGTTCAAGAAGGCCTGGGCACAGGGGCATCAAAGATGGATATCCTTTCAAAATGCGCGCTTTCAGCCTCTCATAAGCTAGTTGATGCACGATACCAGTTACACCTTCTGGTGAATGCCCATACAAAACTGCAAATAACAGCCTTTCATGTTGAATGTCGATTGCTAAAATTGGTGAGCTTAGATGAGTTCGTACTTGGCCTTCATAAATGCATCACTGTCGTGCGTTCTCTTTGCGTTAGCTGGGCTTTCTTGTATAATTAAGGTTTGGGTTTTTTATTATCAAGTCCTGTCATCCAATGCTGTTATAGAAGCAGCTATACAAAACTATCATTGATTTTGGTTGATTGTTAGACATCTTCCTTGCATCAGCGCCATCAGGGCATTCACTTGGTGCTGGGGGACCGTCAACAACGCCAATCATGTTGGAGCAGTCACTGATGGCTGCTGGTGCAGTCCGCATTAACATCTCATATTCCAGTCGATCACCCGACTCCTTTGTCTATGTTCTTGCACAGCGCGGTGACTCGCTGGATGCCGTGCGTTCAGAAGTAGTAGATATGCTCCAGTCGAAGCCATCGATGAAAATTGGGACTCTGCGAAAGCGTCTGGAACAGAAAGCGGCAACAGGCTCTGATTATGTTATGCCGACTGATAGTGAACTGAGATCTGTACTCAAGGAATACTGCATTACGAGAGGTGCTTCATGGGCTCTAAAAGAGTCGACAAACGTTTCATCAGATACATGATGTTTTCTGTAACAACTAACTACTGTATGTCTCAGTAATTGTATTTGTGTACAATTTAGTACATACACTGCAGCATTTCACATGAGTTAAATTGCAGGCATTTTATAGCTTGCAAAAAAACTTCTCCCAGACCCAGAAAACTACTGTCCAAGCGTTCATCGTTATTCTTACTCAGTGAAGCTGACCGGTCGTGTGGTGGCAAATTTAATTTTTGGAATTAGGCCTACAGACTCTATAAATTACTGCATACAAACTTCTGCCTTGTGCTGTTTTGCAATAGGCATATGAAAAAATTACTTGGCACAGCTGAATTTGTTCATGCTTTTGAATTGCATATTTTTATTACGTACCAAGTGATGCCGTGTGGGAATTGTCATGTAAAACTTAAAAGTGAAACTAAAGCAGAGTGTGGATATTTATTTATGATTTTTTCAGCAAGTGCTCTCAAATATCTATTGAAGAACTGTTTACGTGGCAATTATGACTTCTCTAATTTTTATTAAAAACTAGAGCTGTCACAGTTGATGCGTTAATTAACGTGTTAATGCGTTAATAAATTAACGCGCGTTAAAAAAATTAACGCGCGTTAAAAAAATTAACGCGTGTTAAGAAAATTAACGCACATGCGTAAATTTATTTCATTCAGTTACTAAATTCTGTGCAGCAAAAGTTCGGATATTCCATTAAACTGCGGTTATATGACAATCGAATGAAATCAAGTAACTAAAAATTTTAATCGGAAACATATAACGAATGTGTCCCGTGTCAGGACGCTTCGTTCGAGCCATTACCGGCGTCGGTCGCTGCAACGGGCTGGTCTGTAGCCGTGCGCAAGGAAAAAAATAGACGCCTAACGGTGAATTTCGCGCATGCGCAGCCACACTACCTTTGAACCAACTGGAACCAAGTTTTGCACGTCGAGTCGGGTGGGCGATGTGATCACTGGTGCCAAGTTTTATGGAAATCGGTTGAAGGGTTTCGGAGTTACAGGACCCCCCAAACGCCATTTCCTATACTTAACGTTCATCGCCCTTACAACAGTGTCAGCACTACCGTGCTGCCCTGTGATTTTAGCAGTCCAAGTCCCGACCTCTTAAGTTCAAGGAGGCTGGCGCAGGCGGGCGTCAAACACAGCTACCCCCCTAAAAAGTGGTTATTTTACCTTAATTATCTCATGTAGCGTGAAAACGGTTCCAGATAGCACAGAAATGCTGCTTATCATTTTCATAACAAGCAATAGTGACAAGCTTTTATTTTGTGTCAACGTCGAGGACCTTGAATGACCTTGAACCCTCAAAATAGGGGTTTTAGGGAATTTTTTGCGATTTCCGGCTGCGACACACATTTTAAGAGTGAATTGCGCCGAAATGGCTGAAGATAGACCGGGACAACCTGCGTATGACTTTTACTTTTTAGCATAAAACGTACATTTTTAAAAATATAAGTTTTGATTTCTTAAATTCAAGGAGTCTTTCATACGGCGGTCTCAAATTTAAGTACTTTTTTAAGATGCATTAATATCTTATTGCTGTACGCCTAGACTGATTGCCAAAGTGGCAGGACCACTGCTATCGCGCGTCACTTGAGCTTTGCTCAAATTACTTGTTTTTTTTCTGTGAGTATAATAGTATCTTGATTCGTTTTCACAACGTTGTTTCCGAAAGCGAGACAGATGGACTCTATGATGGACAAGAGATGGTATACAAAATAAAAAATACTGTAATAGTTAAATAGTAAATAGTCTAAATACGTTTAAAAAAATAAAAATTATATGTGTTTTTAAAACTTTTTTTCATTTTTCTAACTTTCTATATTCTACAGGCGGGTCCCGTAAACGTCTCGGGCCCGGGGTAATTTACCTCCTTCTCGACGTTACTGGGTGCGTTAATTAATGCATTAAAAAAATTAACGCACTGCGTTAATGCGTTAAAAAAATTAACGCCTTGACAGCTTTATTAAAAACAGTTTGTTGCTGTTCCACGCACCAATCTACTTCGCTTTACTTTTTCTTCACTCATAAAATACTTTGATGTTTGCATAGTCAGAGAAATACGCAAGATTTCGACATTACGAATCACGCCAACTAAAAGCCAGCAAGCCAATAACGTAATAGATCGGAAATTTCCAAATAGCGTTAAAGGAATACGTTGACGTCGATTCGAAGCGATATATCGGTATTTAGATATATTGACCCATCCCTCCAGTATGTTTACAGTTCGGTAAAATGTTTAGATATTCTTTGTTAAGTGGGTGTGGTCGCTTGGTGTTTCGAAAACGGAAGTTTAGTTGGCATTTTGAGAGTTTTGACTTTTGGTTAGTTAAAGTGAAATGAGTACAAATAAATTGCCTTATACAGCATCGTTGCGAATTTGTTACTTTTGGGTAACGAGGAGTCGTATATAGTGTCGGCGTTGATACCAGGACTGCCAAGTTATCATACCGCCAATGCGGGCGTTATCTCCTTCTCTCCCCTTCTTTGCCTTCTTTACTGTTTTTTCTTATTTTTTCTCCTTTTCTTGTCTTAGTAGTAGAAACCTTTAAGTTTAGCTAGGAATTTGTGGGGTGGGAGAGCACTGTTAGCTGCCCTAGTGGATACTGACTTGGAATCCCAGCCGAAGTCAAATTTGTTACATTTCAGCCTTAAAGTATGACATCTGGTGGCAACAGTTTTAATGATTTTTTTCAGAATGAACTGACTGGATTTAGTTTAGCTTAAACAATATTTAAGGCAAATAGGGCACTTGCCTGGCTTTTTTGCGGGTTAGTTTATAGAAAGTGGTTAGAGTTTCAACTTTCGGAACTGCATTTGGGTTTCAACACTCAAAAGCTGTGAGCTGTATGGCTATGGGTGGTATGATAGTGACGCCATTTTAAATGATACAGTGGGTCACTTCACTTTTTGACTTAGACTTTCGCTGAGTCTAAACTTCGGTCTAAGTACCTACTTAAGTCAAAAAGTGAAGTGATTTCGCTGAGACTTTCACTGAGCCTAAAGTACCTACTTAGACCGAAGTTTGGACTCAGCGAAAAGTCTCAACGATTCACTGATTCCAAAAGTACCTACTTAGACCAAAGCTGAGCCGAACTAACCTGGCTAAAGTCGGTTCGATTTGCATGGAAGAGATAGCTTTAGCCCTTAGGGCTTAACTTTCGCTGAGCCTGAATCCAC
>Ga0056128_1008166_pt1 | contig 13216 bp, 2 predicted proteins | sample WorMetLIZISLAND2_FD_71113 | JGI IMG/M metagenome (GOLD analysis project Ga0056128, IMG submission 71113) | Marine gutless worms symbiont microbial communities from Max Planck institute for Marine Microbiology, Germany - Olavius geniculatus... ...
TTGATTTTTTTGTCTGTCCAATGCAATGCATAGCATTGGACAGAGTATAAAATCATCTTTGTGTGGTGCGTCCGTGCGGCCAACATTTCTTAAGCTATCTTCCTTCCACCTTCCCTTTCCCTTTTTTTCTCCTTCCCCTTCCCCTTCTCCTTTCCCCTTGTCCTTTCCCCTTTCTTTTCTTTTTTCTCCTTCCCCATTTTCCTACTTCTTTCCCTTCCCCTTCTCCATCTCTTTTTTCTTCTCCTTTCCCTTTCTCTTGCCCTTTCCTCTTCCTCTTTTTCCTTTTCCTTCCGCTTCCTCTTCTCTTTACCTTCTGCTTCTTCTTTCCTTTACCTACCCTTCCCCCTTCTCTTCCCCTTTCCCTTTTTTCCTTTCCTTTTTTCCTTTCCCTATCCTTTCCACTTTTCCTTTTCCCTCCCCTTCCCTTCTTCCTTACCCTTTTCCCTTTCACTTTTTCCTTTCCTTTTCCTTTTCCATTTCCATTCTCCTTCTCTTTATCTGCCTTTCCTTTTCTCCTTCCCCTTTCCTTTCCTTTTCCCCTTTCACTTTCCCTTTCTCTTCCCTCCCCCTTTCTCTTTCTCCTTCCCTTTTTCCATCTTTCTTTTATGACCAATGACGTCACGTGACCCCAAAAGGTAAATCTCGTGACCCCATTAGGTTTGAGGTGCCATATCTCCATAACGGTGCAAGATAGACGCATGTTGACGATAGATTTTTTATAGTAAAGCGCTAGTGACGAATTGAATGGTCTCGTGACTGACAATGTTTGTTGTTTAGTTAAAATAATACAGAAGGATGAAAGGATCTTTGCTGCTGTACAATTTGAAATTAAACTGTTTGATTTTTTCTACCGGTCTAAACGACTCACTGATTATATTTATACGGACATATACTGTAAACTATCGAAATGCATTGGAGAGACTCCGTGTTCGTATGAACATTATCTTGTTCATAAAAAGTGTTAACTTCAGTAATTCTTATGATACGAATCGTGTAGTGTTAGTAGTTTGATAGAATTGCATTTTGTTAAGTAAAGTATTGGAGATAGTATGCTGTATCTTTGCCAATAGACCAATAATGCATTTAATACACAAGAGCGTACGATGCTTTAGTAGCACACTGACACCCGTAAATAGAACTCATCACAGAAGAATGGGAAATGACATCTTTGACAAGATAATTAATAGTATGCGTGATCGGTCGTGTAATTTAGATGTGCATAAAAGTGTAGAAACTGTTTCACATTTTGAGGGCAGAATGGCAAGACATCATATCAACGTTGATTATGGTAAAACGTCCTATTAACTACACTACACCATAGTTCTTCGAAATATTAATCAACTACATACTTTATTACATTATGAAATATAGCAAAGGAATTTAGGCCTAAGTGTTATTTATTAACACACTTTACGAAAACTCTGGGTCTAAAACACTGGGGAAAAGTTCGAAAAATGCATCACGTAGAACAGAAAGCTGTTTTAAATTTTCTTGAAATGTCATCGACAACAGATAAGATGTTTGCATTCTACTCTCGACATATGCTCTGTTGTTGTTGTGTGCTAGTATGTGCTGCCAAGCGCTGGGGTAGGAACTGCGAGAACGACTGTCGTTGTGAAGAGTCTGTGTGTGATAAGGCCACTGGTTGTACGTCGTGTGGCGATCTTAACCGAGGCTGGACCGGATCTAACTGTGACGAAGATATCAATGAATGTGAGAACGCGACGAGCTACTGCGGTGCAAACTCGGTCTGCACAAACACGAACGGATCGTTCACTTGCGACTGTTTCTACTGGTATCAGCGAGTGTCCGGCCAAGTCGAGCGATGTGAATGTAAGACTTTCAGTTAACACGTTTTATAGGCTATGTCCCACATTGTGTTGCCAGTAGTCAGTAGCGCATGAAATTATCAACACCAGAAAACAACGTGAATGGGCATGCGTCTCTGATTCGTTTGTGACACAGGGGGCCGTATAGATGACTGATTATCTTTGCCAAGGTGAACGTAGTGAACGTTAGTGGAGATTAAGAGGTTACTTTTTTCAGTTTTATGTCTGTGTGTCTGTGCACCTCAGTGACTCAGCATGCATGACGTCACAAGTGATCAGCCTATTTGCAATGTCATTTACATTAACTTTTGATTAATTTCTGTTGTCATGTTAACGAAATTTGAGACAAAATAAGGTATAACTTGGTTTGTGTAAAAGATAACTCCAAGATCTGTGCGTCTAACGGGGGTTTTGAGGGACGGGCTAATTGGATGAGACCAATCCAATTCTACAACTGCTGACCGTTCTTGCCACGGCAACAACATTTGTGGAATTTGTCCAAAGGTTAATAGAAGTGGTAGGGTAGTAGTAGTAGTAATGTTACTTCACTTGGCGGAGATGCATTCTCACGAGCGCCTTCTTGTTGATTGATTGATTGATTAATTAATCATCGAATATCAATAGATTAGTAACTTTCTAATGGCAGTAATTATATACTATATTTATACAGGGTGGGGCAAAAAAACCGGACCTGTTTGAGCGTTGGTAACTCAGCGATGGTTATTGTTAGAAAGGCGTGTGATACGTCAAAAGTTTTAGAATGCTGTAAAGAATAAACGGCAAATTTGCATAATGAAGCATTTAAATATTTTTTGCCTAATTTGCATAAATCTTCATTACCCCTGAAATTCGGCATTTGCTTGCACTCCTATGTGCCCGAGTTCATTGAACTCAAAAACTCACTGCCAAAAAGTCCAGATTTAAATTTTGTGAATTATTCACAGTGGGGGCATTGCAACAGATAGTGTGGTCACAAAATTTCAGTAACTGGCCAGCTAAAACGTGTGCTAATCGAATGCTGGGCTCAGCTGATTCTGAACACATTGACTCCGGCGATCGATCAGCTGCCTAGAAGGACTGATGACGGTTATGAATGCAAAAGCTGGGCAACTGCCTATGTCGAATTTCATCTAAACTCAACGTATGGGTTAATGATTGTCGATATTTCACCGTATGCTGAATGAAAATCAACTTAAATTCATGCGTTACTGCCAATTTAGCATGATTTTAGGAGTGGGGCAGATTTGTGTAAATCAAACAAAGAATATTTAAATGCTGAGACATGCAAGTTGTATACTTCTTCTGTACACAATTTCGAACCTTTGGCATATTACGTGCCTTTCCATCAATAAACATCGTTAAGTTATAAAAGCTCAAATATCCATGTTAAATCCATGTGTTACAGTCAAATTTGGCAGAATTTCGGTGGTGACAAATATTTATGCAAATTCGGCAAAGAATATTTAAATGCTTCATTATGCAAATTTGTCATTTATTCTTTACAGCATTCTGAAACTTTTGACGTATCACACGTCTTACTACCACTAACCATCCCTGAGTCATCAACGCTCAAACAGGTCCGGTTTTTTTGGCCCACCCTGTATATAAAAAACTGCAAGCAATATATTTAATGTTGTATAAGCGCTGATGTAAAACTGCAAAAATCAAAAAGTATAAGCACGAACTAATGTATTAGCTTAGACATTTAATCTGTTCTCAGTAGCCAGATTTAAATGACTAAGCTAATGCATAATGTTCGTGTTTATGCTTTTTGATTTTTGCAGCTTTACATCAGCGCTTATACAACATCAAATGAATTGCTTGCAGTTTTTTTATATATAATATTTGCGGTTCTATTAAAGTTTGAAAGGCCACTGAACAGTTACTTTGTACACAACAACAACAACTACTACTACTACTACTACCTGCCGGCTACATCTCTGCAAAATTGCATTCATCTACGTCAATCGGCGGCCGAGATATTGCTGTTTGTGCAAAAATCTAAGATGGCGGCTGCCGCCATCTTGAATTTAATTTTTGTTCGATATTTTGGCATACATGCATGTAGAACCTCCAGCGTAATACCCGTGCCAAATTTTGTGCAAATATGTGCAATAGTAAACGAGTTATGAAAGATAAATAAAATTTAACATGGCGGCCGCCGCCATCTTAAATTTATCATTTTTGTCCATTTTCGTCAAATGGTCTATTTCCGATAGCACTAGGCTACATCACTGCAAAATTTCATTCATCTACGTCAATCGGCGGCTGAGTTATTGATGTTTGTGCAAAAATCAAAGATGACGGCCACCGCCATCTTGGATTTTATTTTTGTTTAATATTTTGGCATACCTGCATGTAAAACTTCCAGGGTGATACACGTGCCAAATTTTGTGCAAATATGTGCAATAGTTAACAAGTTATGAGCGATAGATAAAATTTAAAATGGCGGCCGCCGCCATCTTGAATTTATTATTTTTGTCCATTTTGGTCAAATGGTCAATTTCCGGTGGCAGCCTCTATATCACTGCAAAATTTCATTCATCTACGTCAATCGGCGGCTGAGTTATTGATGTTTGTGCAAAAATCCAAGATGGCGGCTGCAGCCATTTTGAATTATAATTTTGTAATGCTGGACCACCCATGAAGTCCATTTGAACACGTGAAATTCCCCTTTAAATTTCGTGTTAATCCAGTTCGTACTTTTCGAGATATCGCAATTCGAAAATTTTGCAAATTTGGCTTAAAATGCCTATTCAGGCCCCCCAAAATCATGTTTTTGGGAAGTTTTGACCTCCAAACATTATTTTTTATCATCGAGATTTTCAAAAGGCTTTACTTTACGCAGAAACACGCGTTTTGAGCCATTAACGGTCGTGATCGGTCTTCTGGTGTGACCTGTAGGCGTGATCAAGAATACCAAAAAAGGATAGTACACAAAAAGTAACGGAAAATGCCCTCCCTACGCAAACCCTTTTCCTGTCGACCCACATCAACCAAATTTTGTACATAGGGTCGTATCCCAAATGTCTCTCTCGGCTTTCAGTTTCATTAAGATCGGTTGAAAAATGTGGGAGCTCTGAAGGTCGAAATTTCGGCTTTCCCATTGACTTGGCACATCGCTTATACAACAGCTTGTTGCTACGGCACAAGCCGTGATTACTGACCGCAGAAAGTTACTAATCGGCTTTGATACAGTTTACGGGAACAATATTATACATAATTACATATGTTCGTAACACGTTTGTTGCAGACCGGTGGAAATTGCCGTAAGCTTTCCAGACAAAAAAGAAAACGACTGGATTGGTCAACTGGAGCGATTTCGTCTAATATTGTACAAAGTCGCTTCCAACTATTTGCCAGTTTCCACTCAAATTGACGATCTAGTTTCTGAGGAGATACATGCGAACATGACATTCAGCATCATTACAAGTTTTGCACTTGTATAAACTTGCTGTAACTTTACCTTAACATTCACCATTACCAGTAACGTAATCATCAGTTTGTCGTATATATTTTCATTTCAAAATATTGTTGTTTTACATTGCGGTTGTGGATGTGTTCCATCAAAAGTGTTGGACGCGTGTCAGTACATGGGAAACGGAACTTCCTTGTCATCAGAGCGATGTGAGAACGACGGCGACTGTGTGAATGGAACAAGGTCGGAATCTCCGGGAAGCTTTGACTGCGACTGTGCTCAGGGCTACACCGGACCAAACTGCCAAGAACGTATGAGTGGATTTATCCATATATGCATTTATCATTACATTAATTTATGCACCGTAAGTTCAGTAGAGGGACAATGTATAATTTTGGCCATGTCTTCGTTATTTTTTATAAATAAGCTTAAGCTACTCAATACTTGCACCCAATGCAGTAATGAACATATCGTGGGTGCAGTGCTATTGTGTTTAGTATTAAACGCTCTTTCGTGAATGCGGTTTGATATTTACTGTTCACATAACTCTTTTTATTAAAAGACGTTATGAAATATCGAGGTTTAATATGTTGTTTTAGTGGATATACTTTAATTCTGCTTTGTGTTTGACAGCGCCTCTGTATTTTATCACGTAATAGCGCTATAGAAATGGTATTATTATTGTTATTTATAACTGAAATCTACCATAAATTTATATGACATTACTTGATGTCTTGCGTGCAAAGTTATGGTGGTTTTGTTCAGGAATTAACTTCTGCGAGAACAACAGATGTGAACAGGGCGGAACGTGTATCAATTTATTGAGCGGCTTTAACTGCAAATGTCCTAATTCAACTTACGGAACCTTATGCCAACATAATATATGTACGTGGATATACAGTTTATGATAAACGTGGGATATTGAAATTATGGGAATAATCCATGCTATAACGTTGTACTGCTCAATAGCACTTTGTTACGTACGAATGCCGTCAGTAATAGACATATGCACACTTCAGTTTCAGTCAGTTATATCGCAAATTGTTGATACTGTTGCTGACGGAACGTTTTACAGAACGTAAATAAGACATTTAGATTCTTATACCGATAGTAAAATTAAAATCAACATCAACAATGTTATCACACTGTTTGTTGTGCTGCGTTTACACTAGGTTCCCGGCGAGCACGACAGCCCCGTTTCAGAGCACCGTGTTCAAAACGGGATGGACGTTAGAACGTGTGCGGACGAAATGAGCAAACGTGACACGCCGTGATTGTCATGGTTGCCATGACAAATTTTTAAACTGTCAAAAAATTTGCCACGGCAGTCACGGTACGCTACGGTGGGCATGCGAAACGTAGTAGGCCGTGGTAAAACGGAGTTAACGCAACAAAACGTGATCGTACATACCAGACCGTAGCAAAACTTGGAGGCTGTCCGTAGTGGAACGCGAAGCATATGTATTCTACGGCATCTCACGGTCCCTTCACGTTTTGTCACTTTTTTACGTTCAGTGTCCGTTTGTTACAGTTGCTTCACGGTTGCTGTGCGTTTTGTCTTGTTTGCCACGTTTTGTAACGGTTCACATGACAAGCTAGGGTGGATGTTAGCCGTTTCGTCGCGTTTAGTCAGGGCGCGTCTCGGTCTGTGACGGTTTGCGGCCCGGCGTGATACGGCGCGCTACGTTCTATGACCGTCTGAAATGGGGTGCACGGTCTGGGACGGAGTATAAACGCAGAGCCGGGCAGCGAAAGTTTTATTCGCGTTCGAGTTGTAAGACGATCAACAGATCAAGGTCGTGAAGCTATGCCACTGCAGAAGTCAAGTCGTACGAAGGGTTTCCGTCCTGCACCACTGCCAGCAGTAGAGCAGCAGGAGCAGCGTATCCACCGCCGCCAGAAGAGGAACGTGCTGCTGCTGCAGACCCGATCCCCGAAATGGGAAAACCCGAATCTGAGGCAGAGAAAGCTGAAGAAGACGCACCTGACGTCTTCCGAGCGAAGCTCTCTGATGAGAAATGTTGAGTAGTGGCCCAGCTGCTGCCTTTTGTATTCCGATAACCATTTGCGCACCCACATGGATCTTGGCTTTCTCATCCGCCTTTTTCGTTTTCTTCCTATCTGCTGCACTTTATGGAACTGCTGCTGGCCATCTTCTTGCTGATGCAAAGACTAGATGTATGCACCAAGCAAACGTGCAAACACAAAATCTTCTTCATCTTCGGCATTCATGATGTTGTCTCGTCAAAGTCTCAGGATGCAGTGACTGCGATTGCTTGGAAGAGCTTCTTTTTATACCGTAGGCACAAACGTGCTCCAAAGCTTCCCGGCGTCTACGTTTCATCCGTAGAAAGCCTTGACAGAACTTGAACAACGTGTGAGAACTTGACCAGAACGTGCGAAACGTGAGGAATCGCATTAGAACGTGACGGGTCGGGACGAAACGTAGGCCTACTAGCATCCGTGGTAAACCGCGGGCCGAACGGCGCACTACCGTAGTGCGCCTTTAAGCCTCCGGGACTCAGCAGCCAGTTTCCCGCGACGGATACCGTGATGTACCGTCAGAAAACTTAACAAGACGTAACAAAACTTGAATACGGAGGGGAAAATGGCCAAAATCCCACGGCGCGCTACGTTTCGGGCAAACGGGGCTGCTGTGAACATAGTGTAAACGTAGCATTATGTATGAGTTGGTAAATTGCTTTTTATTTAACTGACGGTTTCAGTATTGTAAGGGATGGTTTAATGATTGTGTTGCAGCTTTGATAGTCGGAACTACCACTGAACTAGGTAAACATTTTATGTATTTTACTATCAAGTTGTATCAACGTAGACGTATCGATGGACTGCACTGTGCTATGATATTACCCACGAGTCAAAGCATAACTTGTGATACCGGCAAGCAAAGTGTGGTAATGCCACAAACCCAGCAGGGTTAACGCCAACTCATAGTTTGCCAGTACTTATTTATTTCAATAGTTTATTTAACCAATAAGTTGCGTAGCAGGTAAAGCGAAAAAAAGAAAATTCGTGCAACTACTCTAGGTATAACCTTCTTAATATTAGTTGCGTGTAAGTTCTTGTAACCTGCAACTTTGTGTGCACCTATTGACATACGTCAACCAAAGTTATGTCAAGAATAGAGAAATATATTTCATAGCTGACTACGGACATTTTCCATCAACTATGTTGTTACACTGTCCATTATTTATCAGTAAGTGAATTTCATTATATTTAATCGTCAGTTTCAGTGTCGTAAGCGATGGTTTATTGACTGTGTTGCAGCTTTGATAGTCAACGCTACCACTGAACCAGGTAAACATTTTATGTATTTCATTATCAACGTAGACGTATCAAGTGTGATACCGGCAAGTAAAGCGTGACAGTGCCGCAAACCTCGCGGGGTTGCGGGCTTAGTGTTAACCCATAGTTCCCCAGTACTTATTAATTTCAATACGTTATCATGGCTTGTGCGATAGTAACAAGCTGTTGTATAAGCTATGTGCCAAGTCAATGGGAAAGCCAAAAATTCGACCCACACTGCTCCCACATTTTTCAACCGATCTTTTTGAAACTCAAAACCAAGAACGATATTCGTCATACGACCTCGCATGCAAAATTTGGTTGATGTGGACGATAGGAAGGGGGTCTGCTTTGGTTTACTTTTGGTTCTTTCTTTTTTTTGTACTATTCGCGTCACTTCCAGATCACACCGTAGGACCGATCACGACCAATGAGAGCTCAAAACGCGTGTTTCTGCGCAAGGAAGTGTCTTTTGTGGGTCTCGGTAATAAAAAGTAAAGTTAAAAAATAAAAATAATAAAAAGTAAAGTCAAAACTCCCCAAAAACATGATTCTGGGAGCCTGAATAGGCATTATAAGCCAAATTTGCGAAATTTTCAAATCACTATATCTCGAAAAATATCAACTCGATCAATGTAAAAATAGAAGGGCAAGTTTAGGACAGCAAACGGGCTTCGTCGGTGGTCCGGCGTTACAAACTAATAATTCAAAAATGGCGGCGGCCGCCATCCTGGATTTTTGCACAAACACTAATAACTCAGCTGCTGTTTGAGTTAGATTAATGAAATTTTACAGGAGTGTAGCCAGCTACTACAGAAAATAGGCTATATGACCAAAAGTGGCAATAGTAATAAATTCAAGATGGCGGCGGCCGCCATCTTGAATTCAGTTTATCGCCCACAGCTCGCTTGTTATTGTGTATATTTGCACGAAATTTGGCGTGTGGACTCATTTTATGATCCTACGTACGAACTGACTATAATAATGAACAAAAATAAAATCTAAGATGGCGGCTGCCGCCATCTTGAATTTAATTCATCGCTCATAGCTCGCTTGTTATTGCTTATATTTGCACAAAATTTGGCACGTAAACTCATTTTATTGTCCTACATACGAATTGACTATAATATTGAACAAAAATAAAATCCAAGATGGCGGCGGTTTTGCAAAAACCTTAATAACTCAGCTGCCGTTTGAGTTAGATTAATGAAATTTTGCACGAGTGTAGCCAGCTACTACAGGAAATAGGTCATGTGACCACAAGTGGCAATAGTAATAAATTCAAGTTGGCGGCGGCCGCCATTTTAAATTCAGTTTATCGCCCATAACTCGCTTGTTATTGCGTATATTTGCACGAAATTTGGCAAGTGGACTGACTTTATGGTCCTACATACGAACTGACTATAATATTAAACAAAAATAAAATCCAAGATGGCGACCGTGTTTTTTTGCACAAACGCTAATAACTCAGCTGCCGTTTGAGTTAGATTAATGTAATTTTGCAGGAATGTAGCCAGCCGTTGCAGGAAATATGAATGTAACCAAAATTGGCAATAGTAATAAATTTAAGATGGCGACAGTGTGAATTTTGTTTATCGCCCATAACTCGCTTTATGTTGCATATATTTGCACGAAATTTGGCACGTAAACTCAATTTATGGTTTTACGTACGGATATACCATAACGTTAAACAAAAATGAAATCCAAGATGGCGGCCGCCGCCGTCTTGGATTCTCGCATAAACACTAATAACTCACCAGCCGTTTGAGATACATTAGTGAAATTTTGCAGGTGTGTAGCCAGCTACTACAGGAAATAAAAGTGATATGACCAAAATTGGCAACAGTAATAAATTCAAGATGGCGGCGGCCGCCATTTTGAATTCAGTTTATCGCCCATAGCTCGCTTGTTATTGCATATAATTGCGCGAAATGCAGCACGTGGATTTATTTTATGGTCCTACGTACGGAAATACCATAATATTGAACAGAAATAAAATCCTAGATTGCATCTGCCGCTATCTTGGATTTTCCCACAGAAAGTAATAACTCAGCGTCCGTTTGAGGTAGATTAATGCAATTTTACAGAAATGTAACCAGTCACTACTGGAAATAGACCATGTGACCAAAATTGGCGATTACAATAAATTCAAGATGGCGGCGGCGCCATTTTGAATTCGGTTTTTCGCCTATAACAGGCTTGCTACTAGATGTATTTGCAGGAAATTTTGCAGGTGGATGAGCTCCCACGCAACGGGCTTAGTTCAGCTTTGCTGCTTAATGCCTATGCGAAATCTTCTTCTTCACTAAATTTAACATCCTATATACAGCTGTACCATAATATTAAACAAAAATAACGTCCAATATGGCGACTACCGTTATTTTGTTTTTTTGCACGAAACGTAGGCCCTAACAATTTAACTGCTGATTAAGATATAATGTATGTTAATATGTGCATGAAAGGTTGCAGATTACAACTTGAACTTAACGGTATACGTTCACTGAGACTAAGAGTGTTATACTTAGTGGAGTTGCGCGAATCTCTTTTTTTCGCCTCACTTGTTATGTATTATAAATGATATATAAAAAACTGCAAACAATTTATTTAATGTTGTGTAAGCGATGATGTAAAACAGCAAAAATCAAAAAGTATAAGCCCGAACATTATGCATTAGCTTAGACATTTTTATTTGACTACTGAGGACGGATTAAATGTCTAAGCTAATACATTACTTCTAATACATTAATACAACTAATACATTAATTATAGCACTCTTAGTCTCAGTGAACGTATACCGTTAAGTTCAAGTTGTAATCTGCAACCTTTCATGCACATATTAACATACTTAAGCCGGACTTTTGGCAAGGATGTAGAAAACAGACTTGATAGCTGACTACGGTCATTTTCCATCATCTATGATATCACATTATTTGTTATTTATCAGCTAGTAAATTACAATGCATTTAGTCATTGGTTTTAATACTGCAAGCAATTGTTTAGTGACTGTTACAGCTTCAACAGTCGGCACTGCCACTGAACCAGGTATAAACGTTTTATTTATTTTGCTATCGACGTAGATTTATTCATTGATTGCAAGTAAAAATCGTGGTAATGCAGCAATATGTTTAACGTATATCCGTGCAGATCGCCGATTTTGGTGGCATACTAAAGCATCTACCTTGTAACATAATTACATAAGCATGAAATTTAGTCACTGTGTTTCGGTCTACCACGTTGAACAACTCTATTTACTTGTTCAGACAGTTGTCCGGCAAGACAAACCGTTTAGCCGCAATACATGTGTTGCAGACAACAGACAAACAGACAGACAGAACCGTGTACCCAAGGCTCGACCTTAACGGTCGGCAAAAATTGTCTTGCACAATGCGTCTGGCTGCAATAAGAGAGGTTTGAAGTAATTTCAACAAAGCTCGCCTGATGCGCGACAGCATCAGTGGTCCTACATGAAGGAATTAGTGTACAACGTGCAGTAAAACAATAATGCATTTTGAAAGGGTATCCAAATCTGACGTTTCCGTACGGAAGAGTTTTTGAACCTGGGAGGTCGAAACTAAGGCGGTTAATACGTACGTTGCATGCCAAAATTTATTTCTTACCATTTCCTTCCAATTCATTCTTGAAGTGTGCGTCGCAACCGAAAATCGGAATAAATACTAAAGCCTTTATTTTGCGGATCCAAGGTCGTTTGGAGTCATCAATGTTGATACCCCTTAAAAGCTTGCTAGCGGTTTTTGTTACAGTAAGCAGTAAGTCTATGTTTATGTGCAACCATTTTTACGTATGACGAGCCAACAGCGGTAAAACTACGACTTTTTAAAGGGTACCCATTTTGACGCCCTCGCCCATTGCTATAAAATTGTCACAAAAAACTAGAGTCCTCGGATCAAGCCAAAGTGAAAGTTTCGTGATTTTAGCATGCAAGGTTTTGAAAGGCTCAAAGGTGTGCAGACGGACAGGCGGATGGACAGACAGATATGTCGACGATAGCCAAGATACACGAAGCATTGCATTCTGTCGCGCGTAAAAATCGATTTCTGCCTTGAACGTTTTAGCAGTGTTAGCATGTTTACACAGTTCGTTAGTCAATTTGTTTAATTTAGCCTACGAAACATTCTGCCAATTTTTTTATAAAGTTTATGATAGATTGAGATTCTGGGAATAATCCGTAACCTTCAGTGGCGTTGTACTACATTGTAGACGCAGTCACTGCACAGAAGCAGTTTATTACATGCCACTACTGCCAGTAGTAAACATTATAAATGTACAAAACATTATTTGTTTATACGCTTGTTAACGGCGACACGCAATGACTGACACTTCGAAAACAGCAAAAATCATAAAAAAGTGATATCACTCACCATCACATTGCCTAACTGTCAATGTTCTGTTGAATAATATCACCTTTATATTTTATATTCGCTTTTTTATTACTAAAATAATGTTCTCTTGTAGGTGGTCAATTATATTCTATATGTTTTGCACGACTATGAAGATGCAAAGCCTCAAAAAGTTTGGAATCAAGACCCTGACTTCCTGGGGTCTCGTGACGTCATCAGTCACGTGACCATTTGACTCGTGGTAGTCGACTTCCTATGGGTGGTCCATTGTGACCATGCGTCTATCTTGCACCGTTAGGGAGATATAA
>Ga0056128_1008167_pt1 | contig 13215 bp, 8 predicted proteins | sample WorMetLIZISLAND2_FD_71113 | JGI IMG/M metagenome (GOLD analysis project Ga0056128, IMG submission 71113) | Marine gutless worms symbiont microbial communities from Max Planck institute for Marine Microbiology, Germany - Olavius geniculatus... ...
GAAGCTCCCTCACAATTGCAAAGCGTGGACGTTTTTAACTTTCACACAGCCCGTTTGTCAGATAATTTTCCAGTCAAAGAAGCCCTACGCTGCCACGTCGATGCATCACTCGGTCGACCACCTCATCAATCGTGGAAACGTAGACCAGGCGGACCACGCAACAACGGGCTGGATCAGGTCTGTCAAGACTCCAGCGCTTTTCCAGCTAATCTCTGTCGCGGGGCTATCAAGCGCAGACACGGAGCGATGCTATATGGCCCAGGCTCATGATTATGATGGCGTCCAACGACTGCCGCATACAACGGCTCTGTCTGAGGTAAAAAAACAGGCAGCACTAGCAGTTGAGGCATTATTTCTCATGACTCAGATCAAACGACAGAATAACTACTAGAACGAGTTACACGCGTAGTCGCGTACATGTCCACTGGCCTCGATAGTATTATTTGCTTGATGCTGTTGGTCGACATCCATCGATTGACATCAGTGACACAGTATCCGCCGAGCTTTTGAATAAAAGTCGAAGTATCATTGCAATTTGCAAAGAACAACGATCATTTAACGATTTGTCGTTGGCGAAAGCGTGATAGTTGATGCCGTGCTCATCAAATTTTTAAATAAGTCTGAAAATTTCGGTCTATAAATCGCAGCTTGAGTGCTTTCAAATATTATGCAGTATTTAATTTTTCATTTATTTGCTCAGATATCGACGAATGCGCCATGAAAACGGACAATTGTAACGAACTGGCAACATGCCAAAATACAGCGGGAGGCTTTACCTGCATCTGCAATACTGGTTACCATGGAGACGGCACTGAATGTTACGGTAAATCGTAAATTTTTATATGTCCGCTGATTCCTTTACTGCAGCGCAATATGTATTTTGAACGGCGAAAAATATGAAGCTAGAGTAAGCAAGTAAGTAAAAACGTTATTATAACGAGTTCACTATAATATTTTAGAATAAATACTTACCTCCAGCTGACATTGAGCGCCTTACAAGTGACAATATTATTATCACAGGCGCGGTTGCGCAGCCCTCTGTTAATGACGACCGGCTAAGTCAATGGAGAATGGCAAAATTCGACCCCGCGCAGATCTGAAACCTCTCTACCGATCGACACAAAATTTGAAACAGGTGATTACGTCCGCGAGTCGACCCCCCGCGCAAAATTTCGTGCAAATCCGTCTATTGGGGGCTTTGCGGCAAATGGGTGAAATATAACGTATTTTCTTATTTCCATATATACCTTTTATAATGACACGCCCACAGGTCGGACCGGTCGGCTGATTTTTAAGCGCCATGGCTCAAACGACGCGTTCTCACGCAAGGGTGTGCCATTTTAAAGGTAAAAAAAATTAAAGTTAATATCTATCGCCTGAAACATCATTCAATGTCAAAAAGTGAACCAAAAACGGACTTCGAAATTTTCGGCCAGAAACGCTCCTGTATAAAATTTTCACCTATAAACGGCTCTTAATCGTCACCATAACTTCATAAAAGTTGTATAGTGAAAAGGCAATACGGCTTTGGGAATTTCAAATATGTGGTCATTTTGGACCCCCTACCTCCAGGTCACGTGACATGGAGTATGCTCAGTGAACTTTTAACCTTTAATATAGGCAAAAGCTAATTTAAAGCTTTATATCTCCGTAACGGTGCAAGTTAGACGCATTTTTACAATGGACCGCTAATAGAAAACCCACGCCGAGTCCAATGGTCACGTGATCAATGACGTCACGTGACCGCAAAAGGTCAGGGTCGTTACCGCAAAATTTTCGAGGCCCAGTATCTCCGTAACCGAGCGAGAAAGACGCATGGTTATCATTGACCACAAATAGGAAAGTGCCCACACCGAGTCCGATGGTCATGTGACCTATAATGTCACATGACCCCAAAAGTTCAAGGTCGTTACCACAAAATATGTAAGGCTCTGTGTCTTCATGGCCGTGGAATACGGATGGATTATAATTGACCATCAAGTGGAAACAAACATTACTTTTGTAATAAAACAGCAAAATTTACAAAACATCAGTTTCTACACTTGTTAACGGCGACATGCAATGAGTGACACATCGAAAACAGCAAAAAATCATAAAAAGGTGATATTATTCAACAGCACATTGACAGTTAGGCGATGTGGTGGTGAGTGATATCACTTTTTATGACTTGTGCTGTTTTCGATGTGGTTGTCATTGCATGTCGCCGTTAACAAATGTATAAAGTGACGTTTTGTACATTTATTATTATCGTTATCAGCGAAGATGAACGTAACACCAGAGAAATAGACAAACAGAAAAACATCATAGTCTGGCAATAGGCCTACTGCCCCATGCTGTCTAATGGCGCTGTAAAAATCTTGACTAGTTTTAACAAATTATGATTTTGCATTTGCATTTTTACTCAGACGAAAATGGTCAACAAAGATTTATTAAAATTTCTAACCAACAAATGTGTACACTGTTACATCAAAAGCGCACGCCATGTCGAGATGTTGTGAATTTGTTCTAGGCTTTCGATTTTTAGGCTTGACTTGTATGCATAACTTGTAGACTTACTGCGGACTTTCAGTGCGCTCTGGATTTGTTGTTCAGTTCATTGCGAAGCAGATTGCTCAAAAACGTACTACAAAACAAAACAAGTTGACTAGTGGAGTGTGTGTTTGCAGGACCGGCCTTAGAAAATCGGCGGCCCGGTTTTAACTGTGTATGAGTAAAACGAAAGTCAATCCCTCTCCCCTGTCCCTCCCTCTTTGCTTCTTTTTTCTCCTTTTTTGGCCGACCGTACTTAAGTAACTGTCGAGCTATTGGCATGGTTGTCGTTTGTCTGTCTGTCCCAATGATATCCAATGATATATTTAACTCAATGGTCTGTCCATCCGTTTGTCCGTCTGTAACGGATGTACCGTAGCCAAGCTTTAGGTCGTAGGGGAAAAAAATTTACACAAATAATTGGCCATGTGTGTTAACCTTGGGCGTGCACAATTTTAGCCATTTCGTGCAAGAGAAACATTTTTAAATTGGGGGTTAAATGAAACGTATAAACGTAAAACTGGCGACAACTCGAAAACGGTGAGAGATACGGGCAAGGTTACTATAATTCACTAATTAAAAGTGGCATATGCCTTTCAGATTACATAAAAAGCATTAACCTTTAATCATCTTGAAGGCCAGCATGCATTATTGTGGTTAAACGGTGCGAGATAAGGTCAAGGTTGCTACTGATCATAAATATGATGTTATGACACGTTGGCTTTGAAATGACATGAAAATCATCGACCTTGGATGGCCTTGAAGGTCAGTACTCTAACAAAAAACTGTATAGGCTGTAGCGCGTCTTTGTAGCGGCAGCTGGACTTTCTTGTACTACCACTAATTTGGTGAATAAAATTTATCATATTATACTATCCCTGCAGTGCGTACTATAGGCCTACTGTTCTGTACACCAAATTATACCACTAAATGAGTATGGAGTGCCAGTTTGCTTGTAAAAAAACTCTTAGAACAATAACTGTGCCACGTAGTTTTTTTTAATTTTTCTCTGTGTTTTATTGTTTTAGTGTGTTTTTCTTTTTTAGCATTGTATTTGTATTGTGTACTATTGCTGCACCCAGAGTGCGAATAAAGATTTTTATAATAAAGACAAAATTTAGATACAGTCAATATGCAATTACAGTAATCGTCGTTTTCAGCATAATACTATACAAAATGCTGAAGTGTCACACATTCATTCTTTGCTCACTTTGATTGTTATTAGTTATCATTATCACTTTTGTCTCGCGGTTGGCTAAGTGCAACTTTGCGCTCATTCAAGCTAGCAAACTGCGACAATACAGCTGCAAATACTGAGCAATGTCGTTTTTGATCGAGAGTTACGAGATCCAACGAGTATCTGTTGCGACATTGTCGATCGGAGATAATGTCTTGATGAGCTTCAGTCGAGAGAAAGAGCGTTCGCCACTGGCAACGGTGACAGGAATAATTGTCAAAATATAGGTTTACGCAAGGCGACTAAAACATTTGGTAGCAACTATTGTAGTGCATCTCTATGTACGTAGCGCTAAACCTCAATCGGTGACACAACATTTTGTGGCAGAATGTTCGCCAGTGTATTTACAATGCATTTTATTATGCATATAATATTCGTTCGTGAAACAAACTCAGTTTAATTCAACATTATTAATATATGTATTTCCATCATAAACACATCGAAGTTGTTGAAATTGGCAAACGTAGGTCTAATTTAAACAAAAAATTTGTTTGCGTTCAAAAAGGCGGCCCCCTAAAATTGGCGACTCGGTTCGGCCTCACAGTACGAACGTGCCTAAGGCCGGCCCTGTGTGTTTGTGTATGATTTTAGTTTGCAACGTGGCAATAAATCAACCTTCTTACCAATCGTCTCTTTACTCCGTCAATGCATCTGTTGGTCCTCACCGAGGCAACGACGGAAGAAAAACGGACACGGTATGGTCAAATTGTGTCCATTCTAACAGTGAAACAAATCCGTGGTGGGCGGTTGATCTAGGTGTTCCGCTGTCTGTCGAGGAAGTCTTCTTCACGAACAGAGATAGCGGCGCACGTGAGTTCATAGTTCATGCATTGCGTACAGTTTACGTTGTGACGTCATAAGAGTGTTGTATGTATTGGTTAAGGAAGTACGTAAGACGAACTTGTACCTTTTAGGCAGTAATGTAACATATTTAAATGACGCTCATATCGCATACACCACACCGTCGTTCGCTTTACGACGCATTGATGTTTGTCCAAATACCTGAAAAAAATTCAACTAAACTTTTAAACATAATTAAGCTTTTTAAGCTTTAAAAACTTTTTGGCAAAATACACTTTGCGGACTTTATTGATTATTTTGTGCATCTACCAAGAGTTAGGCCTAGTAGTAAAGCCGTAAAACTGCAAGTAAAGTTATACAACGCAGTCTACACTTTGGTGTAATCTCTAAATTATTACTCTGTTTCTAACAGAATGTCACTTGACTCAAAACAGAGTCTCACAAATCGCAAACTCAGTTAAACGTTTTCGTTAGTAAATATTTTAAAGTAAAACTGTTCTCTTAACTTAAACTTTTAAAAATTAATTAAAATAATGGTTTAACTAATATGTAGTTGAACCTTTAGTTACTTACTTTTTAGTTAACCTTCGCCGACCACTGCTCGTGGGCTACTGCGTCGTCGAAGAAAACCGTGCAAACCACGGCAGCAGTCGTTCGTAGCGTCGTCAGACGTGCATTAACTCTGCCAGACGTGCGTTATTATAAGAGTTTGTGGTTAAGGTCTGGTGTTACAAACAGCATGAGCTAGATGAGCATCGACACTAGTATTGCCACAATCAAATTTGATAATCTCTGAAGCATTTTCGACGAAGCGTTGGTGTCGACGTATCAAGACTACTGCTCTGTGTTTTAATGTGTATTAACATGTGCATTAACAGATTAACAGAATAAGAGATGTGTATTAACAGTGCAATGAACTTTTAGTCTACGAACGTTTGAAATCGTTGTTACTAAGAACGTTAGGTGACTTATTGTGCCTTCAGCATCGCGCTCGGACGATTTCATCATCGGACTGACGAACACATCTACAGAGGAACAGTCGCCAAATCTGAACAACTATGTGAGGTGTGGTCAATATCCTGGCGCCGTGGCTGCAAGTGCTACAGTGAACCTGAAATGCACTGATGCATCACCGGCGGCCAGATACGTCATCGTGCAGTTTCCCGGAACGGACTACATGAACTTTTGTGAACTGAACGTCTGCGCTAAAGGTCCGCCAGTTTTACGACTCCTATCCATTTATTAATTAACGTCATGCAGCACAGCGTGACAGCAGAATAAAAATACGCATCGTTTAGTCCACACGTGCTGCATACTTAAGACTAAGTTAAGCCTGCGATTAACCAGAAATAAATGTACAAAACATCGGTTCATACACTTGTTAACGGCAATATTTTAAGGGACTAACACATCGAGAACAGCAAAAATTACAAAAGGTGGTATTACCCGCATCACATTGACTGTGTGTCAATGTGCTGCTAAATAGTGTCACCTTTTGTAACATTTGCTCTTTTTGATGTGTTAGATCTTTAATGTTGCCGTAAACAAGTGCATAAACTGGTGTTTTGTACATTTATATTTGCTGTTTTGTTACTAAAATAACGTTTTCTGACTATGATAATTACTGAAATATTGGGACCCAGATGTTTTACGGTCATAAGCTCGCCCTTTTGGGGTCACGTGACATTTAGCTTGCTACGGGAGTTTTTTATGGATAGTCAATAATGACCATGAACGATTATGTAGATATCGGGCAACGGATATTTTGGGCCACATATACTACTGCTAAGCAAACCGCGTTCTAGCCAGTTTTTATCAAAATTCCACAAATTTCTTTTCGATACAATGCAATACAATACAATAAATTTTAATTGAAAAATGCCAATGGCACTGCAGTCACTTTACAGTCAAGTGGGAAAAGATGAAAAAAGTGTATTTAGTTTAGTTTTAAATATTCGCGGAGAGTTCGAAGACGTCACCTCTGACGGCAGATTGTTCCAAATTTTAGCCTATTTTGTGTCATGAAGCGTTTTATATTCGTCCGCGACATACGGCGCTACAGAAATGCTTTATTGATTGATTAAAAATGAACTAGCTTATGCGTTCATATTCTGCACAACTAATCGCAGATAGCAACAGAGTTTTGGTGTTGATGGCGTGCATTGGTGTTTATTAGGTCCAATCAAGTTTAACGTAGCCTAGTTGTTTTAATCCGGCCTTACGTAATACCTGCATGACTGATTGTATACAGATAGAAAGATTACTTTTATAACGAGGCATCACACAGAGAGTTCATTAATAAATGTGCAGTAGCTTACGAGCACTGATTGACAAGGGAGTTGGTATGTCTGCGTGCTGCACCGCGGGTCTAATAAATCATTGACGCTGGCAATTAATGGCAGCATATTCAGCCGCAGTAATATTAGCTCATCCAATCGGCTACCACATTCGAGATTGTAAAGCTTTACTAGTTTGGTGTCTGACTCGTGCAAGCAGCACTAAAAGTTATTTCAGATACCGGACTTAAACTTTTTAGTACGGCATGACCGCTGTGTTCGAAGCTATCTGTTGTAAAATCGCATAATTTCAAGTTACATAAACTAAAATTAAACTAAACTATGCGAAATTTTGTGAAGCTTTATTGGCGTACGCGTGTGAAAACAACGAGCTTTCAATCAGCTGCAGTGACAAAGGAATCCGCGTCATTACCGCCAACTACAGACGACTTGGCGGGGAAATTTGTTCTGACAATGCCGGAGAAAATAACGTTGAATGTGTTTACACTGACACACCGAACGTCGTCAAGCAGAGGTAACCTATCCAAACTGCTTGCGTAAATTTGCATTAAATTCTACGGGAAACAGCGCGTAGTGCTAAGCGCGTACTAACTATCGTAATTCTGGTTGTCCGTCTCTCTGTCTGTTTGCTTGACTGTCTTCGTGTTACATTTTGGTGCCGATTCAAGCTCAGTTAAGATAGAGACTCTGGGAGTTTGCCATGTGATTACGCTGAGAACTGGAAACTATTTTTGGCAGAAAATTTCGTGCCGCTGGATGAGAACATTTTTGTTAAACGAGGTCGTCGAAGAGGTGTGCGGCGTAAGAAATCGTTATTACCGCTATTAAATTCCCCCAGCGTGAGAACAGTTGCAGAGAGCAGACATTTGTTGCTGCGGAGCTGATCTCGTAATTAACATGTACCTTGAACGATCTTGAACCCTAAATTAGTGCGTTTTCCTGACTCTAAAATCGCTGTACCAACTTTTAGCGCCCGTCAACCGCCGCGAGCAAGCGGAAACAGACCGTCGATTTACACAACAATAGGCCTACTCGGACCACGCAGACTAGTTTAATAGAAAACGGCAATTAAGCAAGCAAGAGTTTTAGGGCAAAACCCCACATCAGAAAAGTTAGCATGCCCAAAACAATTGTAAGCTGCGGTTATAAAAAGACGGACAACCAGAAATATCCCACGCGCACTAATAGCTAGGCCCCTAAAACTTTTTGCGTTTACCACAAAGTTAAACTTTGGGTTTGCAGTGAAACACAAAAGCAACGTAAATAGCTAAAACATTTATGCAAGGTAATAAGTTATGAAAAATTATTCAAAATACAACCTTTGTAATTGTTTTTGTTGACGTTTTGGCGACCGCTGATGCCTTCGTCGAAACGACCGTCCACCAGGTGTCGCTGCGGCGTACAGTAAGCAATCATAGACGTGTGGAAGTTAGTAGGATTCCTCATCTCGGTTCATCGAGTTGTCTTGTTTTTTCCTGATGTTTGTCGCTTTCGTGGCCATTATAAAGGTTGTATTTTGAGTAATTTGTCATAACTTATCAAGTTAAGTTTCAACCTAAGTGTCTATTTAAAATTTTAAAGACATTTGCGCCAGATGTTTTAATTTGTGCAGACGTAGTAGAGTGCAAGCACAGCACTGCTATACATTTCTATTCTTATGTAACCCCGGCATCACTACGGAACAATGGTAACTGTTTTCTTTGCTGATGTGTAGATGTGACGGACAAAAGACGTGTGCAATTACGGCCAGCGACGCAAATTTCGGCGATTCGTGCGCAAGCACGGGCAAATATCTGGAAGTTATTTATCAGTGTGAAGGTGCGTATGACTATAAAGTGAACTCGGTAATTTACTGCATTACTGAGGCGGTTGATGTTGTAGTAGTTGGCAATCTTATATTTTGCTGCTGTTTTTAGAATACATCAAACTAAATTACACTACTGAATTATCACAATAATGAGCAAGATTTAACGGGCGTCTACCTAAATCATTAGCTAGGTTTCACTAATTACTTATAAGATATCCAAATTACAGAGAAAAATCCCAAAATCACAAAAATAAGCCTAATGTTTTGCGGGTAAAATGCCAACATCACACACAAGTCGCAAAAACGTGAGCATAAAATCAATTCACTCAACGGTAAAAGTCTCTGAAACTTGCCTAAAAGTCGTGTACTGCAGCAGCTGTAGCCGACAGCGCGTAAGGCAACTGCTGTTGGAACTTCTGCCAGGCTCAAAAAAGGCGTTGCTGTCGTTTGCGTTCAACAATTATTGTAACAGGCGCAAAAGTGTCCAGAACATTGATGTTGATATGAGTTAGGCCTACTTACTGTCTGCTGTTTTACGATCTTAACCCAAAGAATAAAGAACGTAAGATGAGCTAAGTGAACTGTAGATTGCGGATGGTAAAACTTGGGACCGTTAATAGTACGACGTGCATCAAACGAAACTTGCGCCCAAAGCGAGGGAGGGGAGATTGTAGTTTCTACGTAAGTCGAATCAAGGTAATCGCCAAACTTGTCACATTTATCCAACGTGGGTAAACAAGACACAATATGACTTGCCATGTTTATATCACCTTCCACGTTCAGTGACTTTTGTTGACTCTTATTTTGTGATTTTGTTACACATCGTTTGTGATTTTGGTTTGGTGATTTTTGGACATTTTTTGTGTAATTAGTGATTTTTGGTTGCTTACGCATTAAACACAGCGCACTTTATGTGCGCAGCTCTGTCAACTATAACAAAAAATAGTGAATAAAGTTGTATTTTTAAAATTTATTTGATTTATTATACATTTCAGACTTTGACGAATGTGCGATGGACAGCCACCGCTGCAGCCCACTAGCCACTTGTACCAATGTTCCTGACAGTTACTACTGCACGTGTCCGACTGGTTATACCGGTGATGGCTTTACTTGCACAGGTAATTATTGCGTCTGCAGACACAGACAATAACATAGCTGATCGTTTATTTGCCACTTTGTCGTTACCTTGTTTTAGAGCACTAACTCGTGTGTTCGGCGTAAAACATAGTTTTTAGGTAGCGGCATTTCTAATATAGTGCAAAAAGTGAGTAATCACTTTTCTTGGCTTTGAAAATAATATTTGTATTAAAAATCTTTTACGTTAGTAACATGAAATTTTACTTTTTACTGTTGTTTTTTTCAAATTTCTATTACGAGATCTTCCAGCTGCGACTGCGGATCGCCGCAAAACTTTCTGCAGCAATATGCGGAATCGGAAGCTATTCCGCTGACCAAACGACAACTGTATATTGTCAATGGATGTTCGCAATTGTGCGCAGATATCGACGAGTGTGCTAATGACAAGGAACATAACAAAAGACAGCGTTTAAATACAACAATTTAATATTCTTTTTTTCAGCTTTTAAGTGAATTACCAGTATTCGAAAGCAGTATTAACCTCTCTATCTCCATGCTTTAAAGCAGGTTTGTGTTAGAAATAAAGTGCGTCAAACCCATTTTTTCACGTTGCTAAAAAGAAAGAGTGCTTAATGCGTCCACCGCAAAAACAAGCAGTCGACGATCTGTCGTCTGGACCAATGTTCAATAGCACCATCGATTAGTTCGCAAGTTACTGATCAGTGCGTGTTACACCTCAACGCACGTCGACGACTGCGCTCTTCCACTACATCAGCGCTGGTCGCTCCACTCACTGTGCATTTTACCATTGGCGACCGCACCTTTCCAGCGACTGCTGCATCGGTCTGGAACAGTTTGCCGGAGTCAGTCCGGTCATCGTTGTCGTTGCAAGTTTTCCGCAACAGACTGAAAACTGAACTTTTCGCCTTACAGCCATGACTAAGAACGTCTCATTGCACTGACTACTATTACGTGACTTCACTGTTTAGGCTTATTGTTACGTGTCCTTGTAGTCTTAGGACTTAACGCCACGCTAAAGTTTATTCGTCCTTCGTCATCATCATCTTCATCATCAACTGTTCAAAACTTGTTTCAAGTGATTCAACATTCTCAGTCTTCTGAAATAGGCTTTATGCAAAAATGATTATTGTTTGTTGTTCACTCTTGTACTGGACACATCGAGCACCGTTCCTCTTGGTTATGAACATTGGGCTTTTCGTGGACTTTTCCTATTACAAACTTGCCTTAAAATATAACAGTTAATATTGTTTTCAAAGAGCTTACTTGCTAGCAACAGCACAAACAATATTTAGTGGCCTGCCGACTGCGTTATTCATGTAAACAATTTTTTTTCGGAACATTCTCCTGAAAACCGCATGACGCTGTGCCGTATAATTGCAAAATTATGATGCCGTAAACTTTGCGCCGTTTGCTTAAACCACCCTGTACTTGCAAAAGCACGCGGCTGTGCATTGTGTATCATTCTAAACGGGATCAGAAGCTAAATATTGAGGAAGCCATACAAGGAATAAGAGACAGAAGAACTAGGAATCGTTTCACATCAACGTCATCGTCTCCTTCAAAATGACAGCAGAAATACTGTTGGCTTATCCAAGCATTCTCTGAACAGACACCCAGTGCCTATATCAAATAGCTCTGCATCTGCTACTGAGAAAACACTTGTTGTTTATTTGAATCAGTGTTTGTTAATTTCTGGTTTACCGTTTGTTTTGTCCGTCCATTTGTACAGTGTGAGACAACAAGAACACTTTTCTACAAAATGCCAGCATTATCAAAGAGGCACAATACATTTTACAAAATTTTGAGGCACGCTAGGCAAACAATCTGATACGAACAGAGCTAGTTTTGTGCAGTATTCAATACGTTTTGAAGCTAACGTTACCATGTGATTTCAGTTTAAGCATACACCTTCTGTCTACTGTCTGTGTAAATTGCAACTTCAAAACAATCGAGTACTAGCTTAATAATGAATCGTTTATGCCTATTTATATGCCGTTAATGATCGTCTGTTTTGCAAACAAGTTATCGATAACATGAAAAGACTGCAGCAATTAAGTATGGCTATCCGGAAAGCAATCGTCAGTTTTTGCAAGCGTCTGCGTTCTTGCATCAATACAAAAGGCAGACACTTTAAACTTTTATACTGGTTTTGCAAAAAGGTTTCGTGCACTTAGGCTTGCCGTTTACTATGTTCCTTTTTCAGCGACAGATTTCCGGTGCTTCTTATGCATTCCAAATGTGTCGTATGTTTAAAATAGATCCTCCTCTCTTATTTATTTGTGTGTGCATTTGAAAGATAGATTTTTCTATTCAAAGCTGTGTCACTTTGGAACAACGAGCGTTAACGTTTAAGTGATAAAATGTGCAACATTAACAGCGAATCGTGTGAAATAATCTTTGAAAATGTTGTAAGAAAACACTGAGCTATACTGGAAATAATGAAGGGTGTTTTGCCGCACACTGTACCGACCAGATATTGACGAGTGCGCAACGAACAATGGAGGATGTAGCACTGACGCCAAATGCACCAACACAGTGGGAAGTCGCACGTGCGAGTGTCGATCTGGATTCGACGGTGATGGAATTACCTGCGTAGGTAAGTCGTCATACTCACTCATGTATTTTCGTATGATGGTGTTTCGTAAACTTTATTTGTTTTTATTTTATTTAGGAACTAATTTTGCTTTACTCACTGAACTTCACTAAACTAAAGTAAATGTTTTAAAATCGAGAATAACTTACTGAAAAAAATCGATCAATGAAAATGAAACATGTGATTAGAGCAAAGCTCACGTGACTCACGATAGCAGCGGTCCTGTCACCTGTATAATCATGTACAGCGGCAAAATAACGTCTTTTTAGTGGGGGTGCCCCTTTTTGACGCCCTCGTTCGAGGTAAACCTCCTCATACGAAGCACGAAATTTTGTCACACAAAACTAGTTTTTGGTGCAGCCACAGTGCAAATTTCGTGATTTTAGCGCGCACCGGTTTCATACAGCTTACGAATATGACGGACAGACAGACGGACGCCTATAGACGATGACTAAGACGCGCGAAGCATTCTGCTATTGCGCGTAATAAAGATTATCGAAACTTAAAAGTTTAAAACAAAATGTGACAAACAAACTGCCAGAAAAATAGTAGTTTTGTCTTTTGTTTCGTTTTTTATATCATGTGGATTTTTAATTGGCGTAAAGAGCAAACACCCAATGCACAAAACGGTGTTTATGAGCAGTATTTTTCGCCGACAAAGGCATGGTTTCAATTGGTGTGGACAACTGCGACATAGGTATGGGTGTTTATATATATGAAGTATTTATGTGCATTTTTCTGCATTATTCTGAGTAACGGAGTAAGCTTTTATAAGGACAAGGCCGAAGAATTCGAGATCTTGCGTTGGGAAAAAGTAGTATGTTCGCAGTAAATCGCAATACCTTCTGAAAGT
>Ga0056128_1008168_pt1 | contig 13215 bp, 6 predicted proteins | sample WorMetLIZISLAND2_FD_71113 | JGI IMG/M metagenome (GOLD analysis project Ga0056128, IMG submission 71113) | Marine gutless worms symbiont microbial communities from Max Planck institute for Marine Microbiology, Germany - Olavius geniculatus... ...
CCTGTCACCAGTGCTTGTTATGATAAGCAGCATGTATGTACCTATCTGCAACCGTTTTCACATTATTCGAGCCAATAACGGCAAAATGGCGTCTTTTTAAGGGGGGGGGGTACCCCTCTTCGACGCCCTCGTTCGAGGGGAACCCCTGCACCCAGTGGCACGAAATTTTGTCACGATAAACTAGAGACCTTGGCGCAGTCACGGTGAAGATTTCGTCATCCTAGCTTGCACCGTTTTGATACAGCTCACGAGTGTGACGGACGGACGGACGGACAGACAGACAGACGCCCAGACGATGGCAAAGACGCGCGAAGCATTCTGCTTTCGCGCGTAAAAACTGTGAGTCAAACCGGTGCTGCGAGTGACGTCCATATTGAAAACGTTAGTACACCAGTGTTAGTTTTTTAAACATCTGCATCTCATAAACAGTATGAAGAACTTTGTTAAAAATTACAAAGTTTATGGGGAACAAGTCATAGTTAATGTGGCAAAAAGGATATGCCATTAAAACAAAAAAAATCACGTAGTTGTTGCCATGTGTATAGGGGTCCCAGTTTTTTTGAAACACAGTGTACACTGTTTTTTGAAAATTTGATTAAAAATTGTCGCAGTGCGCGATTATGCATCATAGCCTACTGGCTGTTTTTTTACCTTCAGTCTGAAACTGACAAGTCCAAGTTTCACTTGACCTTTCACTTCAAAACGATCATCAGCTTTGACGCATGCCTCAAACACCTTGGCCAGACGACAGTGCTACAACACGCGTTGAACTACTGTATGTTGCACTCAATGAATGAATCAGTCAATAGTGTGGCAACGGATTTGAGGTGAGGTGGCAGCATTTTGTTTCTGCCTCTTTCGCATGTTCTAATTATTGTTCTAAATGCAAAAGCTTAACAGTAAAAAACTATTAAATCGAGACCACATTTGCCAAAGTTATCATGCAATTAGTAATGGCTTACTTTCTACGGGGAACGGTGTAGGCCCCTATACAGAATTCGTGTTTGCTATGATTCGTGTTTAGCATAACGTAATATCTCATCAATATTTACGTTTGCAGACTGCATCGTTCCGGGCAGATTACGAAAAAAGCCGATGAATTGTATCTTATTCTGAATAAATATGATTGAACTACCGCACGTATACAAAAAGACGACTTATTTTTATTTATTATTTACCTCTCTTACGTAGGCTTGCAGACCATCTAGTCCGTAGGTTCTGATGACAAACCACAATTTGAGAGCTCGAAATCTTCTGCTGAGAGGAATGCCCCAGTGCTGCACAGCACACAACGGCCGATGTACGCTAACAAGTAAGCAACGTTGTCAGTAATGTAGATATATGGACGCAGGCACAAAGTCCCTCTATATCCGTATCACGATATAACTGATTCTACTAATAATCTAATAACTTTTTTGATAAACTCCGATTTGTATCAGGTTTCTGTTAGTTCGGCGGTCCAATCGTACATAACTTCTTGTTGTGCCAAAAATATATCAAGCCGCACTTTCAATAAATCAATGCACCGTGTCCGGAAAAAAAAGTCTACGGTTTTTTCAACATATCTTTGACAAACCTGAACCTATTTTCAAAATTTTTGGCATGAGTCGTCCTGAATATTTACTTCATTAAACTGTTAAAATATTTTCTCTTCATATTGCCATGTCACTACGTACAGCTGACATAATTATGACGCCATCAAAAATGCTGTTTTTATTGTATCCGAGGTAAAAAAAAGCTAACAGTGTTTCGGTTAATAACTTTAACAAAATTAAAGATATGTTTATAATATTTTGCAGGCAACATTACAAAAGCAACATACAACTGACAGTATACTGATAATCCATTTCGCCTGAATATTGACGCTACTTTACCGTGTAAAATAAAACACTCTTCGTATTCTTACTTTACTCCACACCAAAATTAACAGAAATGCAGAAAAATAGGCTTTTTAGCCTGTAGCTGCTTTATTTGTCATCAACAGTGACAAAACTTGCTATTAACCAACTTTTGAGTCAACAACTTTTTTTTACAAATGTACACTACCGCGACGCTAACGCAGGCTGCAGAAATGACGCTGCTTGCTGATAACGGCTGCTGCACAGCGACGTTCCCGTACTGCACGCGACGGCCACGCGTTAACATGGCGAAAAGCAAGACTAGGTTGAAAATTTGGATAAAAAGTAATTTATTTCTATGTCAACAATTTCTAAAGTTTTTCTACTGCAATTTTTAAAAAAAATAATTTGTCTGTTTTCGTATTGCAGAGGCTCATTTAGACGTTATCTTTCTGCAAGAATGGCATTTTCGATGACGTCACGATTAAATTAGTTATATTTAGTGAGAAGTAAATTTTGAAGACAAGTTTTAGATGCTTTTAGTAAAGCGTATCATTGTGATAATGTGTGCCCAAAAAATTATAAAAGTAAGTTTAAATTTATTGAAGTTATTCAGGAAAAAGTGTAGACTTTTTTCCGAACACGGTGTAGACTGTACATCAACTACCCAATTAGGCAAACTATTCAAAATATTAACAATTCGTGCTGAGAAAAAATATTTTTAAAAAATTGTGAGTAAATGCTTGGTTGTGCGATTTAAATTTGTTACCTCTAGTTACTGAAGTATTAGTGTAATATAATGTCGGTGCGACTTTTTCATCATAAATGTCGTTCACAATTTTAAAAACCTCAATCGTGTCACCACGCAATTATCTGTATTTTAGTGTGTGTAAGTTTAAAGAAATCAAGCGTTTTTGTATGGTAATTTACGTAAAGTAATATTGAGTTTGGTAGCTCTCTTCTGAATTTTTTTCTATCTGTTCTATATCACTTTTTATACGACGACCAGACAGAATTTGCATATTCAAGATGAGGGCGGACTAATGCTTTGTATAATAAAATAAAAGTATTACAATCCATGTGGATAAAAGTTCTTTTAAGTAGACCAATCATGTTGTAAGCTTTCTTAATTTTATCTTAAATATGTTTTTTTAAAATTTAATTGTAAATCAATCAATATTCCAAACAAATAAAACAACCATGATTAGCACGTCACGCTTACGGTCATATGCTTTAGTACAAGTAAATTAGACAGCCGTTAATGTTGTCTTTTGTAGACAAGTATTAAACTGTGAAGATCGATAGTTGACTCTGCTGCTCGTCAGCAACAAAAGTGATTATTTATTTCATTTTTGCTACAAAAATGTAGTTTTGACTATAGCTTACCAAGTAAGAAAAAAGCAGCATTTGATTTACGTTACTCGACTTGGGTCACTTTAACAACTTGAGCTTTTTTGTTTTAATTTATATTTACGTCTGTTACGATATAAAGCAGCGAAAAAGCCTCCATTTTAGCGAAACAATAACAAACAACAGACGAATAAAAATAATTGTAAAAATTGGTCACTATGTGTAAAGAAATAACATAGATTAATTTTTGGGACCGCTTACTACACATTAAGATACAAAGCTAGAAAAAAGATGTTGTAAAGAATCTCACCCTGAAGTCGATAGCTTTATCTGAAACACAAACAATGAATGCGTTCAATTTTAATGTACTTTAAAAAACTTAGATCTTGTAGTTTAGTGACGTAAACTTATATGCCTGCATTTGGACGATTTCATGATACACATTATAGTCAAATAAAAACTATATCTTTTTATCACTGGTAAAGTATTGTCCACTGCCAACCAATTTTTAATTTTGGCAGACATACAAAATATTTTGTAACCAACAACGTACTGTTAACGGGACTACCGGTAAGCATTACAGTGCATGCTAAAGTTAAAAAAACATCAGCAAATATCGTAAACAGTCAACGCATTTCTGGTAAAAAGGAAGATGTAATTTATGGTATAAACTACGCTGTGATAAAAGATGTTTTTTTTTTCAAATCCAGAAATAGCAAATTTGCGTGTGTGAACTTTGAAGCAATATAGTACGCGCGTGCAGCGAAAACGACAACATCCGTACCACAACATTTTTTACTATCTACAAAGTGGGCGAAAATAGCGACGACGGTTTTAATTTGCACATTATTAGGTCTAGATATCTTATCCGCTTATTTCAATCACTTTTTTCTGTAAATGTTCGTATGTTTTCACAACAGTCTTCACTAAAAACGACATTATTTGCGCAGACAGTATCACAAAATTGAAAAGCTTTTGCTTATATCAGACGCTGTCATATATTTTTATTCTTGTCGTATATATTATAGGTAGCAACCAAAATTATATTTATTTCGGATCTTTAGGACCTTAATCCATCTACTTATTGAGGCCTTCTTGTTGGCTTTGCGGAAATTATTCTGCCATGACTAAAATATGCTGAAAAACTATCGATTTCTGCCAGCGCATTTAAACGAAACGGCAAAGAGTGAGTTGGTCCACTTTTTGTCTGATCCCCCCGTGTATTTATCGCCAGTAGGCTAAGTTACTCTCAACGCGCATGCATCACGAACACTGAACGACGAACCGCATATATACTCACCTGAGTGATCACAATCGTCTAATGCTTAAAAAACACATAACAGCACTCAAATCAGTAATACACCAGATCATCATTGCGATTAGGCCTAATTACATAACAAGGCTAACTGGCAGCACCCAGCTAACCATCAAAACAAATTTTTGTTAATTTGCACGTATCTGCACTTTGCCATGTTGTGATAATTAAGCTACAGTCCGGTAGTACAGGCCTATAACTCTGGTACTCCACCTTTACTGGTAAAAGGGCGTCGCGACCCTTCCGTGAGGAGCGAGGGACATGCCGACAGTCGTTATGGCATTGTGACTGTTGGCTTAATACGTCTACACTTCACACTGTCAACTACCCGACATGGTCTGGAGTCTTCAACAAGTTGAAGTTTGACCATCTACTGAAAAAGAAGATCAGCATCGCAACTGCTGCAAACTTTCATAAAGCTGAACTGGCGACAACGTGCAGTAGGAAACGAGTGAGAGAAATGAAAAAAAACACTGACCGGAATGCGAGTGTTGCAGATAGAGCGGGTCGACCGTCAGAGCGTTGATGAGCGCGTCGCGGTTGCTGACCCTGCAGCACGACGGGTATTAGCAAATATTCAGTCTTCAAAGCTTGAAGAACAATTTACTGTCGGTAATATTCTGTCACTGGAAAGCACTGACTGTTAGGCTTATTAGCTTATTAGGACATCCATCCGTCCGTCCTTGTAGATAAGATAAGCCTAGATCTAATACAATATTATTAAACATCGGTCCAAAATTTTGCTTACAGTCACAATAATGTTGCGAGCACAAACTATTTGGTTTGACTTTCACCAGACTTGAAACACAGCTTGCCTTAACATCATGAAGTAAAGATTGTTGAATTAGATAGATATCAAAATAAATTACCACATCGCAGAGCAGTCAAAGTTGACGAGCATCCACTTGTTTGGGTTCATGTTGAATGACTTCACATGCTGCATACAGTGTATACACTGAGTAATTAATTAAAGTTAACTCGATAACCGCATTATAATAATTATTTATTTAAAATGGCTTCAAACTAAAACAAAGCGCTACAGCAAGTGCTGGACTTTACTTTTACTTTACCCTTTTTTGGATTGGACTCCATCTAACTTGTCTGTCTGGTAGACCTATCACTAGTTTGTACTAATTAGACCACTTAAGAAATCTCTGGACCATGCAGGATGCTAGCGGTCGTGTGTCAGCGTCAGACCTCAATGCCGCGAAGCACGTGACGTAGTTCAGGACAGATAAGCGCGCTGCCGGCGTACGCCGCATCAACATGTAGCCAGACGGACTCGCGGTCACAGACTGGACCGATCTCCTGCAGGTTGTCAAACGAACACACCGCCGTCGTGCCCAGCGTCGCACATACCTGCACGCCAATGACACCGTATGTTAGAGTGAGTGAGTGAGTGAGTAGTTTCTTTACGGCATGTTAGAGCCGGTGTCGTGGGAAATTTGTCGCACATGGAAAATTCTTCCCACCTCCATATTGTCATAATGTAACTAACGCTAACGCTAACGCTAACCTTAACCTCAACCCTAGCCCTAATCCTAACCCTAATCTGAACCCTACTCCTAACCCTAACCCTAAATTTAACCCTATCCTTAATCTTAACCCTAACCCGTACTGCTGCGTGTGGGAATAATTTTCCGATGCGACGAATTTTCCACTACACCGGTAACGACTAAAACTTTTAACAGTTAACTGTTCGAAAACGTACGACTTGCTAACATTGAATAAAACTAGGTGTGGCTATATTGTGCCAAAATAATGCATGTTTTTATGAACTCTATAAGTTATTCAGCCAACAGCTGTCACAGATGCACTGAGACATTACTATACTGAAGTTCGTACTGACTGCAGGCTAGTGATTAACACATGAACCGGTAGTTGTCAGACTCAGAAATATTTCACAACGTGTTGTGGGTGAAACAAAGTGTTATAACGTTGTCGTAACAGCTTTTTTAAATAAAAAAATAATAAAATTGCGTATTAATGTTCACAAAATGCCACACATTTTCTGACAAACATTATAAATATAGGATTACAAAATGCAGATAAATGGAATACCTGGTTTGAAATTTCTGATAGGTTTACGAAAAGAACTTAGTTTGGTCCATGCAGAAGACATACAAGTGTCAGCACTTCGAACATTAGTACACGGTGGGCCAAAAAACTGGCACAAAATTTTTATATGCCAATAACTTTATCAAATATTAACCGATTTTCGAAATTTTTTTACTGATAAAATCAGCAGAAAATGTGTAGTACCACTAACATTAAAGATCCCACCACATCTCATAGGTGTCGTTACACTACTTTGTGAAATGTCAGACATCGCAATCAAGCAGGCGACAACAATGATCAATTGCATGATCAATGTTGATTGAGTCTGACATGTGGCCTCCAAACAGCCCAGGCTTAAATCACGTCGATTATGCTGTTTGGGGGCTCTTTCATGAGCACTTAGTGCGGCCAACTGTCTAACTACAAAGAATTAACGTAGACCTATCAGTAAAGTAAGAAATTAAGAATTAAAAAATAAGCTTTGTATGCTATTATTGTAGAAATTTGTAAGTTATCTTATAATTGCAGAACAATGACAAACTTACAAAGAATGGGAACAAGCCATTCTTTCGGTCTTCCTGAAATCCAAAAACACACACTGTATTGAATGCATATTCAGTGAATGTTATTTTCAAAAACGTATTACAACATCAATGTTAATTAAGTCTTGGTTGAAGATTTTTGTCGATAACTGACAAAATAAAATAAAATGCACTGATTGCTATGCTTGACATAGCATCAATTAAGCCTATCTAATATTGTTTTATTCGTCTCATCCCATTTGCTCCAAAATTATGTTTCAGCCACAGTTGTTCTGCTCGTGCAAAAAGTAGACCTACTGCAAGTTGGGAAAAAATTTGCGAAGTTTAACAAACTCTATAACCTGAACGTATTGTGTGATCTGGAAACTTTAAAACTAAGTCAGTTTAAAAAAACAATCGTTGCCCGAAATTTATCAAGTATAAAATAAGTACGGAACTGTAAGAAGCATCTGCATAGGCGTAACTAATTTTCAGGGCGATATAGCCTAGGGCAAAGGAGTGCACAGTATCGTAAGCCTACCGGTACTGGCAGAGTAGGCCTAGGCCCATCTTTTAGCAGATGCACTCTAGTTCGTGATGACGTCACGAACTTTTTGACGTAATTTATGTTTGTAGAAAAATTCAACTTTAACTAACTTTATCACAGATGTAAATAAACGAAACAATGATTTGATTTGATTCTCGATTTTTACTCTAACCACCCGCCCCAAGCCTCACTCCTTTTAAGCCTATCATCCAATCAAAGCTTAAAAGCGTCTTTTCAACAAATCTTTCCCGCCATATACAGCCGTTTCGAGCCTCCAGCCTGACGGATTATTAGCGTGTTTATCGGCTTTCGTTGTTGTTCGTTTATTCGTTAACTTTCTGTTAGGCTTTTAGATTCTTAGCTTTTGCGAGTATAATTCTCAACTTATTATAACAAGTAATTTAAGCAAAGCTCATGAGACGCGCGACAGTCTATAAGAATTCCTGTTCGCATGTTGTCCTATTTTATCTCAATCCATTTTGTTGCAATTTACTCTTGAAATGTGCGCTGCAGCCGAAAATTGCAAAAAAAACCACTAAAACCCTCTATTGTGGAGGTTCAGGGTTGTTCAAGGTCATCAATGTTGAACCACTTAAAGCTTGACGGCAGTTATTGTTACTGTAAATAACAAGTCTATGGTTATCTGCAAGCGCTATAGACGAGCCAACAGCGATAAAATAACTACTATTTAGGGGGTACCCCTGTTTGACGCCGGCGTGCTGAAGCTACTTTGAACCTGAAGGGTCGGGACTTAAGACTGCTGGAATTTACGTTCAATACTGAAAATTCAATACGCAGGTTTTCTTGGTAAACCTCAAGCCATTTCAGCGTAATTTACTCTTGAAATGTGTGCTGCAGCCCGAAATCGCCAAAAAATTACCAAAAACCTTTATTTTGGGGGTTCAAGGGCGTATGGGACTTCCTATTAGTGATTAATAGTGACCTAGGCTCTATCTTTCACCGTTTGTGAAATACGGCGACTTATTGGCTCAAAATCCTTAAATTTTGTACCCTCTTTCATTTAGCGCCCTCGAGCGGGGTGACCGTTTTGGAATTCCTGGAAAAGCTTGACGGATGTGGCAGTCCATGGTGAAGATTTCGTGATCTTAGCTTGCACCGTTTTGATACAATCGCACAGCGTGACAGACAGACGCACACACAGAAAAACAGACCGACGGACGCCTGGCCATAGCTAAGACGCGCGAAGCATTCTGCTGTCGTGCGTAAAAAGCAGCGTCAGAACGAGTAGAGTTGGTCTGTAATGAGAAACTTACCTCAATAGCCTTTTGCAGCACTGGTCCTCTCAGCGAGAAGCCATCATCTATACTCAACTCTCGCATCTTGACCAAACTCAGCATTCCCGCTTTCTCCACGCACGAATGCGCCTGCAACGTCAAATAGCACAAACGTTGCTGCTGCTTCTAAACAAAACGTTGGTACGATTAACAAAATTGCATTAAAATTGTTAGAATTTATCAGAAAACAAACATACAGGGTGGGCCAAAAAATGACACCATTTATTGTACACCTTATAATTTCACCAAATATTAGCCGATTTTCATTTTTACTGTCAGAATCAGGAAACAATGTGTAATAAAACTATCACTATAGATCCCACCACACCTCAAGTGTGTCGCTACACTACGTTGTGAAATTCGGTGTCTTAAGAATAACAATTAATAACAAAACAACTTCTGCAACAACGCATTTCGAGAAATTAACAACAAAAACAACGTGTTTGTTGTCTCGGTTATTGTCTAAAAAGTCATCTAACAGTTTTTACGTCAAATGTTTAATGTGTCCACTATGCTACTGGATGACGCATCCAACACTGCGACGCCATTGACCAATGGCACGATTAACCAAACACTGCGGCAGTTAGCTTCACTCAGTGACAATCGCCTGCTTCAGCTGATTGACTGCCGTAAATCATCAACATTTATAGGCCATCTGTTGAAGAACATTCCGAACAGCATAACTGACAGGATTTATGTCCGCGCTGTTTGGGGGCCACATGCCAGGCTCGATCAACATCGATCACGCAACTGGTCAGTGGGGAGCCGGCTTGAGTGCATCGTCTGACATTTCACAAGGTAGTGTAGCGACACACTTGAGGTGTAGTAAGATTTATAGTGATATTTTTTATTACACATTGTTTTCTGATTCTGACAATAAAAAAATTCTGAAAATCGGTTAGAATTTGGTGAAATTATAAGATGTACAAAAATGGTGCCATTTTGGGCCCACCCTGTAGGTGTAAAATATCAGAATTCATTAGTGGCTTGTTGTTGCGTTCCCGCCTGATAATTTAATCAATAGTTTTTTTAAAGCATAAGTTAATATCACAAAAATACAAACTTCAGGTTAATGTAGGCTTACAAATATGGTAACTACGACTCACCATAAAACGTTATTTGCGGGGCAGTCGTAATAGGGCGCAATACGGTTCTTGCACGTTCGTCTGTCTGTCTCTCCGTCTGTCCGTCCGTTGCGTACGGGACCCCAACTCGAAAACAAAAATGCGCAGAAAAAGAACAACAGTCGAGTAGCTTTTTTAAAAACAGGAGTAAGCGGAGTGCTAATCTTTACTCCACAAAGTGAAAAAAGTTAAGGTTGAGCGGACCGCTGCACATATCTCAGCATCGGGCTGACATATTTTTAGTTTATTTTCTGTCGCAGATCTTGCTGCTAGGCAGATCTGCAATATCAACAGAGACCAAATTCGCGTTGTTCTGGAAGTGAGTATTACGGCGTACCAGTTTTGAGCAGTAAGCAACCATGCGCGCCAGAAGAACTCCGTCCTCGACACCTGGGTACTGAACTTTGAGCTCCTCGAGCGCTGCGTGTCTCGCCGCCAGCATGCTCACCAGAACACATTCGCTCGCCGAGCCCTGGACGCGACAAAACGTAGCTCATGAAAATAATTTAACTCGAAAATGCGAAAATCGCACGATCGTATCGTATCGAGATAGTGGACACCGGCACTGCCTGCAGTAAGTTTACATCATTATGACGTTCAAGAATATGAAACCTAATCTATCGCATTGCAGTATACCGCATCGTCAAAATTATTTACGTCGATTTTCTGCCGCCGAGTTAGAGCAGCAGTTCACAGGCTAAGTTAATCGTTCCTAGCGTCTGGGTCTAGCCTAAATTGAGATGCAACGGAAACTTGCCCGTACATAATACAGTTAACGCAACATGACGAAAGCAAACGTAACCAAGTACACTACGCATATTTCCTGCATGATGTAGCACTTCAGCTTAACAGCACTAACTTCGCATTAAAACTAAAGAGCTAACAATACATGTTTTAGTCTTAACCTTTTCAGTGCATTGTTTAATTCGCAACGTCCAATGTCTCTATTTTACTTACTTACGACGTCGTGCACCTGTTAAGCCATTAACCCCAAGTCGCACTCGCAAACATGTCTTTCCGCGTGCATCACGACTCGCACCGATTTTTATACATTGGAACGTATACAGGCTAGGTCTATAAGCACGTTTTCATTTAAACGACACTTAGCTTGAACTGGTACTTTTTTCTCAATTTCGAGCTGCAGTCGTGCGTCATAAAGCAAACGACGGTGTGGCCTAGGCAATCAAAGCGTGGTTTAAGTACGATACCGCACTGTCTGGAGTGGTATAAGCTTGCAGTGCGTGTTTGCTTACCCACTTCAGTAGTGCGGTATCTAGTAAGTAAAAAATGCTAACTGAAATAAAGCAGCATGTAGTAAATGGTAATGCGAGTCGACGACTTGATTCCACGCACTCCAGTAAGTTAATCTTTCACGCGTTTGAGAGAATAAAAAAGACAATGCTATGGTGTAAGCCAACTGCCTACTTCTGCGTATGTACGCCTGTGCAAATTATTCTCGACAACCTACGTGAACGTGGTTGAATTACTCGCTAAAACATGCAAAGAAAACTGGAAAAAAAAACTATATATGGCGGCTCAGTACCGACCTTTATTATGCGGACGTCCACCTGACTTTTGATCTTCTAAACTGCAAACTGACAGACCGATTACTTCTGCTCTGCGAAACTATCGTACAAATTTAGGCGTTTTTACGCCTTGTAGTTTTCAAGTTAGGAACCCATACGAGACGGACGAAGAGACGGATATATAAAAGCAAGACGCGTATCGAGTAAATTATTGGGACGGCCGCACGACATGGCGAAGCAAGCACTCACTTAAAACTTTGAATTACTAGAAACTCAAATGACACATAAGCTACATCGTATTTATAAACGTTAAAGTTACGGCACAAGTGATTTTCATGCCCTGCAATGCGTATAGGCGGCCTAAATACATGACTGATTGCTGCAGCTAAGTCTCACCTGAATAACTCCGCCACCAATTCCGTGTTCGTGCCAGAACACTTGCGGCAGACCGATCATCTTAGCTGCACAACATCGTCATAATCACATGCTCAATCAACCAGTCAATGATTCAATCAATCAGAATTGCTTTAATAGCAAATCGAATCGAGCTGAAGATATACATTTTTACAAAATATTGATGGACAAAATGTATTAAGCGCATTAGAGATCTTTTTGAGTATGTGCTATATAAATTTACACTTTACTTACTTACTTACTTACTTACTTCAAAGTTAATACACGCACTACAGCAAAATAAGCGGATTTACACAAATGAACGAATAAACGCGACAGTGGCGGGGAACCGGAAATAGCGATATAACCACCAAACTGGAAATGCTAATAACTCACAGTATAAATGCTTATGCCGAACTGTGCTTTTTATTTTACATTTTATCTTTTATGTTCAACAGAATACAAACCGAGCCAGTCCAAGACGATGGTTTCCAGTTCTGTGCAGGCCGGACTTGCCGCCTAATTACAACAACACGCACAACAAGCAGAACAGTATTATCCCAGGAATAATAAGTATTACTATCGTTGCATTCTTCTTGCATCATTATCTGGCAGTGCAGCTTGGTTGTGTGGGGACTGAAAAAACTGCACAGTTGCGCTAAAATATGACAATGGCACACGCACGCAAACACATTTATTTGTGTCAGAATTCAGAAACAGCTGTCCACAGCTAAGTATGCTGCAGATATAACAGTACAAAGTAATAGAAAGTAAAATGCCAATATTTGCGATGACACAAACATATTGCTATAAAGACCGACTTTAGGGTGATTTTTTTGCGTCGATAAATAGAGCATATTGTACATATAAACGAAAACTGATAAGCTATTTTAACTAACTATGTAGTGCAATATATAAGTAAGGATTGAGAAGGCAAAGTTTAAATTAAAAGCGCGATTAAATTGAGACGCGAAAAACAGACCCAGGAGAATCCGACGCATCCGATGGCATCCGACAGCATGTCAGCCAGTATTGACGGGTACGAGTTTCCAGCTGGGAAGTACGCGTGAAACCGCGGATGTTGCCAGTGAGTTATCTGCAACCACGTACAATGCAATACAGAGCTTATACAGGGTGCGGCAGAAAAAAGTGGACCCCTAAATTTTTTCGCCGTTTTCTCAGCAACCGTTTGCGATTTTAATATGAAATTTTACAGCTTTATTTATGGAAACCTTCTACATCTAACTG
>Ga0056128_1008170_pt1 | contig 13212 bp, 9 predicted proteins | sample WorMetLIZISLAND2_FD_71113 | JGI IMG/M metagenome (GOLD analysis project Ga0056128, IMG submission 71113) | Marine gutless worms symbiont microbial communities from Max Planck institute for Marine Microbiology, Germany - Olavius geniculatus... ...
ACAACCACGATGTCACCCTTACACTGTATATAAACTGAACAGTTTTTTACATAAATATTTGCAGTTTTATTGCCGTTGGAAGTAATCTGGATTAGTTAATTATAGCAATGTTAGAAAATGCATAAATGTTTTTACGAGGGCCGAGTTATAGCCAATTTTGTCCCAAAATTCGTTGCCATGGCAACGGGGGTTGGCAGGGGAAAAATTTAAATGACACCATCGAATAGCCTGGGGCCGAAAATAGGGGGTAGGTGCAAACAGTGCGCAATTATCTTTTACAGGGGCCAAGTTATAGCCAATTATGTCCCAAAATTCGTTGCCATGGCAACGGGGGTTGGCAGGGGGAAAATTTAAATGACACCATTAAATTGGCCGACCCCGAAAACCATACCCTAGAACCAAAAATTATGACTTTATCTTATACATAGTCAGAGTTATGACAGTTTAAAGCATTGTCTAATTTTCCCCATAGGCGCCATTGTAATTTTTCATATTTTTGTGAAAAAATAGGTGAAAATGTTGAATTTAAATTTTGTAATCCCCAAAAGGCACTTCCTTGCGCGAAACCGCGTCATATGAGCCATCGTGCGTTAAAATCAGTTCAGTCGTTTTTCCTGTAGAGGACAGCAAGAAAAAAGCGAAGGGAAGGGAAGGCACAAAAAGTCACAAGCGTTATATTTCACGTATTCGTGGGGAAGCCCCCGTAAACGGATTTTCACCAAATTTTGCACATCAGGACGTAATCATCTGTGTAAATTTCAGTGTGGAAAAATTAAGGGGTTTGGGAAATACGAGGGGTAAAATTTTGGAGTTTCCCATTGAAATGGCTGGTCACCCTTACAACAGTGCTGCGCTACCGCACAGCCTGTGATGGCCATTTGAAGTTCTTCCAAGAAGGCTCTTCCAGAAACAGAGGTCAGTCGTCGATCGGTCCTCAATATTACACTAATCTTATATCTTATGTCACTGATCTTATATGGCTGATATTATATTATATCTTATATCAGGCCTGCGGCCTTGATCTCGGCCTGCGGCAACTCCATCCAGGTTTACTCAGCAGCGTTATTGCCGCTCCAGTATGTGTTGCAGCGCTGATGATGCGTCACCATAGTGACGACAACTATATGACGTCGCAGCCAATCGCTGCACACAGCTCTGCTGCGGTCTGAGGTGTGGCTGCAAAGTTTTAGAAAAAGTACTTTTTCAAAAGTATTTTCTCAAACGAACAACCCCCCAGCAACATCTCACCTAGCCCATATCCCAGCATAGGACATGGATCTGCGTGCAAAATTTTGCGGCCGTAGGTCATGCCGTTTAGAAGTTATTGGCGGTCGCAAGCAACTAAAATACAGTATAGATGTGTTAGATGGCAGAGTCCAACTAAGCACCATGTATAAGCCTATTAAGAATGAAATCTGCTTCTTAATGAAAAACCTTTAGCCTTTTCAGCCAATAAGTCACTGTATCTCAATAACAGTGCGATATAAGGCCTAGATTAATCACTAATAGGAAGTCGTGCACTGGCTCTCGATTATCACCGAATTCAGTGACCTTAGATGACCTTGAACGCCAAAATAGGGCTGTTTTATAGATTTAATAGCAGAGAATCCAATAACGATTGTGATACGTGTTTTGTAGTTGTATATTTAGGATTGGGCATTTTTTTGTTCACTATGGTTGTTTGAGTTATCATAGCGGTTGTCACAAAAACAATAAAAAGACTGTATCTCAGCAATGGCAAAACATAGACCGATGGCAAAAACACCAAAATGACCACAATATCCAAGTTTATATTCATTTTCCATACATATATGGGGTCTAAATGCAATAGTTTGGATGCTTTTAGCAAAAAATCATATTTTGTGTTGGCCATCGTAAAATTTTGTGCCGTAGAAAAAATGCTGAACATTTGCAATCTGGCATACGTTGGATTTGAAATCAGTGCCCTTACATAGACGAGAATAAATCAAAAAAACATTATATATGTCAAAAAATAAGGTTGGGTGACTTGTAGCCCAAACTATGACGTACTTTGATGATGCTAGCATCAAATTCTCTCAAAAGTTATACAACATACATTACTCCATAAGTGACATCACAGTTACGGAGATTGCCTAATGCAATCGAGGTTGTGAAAGGTAAGAATTGTAGATTACAAAGCTGCTTTTCATAGTATAAAGATATACTAGCAACTGGAAGATTAATACATATCGACAAATTAACATCTGATAAAGCCAATTAACGCTTTATAACAGTTACATAAAATGGTGTGACTTGGCTTTAATACCAACTTCAGTTTTACAGCTGAATATTCAGCTTCACAGCCGTTTACTGTAACCTTAAGTTACATCAGAGATGCACATAAGGCCAAAATGATAAGGCCTCAGCGCTGGGCATGTGTGATAGTCAATAGCCTGCTCGTATCAAATGGAAGGAAACTGATGCAAAATGCACTACTACTATGATTATGATATGATTATGATATCTACTACTACTACTACTACTACTACTACAGACCGGCAGCGCAGCCAACGAGTAAAACGCAGACCCATCCAGACCACGCATCATGAGCACCCTTCAACTTCTCAAAGCAGCTTTCCTGTTGACGTCTGACGATGTGTCGGTGACGCATGCGGTCACGTGAGATGTCTCGCAGCCAGTCTATGGTGTGGAAGTCATCATACTGACCTATGCCTGGAGGCAGGTCCTCCAAACCATCCATCAGGTTTGTTGATCCTACAGTCAAATTACACATCCACAAGTTTGTTCATCCATACCAATCAAAATAAAACAAGTAGGCCTATTATGAGCAAAGCTCACGTGACACAAGACAGCATCTGTGCTGCCACTTGGGAAATTGTAAAAGTGTAGGCGTGCAGGCCCTAGGCAAGCTAGTCAGCGTCCAGTCACATGCATGCACGCCATGCAGCGACGACACAGTCGCATTGCAGCATCACTGCACGGTCAAAGGTAAAGGTAAAGGTCGTCAATTTGTATAGCGCATAGACGTGAGCATGCGCACTCCTCTAATGCGCTTTCGTCACTAACCAGAGCCACCTGCCGCATGGCCACCGCGTGCAGCCTGCAGACACAGGTTGGCACAGCGGCCGGCTAGGCAACCCCAGTCAGCTGTATCAAGGTCCCCACCTTCCGTAACCCATATAAATGAGTTACTACACATTTTACCGTCCCACGGAGGGTAAAAGGCTGAGTCAACCTAGCTGGCAGGCTTCGCACCGAGATAGTTTACCTGCCCGCAGGCAGTCACCCATCGCAGTACTAACCAGGCAGGCCTGGTTAGTAGAGTAACTTAGTTTCAGCCGAAACGCGTTACCAACAACGCCACGCCACCAACCAACAGTAAGTCAGTCAGTAGTAGTCAGTCTGAGTTTGCGAGTGTGAGCGAGTCGTTAACATGTAGTAGCATCGCTCGTGACGGTGGTCATCACTGCTCTAATTTTGTATAATATTAATGTCATATTTTATGTGTTAATGTCCTTGTCGTGTTGTTATATAGCTTGTGTTGCTGATGCAGTTTGAAAAAAAGCTTGGATGTGTCGTGTTGCTGTCGCCACCTTCTTCAACTACAGCTGCTGCTGTTGCCATGTTATTTATTAATGATTAAGTCATTTAATTAGTTTGGACTTTACTGCCTTGGCCTTAGTCTTAGAGGCAGTGATATTTTATCAATGCAAAGTTCTGTTGATGCGAAAATTGTGTAGCAACTTCAGGGAAACTTAAAATTCGAACAAATTACGGCCAATCTGTACTGGTCTGCTTCGTGAGCATTGCGTGTGACTGTGACGTCACTGTAGATGGCCTACAGACCGAGCGTGGCCTGACCTAGCAGAGTCGTCCACGGTATAACCACGGCCGTTCAACTGAACGGCATCAGCTGATCCGAGTTCAACTTGGTGCAATGTAATTCAGCGTGAACTTGGTTCAACTTTTGATCTAGGTTCAGCTGAACCGAGATCATGAACGACGTTGGTGCAACACTCCCTTAGTGGTCTTGGTTCTGATCTTGGTCTCAGCCTCAAAGGCTAATTGCCTGGCTCTGACCTCCAGAACTACTGGCTTGGCCTCAAACCCATCACGGGTTAAATTTTGACGTTTACAGCTACGTTGTTTATTTCTTTACTGCACAGAAGATTGTCTAAGCGTGTTTTCCAAGAATATCATAGACCCGTTGTATGTCACGCGTAGCCTAATTGTGTAATTCAGGAAAATCACTTTCTTGCTGCTTATTAATACCACAACAAACAAGCAATTTGAAAAAGCAGCAAGCTACTAGAGTAAATATTTTTTTTCGCACTACCGTAAATGTGCAATGTTCATCTTTTTATGTTAATTAATGCGCAAACGAAATTTACACAGCTGCAAATTAACATGCACTCTGGTTATAGATTTTACTGGCAAACTGTGAACAAGCTGTACTGTCAATTGTTAACGTTATCCACCTGAATTAATGCACAACAATGCATTCGTAGTATTAACAATTCACTGCTGAATACAACGACAATGTTAACTTTTGACTACATAAAGCTGGCTTGTTATATCTGAGCTTGAACTAAACTACCCTGTTTAAGTTCTAGCCAATTTCGACCAGTGTTTGCATGCAAGAACGCACTATCTCGAGCTGACGCGTTACTGCAGCGGCAAGCGAAGCTAATGCTGGGCAGAAACGCATGCACCAGCATACATTAGCTCGAGATAACGCATTCTGGCTCCAACTGAAACCGACGATAAGCAAAATAGTGCAAAAACGACAAATTTCAAATGCATAAAAAGCGGGTTAAAGGTGTGAATTTTGACGCAGGGAATTTTTCCCTGATAGAGTATGAAGTGCTCGACATGATGCCGTCAGTAACTCATTTTTGACAAAATTGGGAGATATTGCGTTCTGGCTCTAAGCCCACGATATCAATGTATACAACTCCTACCCAGGCCCTAGAGTAAACATGTTAAATTCACATTGTCAACTTCCACTTCAAATCCTAACATTCTAATAAGATATTAAGCTTTGTTCACTGGCACCTGTTAGACTTTAACTGTTAACCGTGCAGCCCTTAGATTTGACAAACCAGCAATTAAATTTGAGATGTTTGCTTTTTCATGCCTATACAAGCAAATGACTAGAATTTGCTAAAAACAAGAAAAGAAATTTAAAAGTTAAATTTCAGTTTAAAACTTAAAAGCTCAGAAGTGAATACCAGTGGAAGGATCATTGACTGGTGGATTGTGGAAAGGGTTTTCGTCACTCGTAGGCTCTGCCATTTGTTCGCTGTCAGCGACTACAGCAGCATCGGTGTTGCGACCAGATGTCATGTAACGCAGATCCGAGCCGTCTGTTGTGGTTGTCCGCACAAGATTGTCAGTTTCCATCTATACCAGTCCAATGACCTGCCTCTTCCCATGAGTCACGAACAGATGACCGTGAAACCACGCGCAAATACATCGGTTATCTGAAACAAATCATCGGACACACGACAATGACTAAGTAGTCTTTATTAACAAATATTAGACACACCGCTATCATGTACAAATGCACCGTGAAAAATGACAGTGTAAAACATTAAAGTCCAAAAAACAAAATTCTATACAGCACATGTACATAAAACTACATTCATCAGTACTGGTGATTTTGGATAAAAGCTCGTTATTATGTACATGGTGAGTGAGATATGGTGTACTATGCTCAGTTGGTAAGAGGGGACGAGTGGGTGTGTCACTCATTAGCCTGTTCACAGGACTGCCACAGGATGACGGTCTGCCACAGCTAGGGCCACCATGCATCGTGTCTGGTCCGACATACTGCTGGCAGCAGATGATCGGCAGGTGACGCTGCTTGGACTGCTGGACCTCTCTCAGCTTTTGACTGCGTTGATCACTAAATGCTGCTAGAACGTCTGCAGTCTGCTTTCGGTTTGACCGACTTAGTCCATGACTGGGTGCAGTGCAGTCATTTCTGACCGACAGAATGCAGCAGATTGCCTACAGTGGTCAACTGTCTTCTGTGCAGTCGGTACTATTTGGGGTTCTGCAAGGATCTGCACTGGGCCCGCTGTTGTACGTTCTGTACACAGCTGAGCTGGCCCTGGTCGTTGACCGTCATGGCCTCAGCCTGTACCAGTATGCTGATGACACGCAGGTTTACATCAGCACACCGGCAGGTGACGCTGAGGCTGCCGTCCGACGTCTTACTGCGTGTCTCGTCGAGATCGAGGCATGGTTGAAGGCCAGCCGACTTCGACTGAACCCCACCAAGACCCAAGTAATGTGGTTAGGTTCTCCACAGCAGCTGGCGAAAGTCAACGTTTCGGAGGTTCCGGTGGCGTCGACACGTATCAACGTCTCGGAGACGGCCCATAACCTCGGCGTCATCGTCAACAGCCAGCTAACGCTGTCTGCGCAGGTGGCCACCGTGTGTTGCAGCTACGGCCGCTCGTCAGGTCGATGTCATCTGACGCCATCAAGACGCTGGTCCAGGCAGACGTGGCGGACGGAAAATAGCCCCACGTTTGCTTAGTCTTCTGTCCCTGGGGACGGAAAATAGCGCTTGGAGCACAGATTTCAGTCCGCACGAACGGATAATAGCGTCTGCATGCTCTTTTTCCGTCCGTGGCGGACAGAAAATAGCCTTACATTTGCTTACTTTTCCGTCAACCGCGGACGGAAACTAACATCGATGGCTATACACCGCTTATTGGTCCAGAAGCATGGCTGAGTTGAGTACGACGGGAAAAATGGAGATGTCCTCCGCATCGACATCCGTCTTTTGCCCGTTGCCACATTCGCAGATCCGCACATCCGCCTTTTACCATCGTCCAACTAAACAGAAACACCGCTGTAGCAAAATAAACAAAAATAAACACATGAGAGAAAACTTATTTACATCCACTGAGTTCAATATTTATTCAGTTCAATGTTTACATCACATTTGCAATCACGTGATGAAATCTGCGAGCCTGCATGTAGTGCCGGAAACGGATAACGGGTACCCGAATACTGACAGAACTCGGATGTTGATAATTACGGGTTTAGGGCCTCTGGTTGCTAAGTGTACTAAGTTTTGTCATTAATTCTGCTCCAAACGTACGCAATTACCGGTATTTACAGTTGGACGTTGAACTTATTAAGTCTAAAATGTCAAAACTGTGCAGAATAGGCTTATTAATCATCATGATTATGATTCTCATTCATTCATTCATTCATTTTATTCTTTAGAAAAAGCTGACCAACGCAGCTTCTGAAAAATATAGTCAGTAACCAAGTAAAGCAAATCTAACATAGGCCTAGTTTGCAAAGATGTACACATCAATAGCTGTCTCTGTAAAGCATGCGAATGACAGTCACGTTCGTTGAGGTAAGTAGTTTTGTTAAGCAGAAGTTTGTCATGAGAGCGTGGTCTGAGGTCATAAGATGACGGTTGGCGATCCGGAATTAGGGGCTGAAGGACGTGAGCAGAATTGTGTAAAATATTACGGAACAGTTTATCGTCAGCAGAGTGAAATAGATCCCCAACAGAGGCGGCGTCGTTGTCGTTCAGGTACCCGAGACGTCGGCAGCGCCTCAGCACAGCATTCAGCCGCGCCCGGTTAGCGGCTGAGCACAAGCCTGACCAGGCTGGCGAGCGAAATGGCAAAGTGGCAAATGCTGGAAATATGCGAAAAAAAATATGCCGCATAGGCCTATATGCGGCATATGCAGCATATATGCGCCGGATATTTCGCCAAATTCCGCACATTTTCCCGCATATTTTGTCTCAAAAAGCTCCGCATATTTTAAGAAAATTCTGCGCTATAAACCGGCATCCCTAGTGAGTGGCGGTTTGGGTAGAGTAGTGGTCTCGTGGAGGGGTATGTCGCATAGACCCATAAGCGACTCACCAGCCGTTTTCTCGCTCGCTCGTAGGTGAATCTCGCTCGCTTTTCTCGCTCAGCGAGAAAAACGAGAAATTGCAAGGTTCTTAGGTTCTATCAAAAAAATTTAAGTCGTTGCTTAAAGTTTTGCAAAATACGACAGGGGATTACTTTTTTGTCACACCCTGTGTAGATTAAGTAGTTTTTCATAATTTCCTAAATGATGCAGGAGATGTGATCTCCATAAAATCACGTGGAAGTCGATTCCATAGTTGGCGTCCTTTAAATAAGGGTGTGATACCCAAGGTAGAAGTGATTGAGGACTTTGAGGTCTCTCTCTAAATATCAGCGGTCAAAAGTTCGAAACTTCAACTGCCAAAACTTACGTTTAATGCTGGTTGTCTTTGTCTATATTTCTAGCCATTTCGCTCTTCAAATGTGCGTCGTAACACGAAACGCCAAAGATCACTAATAAACCCTTTATTGTGGGTTTCAAGGTTGTTCAAGGTCGCTGATTTTGGTGTCGATCGAAAGGACTTACAGGACTTTCTATAACTGATTAATAGTGACCTTGGCCCTTATCTTGCACTGTTTCTAAGATCCTGAAACTTGTCTAATTTGTGGCAGCCGACAGTGAAGATTTCGTGATCCGTTTTGATACAGTCGCAGAGTGTGACGGATAGACAGACAAACACCGACAGACAGACGACTCGACGATAACTAAGATGCGGGAAGCATTACATACTGTCGCGTGTGGAAAATCATGTGCTGTTTTAAATTTCGCTCGCTTCGACTCGCTCGTATGTATTGTCGCTCGCTCACGGGAAAAATCTCGCTCGCTCTCGTTCGTCCCGTTTCTCGCTCGCTACCGCTCGCTCTCGCTGTCGCTTACAGGTCTAATGTCGCAGTCTTATCAGCCCCCAAACCGGGTACACGGGTACAAAAATAGCCGAAAGTCCGAGCACTAATCGCAAGGTGCAGCGAATCTGCTAGACTGTTACTTACTTACGAGGTGTCGAACACTGGCGGTTTATTTTGTTTACAAAAATTGAGTTTTGTTCTCAAAATGGAAAAGCAGAGGCGGCGATGTAAATATGCCGATAAGTGTTACAGAAAGAATCCGCAACATCTCAGAGACTACAGCCATGTTTCAGAGGATGAGTCTGAGGTGAGAGAAAGTTATAATGCCGCATGTCGGCCACGGGTATTCTGCGGATCGACGGACCAGCGGACCGCGGACTAGATCAAAAGCTGGCCGTAGACCACCCTACCTCAAGGGGGATGTAGCCAGTGTATTTTTTGAAATACCTAGTTAGTAGCTTCAGAAAATGCCAGAGCTGGGTACAATACACTTATTTAGACCAGCTTCATATTTCACCAGTGAACTCTACTCGTCGAGTGCTACAAAAGATATCATTACACCACCGTTCAATTCAGTCCGCAAGTACCAGGAAAAACACTGAACTACCGATCTCGCCGTTATCATAGCGACCACCAGAAAAACATTCTCACGTCAACATTGCATCGTCGCCGAAAAACGTTGAATAGCTAAGCGTCGAAGTCGCGAACTTGAACGTTAAGTAAGCGAGAAAGTAAGGCATTCCAAAAAGAAAATGCTTGCTGCAGAAACAAATTGAAAATGAACTAAAAGGAAAAAAGGAAAAAAATCAACATAAAATAAGATAAAATTTAATATAAAATGGGCTCAAAATTTGAAACAAAATAAAATTCAAAATAGCTTAAACAAGATGCGTAAGACTTTAGCGTAAGACTTTATACTCAGCCGATCGCAACGTAAAGTGGTCAAAAAACTATTATTAGTCCATGTGCAGCAGTGCTGTTTAATGTTTATTAGTTGCAAAATGATTATATTCAGCAGACGTTCGACTGCTTTGCTAGGATCAAGAAGCTGGGATTGCGAGAGAAGAAGAGAAAACGCAGCCAGCGTCTGGTGAGAAAAGAAAGCCACCACCGAGTGACCGAGATGACAGCAGCAGTCGGGAAGCTCAGGCGACAAGCAGCAAGAAGACTTGTCTTGATGACTATTTTGTGACAACAGCTGCTGCACTGAAAGTATCCACGGTGACAGCGAAACAAGATGATGATGATGACGATGCAGGTACAGTGCACTTTTGAAGTTTATGTGTAGCTTTTACAAGTCACTTTCCATATACTGGTAGCATTCACGTGGCACTGTTTGTAAAACAGACTATGTATCTTCTCAAAGTATCACAGGCGTGCGGTATCGCAACCCTCTGTCAACAGCGACTGGCTAAGTCAATGGTGAATGGCAAAATTCGACCCCTCGTAGTTCCGAAACCCCTGAACCGATTGATACAAAATTTGAAATAGGTGATTATGTCCGCGAGATGACCTGCATATGCAAAATTTCGTGCAAATCCATCTATTGGGGGCTTCTCAGCAAATGAGTGAAGTATTAACAAAAATTTTTCTAGTATTATATATACTTTTTTGTTGACGGACCTACAGGTCAAATTGCCTGACAGACTTTCACACACGATGGCTCAGACAACACGGCCTCACGCAAGGGTCAAACCTTTTAGGAAATGAAAATTCAAAGTTAATATTTAATCCCCGAAAAATTCCCCCAAAGTCGAAAATTGGGCCCAAAAATGGACTAAAATTTTCTGCCAAAACGCTCCTGTATAAAATTTTCACCTATAAACGGCCCTTAATCGTCGCCGTAATCCCATATAAGTTGCATAGTGAATAGGTAATATGGCTTCGGGAATTCCAAATATGTGGTTATTTTGGACCCCCGACCTACAGGTCATGTGACACGGAGCATGCGCAGTGAACTTTTGGCCTTTAACATGGGCAAATGCAACTTAGAGGCTTTATATCTCTGTAACGGTGCAAGGTAGACGCATGGTCATCATTGATCACCTATAGGAAAGTGCCCAAGCCGAATCTGTTGGTCACGTGACGTGACTGATGACGTCATGTGACCCCCAAAAGGTTGGGGTCATGACCCCAAAATCTTTGAGGCTCCGTATCTCCGTAGCCATGCAAGTTAGATGCATGATTACAATGGACCACCGATAGGAAACCACATATACCTAGTCCAATGGTCACGTGACTGATAACGTCACGTGATCCCAAAAGGTCAAGATCGTTACCACGAAATATGTAAGGTTCTGTGGCCGTGGAAGACGGATGGACCCCGACGGGTCCATCCGAATAATTGACCACCAACAGGAAAACATTGTTTTGTAATTAAACAGCAAATATAAATGTACAAAACATCGATTTATACGCATGTTAACGGTGTCATCCAATGACTGACACATCAAAAACAGCAAAAAATCTTAAAAAAATGATATTGATATCACCTGTTTAAGATTTTTGCTGTTATCGATGCGTCACTCATTGCATGTCGCCGTTAACAAGTGTATAAACTGATGTTTTGTACATTTATTAACACGCATTTGTCGTTCTCTTTTGATGTTAATACAAATCATTCTCTCTTTAATTGAGTTTTTATTCCTGGCATGGGGAATGTTCATGCCATGTTATCAAGTATCAAGTTTTGGGTTTTTTGAGAACTAGAAGCGTGTATTGGGCAAACAAAGAGATGGTTAAGGCCTGTACTGGTCTGGACTCTGGAGTGTGTTATGCAAGTGTAACGAGCATAGTGAACTCTACATGTGATAAAACATGCATATTTCATTCACTGTGATTTACGGTGTGTTCCATCGGGGGCGTGGATGTTCTAAACAGACGTGAGATGTTTCAGCCATCACACTTGACTGGAGTGAGATTTTGCGCAGCTTTAACACTACTGCAGACACTGTGGTGAAAGATAGCAGGATGAAGTGGATCGTGAAATAAATATAAATATAAATTTATGATTGAAGTTGAACTTGATTTGCTGTGCCATAAAATGTTGCATCTGACGATGTCTCTCTTTAGGTGTACCATCCTTTGATAGAGCGGAAGTTTATTGGAAGTTCATGATTTCCTTGATTTGTTCTAGGTAGTGTTTGATGTATACATGTACATCTGATTTATGCATTAGACTGTTACAGAGTATGATGTCGTAGGGCCAAGCTCATCTCGAGGTGATGGAAACAGTTCAGTTGTGGTACGACGTTCACAAGTCTTAGCCGAAGAGACTGCAGCTGAAGAAACTAGTGACGAGCCTTTAGACGAACATGAGGACATCAGGTGCAAGTTCCTGGTCGAGATGCCGAAGGATTTCTATGATCTCTGGGAGCTTGCTAAGACTGTTAATCCCAAAGCTCCATCTGGTGAGTGTGATTTTGTAGTCATTGATAGGGATATGACAATCATACTGAAACGTTGAAAATGTGTGGCATACTGCAGAAAACAATTGCTCAGTTTATGGTGAATTTGCAGCGGTAATTTTACGGTCATCTTATGTTTGTAAAATGTGTCACCGAAAGCAATTTCTACTTTCACTGATAACACAGTATGCGGTGTGTGCTGTGTATTCATATATTGTTTCTGCAAATTCAGCACTGAATGCATTTTGAGTGGAGTGGAACTTCACTCTTAACTTTTCATGATGTTTGCCAAACTAAAATATTTTGGTAGCAGATATCCAGAAAGACAAACAAACAGATCATATACAAGCGATACAAGTCTGTTGGACAGATAACAGTAAGAGAAAATGGTGTGCTTTTAACTAATAACTCTCCAGCGATTGCTGCATCGGTCTGGAACAGTCTGCCGGAGTCGGTCCGGTCATCTCCGTCGTTGCAAGTTTTCCGCAGCAGACTGAAAACCAAACTTTTTGCCTGGTCTTACAGTCACGACTAACGTCTCATTGCACTGGCTACTATTACGTGACTTCACTGTTTAGGCTTATTGTTACGTGTCCTTGTAGTCTTAGGACTTAACGCCACGCTAAAGTTAATTCGTCCTTCATCATCATCATATGTACTGCAGCATAGTGAGTTGGTTGAGTATGTGTTGTTGACAGATGCGTTTCTGTCATCTCTGGGTCTACAGCTGGTCGGTCCGTACGACGTTCTTGCTGGCAAGACTAAGCGTAGGAAGCAGCATGTGGCGTCACGCAGTGGTGGACGGCCAAACTATCTGCTACATTGGAGATATTACTATGATCCTCCAGAGTTCCTCACCGTTGTGCGCGGCGATGACACGAAACAGTTCCACATCGGATACTATCGGTGTGTTCTCGCACTAATACAACATTCATCATCATCATCATCATCGACAACCGTGCGCTCAATGCCCGTTGGTGTCTGACGCCATTTTTACTATCGCTGCCCACCGCTGCCTATCTAGGGCAGCGTGGCTTAACTCCTGCAGGGTTGTCCCACACCACTGCTCAATGTCATCTGAC
>Ga0056128_1008172_pt1 | contig 13212 bp, 8 predicted proteins | sample WorMetLIZISLAND2_FD_71113 | JGI IMG/M metagenome (GOLD analysis project Ga0056128, IMG submission 71113) | Marine gutless worms symbiont microbial communities from Max Planck institute for Marine Microbiology, Germany - Olavius geniculatus... ...
GCAGGAGTTAAGCCACGCTGCCCTAGATAGGCAGCGGTGGGCAGCGATAGTAAGAATGGCGTCAGACACCAACGGGCATTGAGCCCACGGTTGTCGATGATGATGATGATGATGAGTGTTTGTTATGATAAGCAGCATGTCTGTACCTATCAGCAACAGGCGTTTTCACGGGTAAGGATATTTTAGGGGGTAAGGTCTATAGCCTATACTTTTTTCACACTTTTGTTCAAGGGAACCTCGATCTCATCTAGGCCTGAGTTGGATTCCCAAATGTGCTTTTACAACAAGTTTATGTTAAAAAATTAGGCGCTGGTCCAAAATAGTATACCCTGACTTAAGCAACATGACGTACCTCAGCAGACTCGTAATGAATCTGAACATTCAGTTTTGTTGTTTTAATGGTGAATTGTGCAGTTATTTTAAAGTTTATTGACTTTCACAAAACCTTCAGTACTTTAAAAAAATTGCAGCACAATGCTAATATACCACAAGGCAGCCATTTTCCGTTTAAATTTTCAATAACGGTTGTGCAAATAAACAAGATCGACCTAACCCTAACCTCAAACCTGACCTAACCCTATCCCCTAAGACGTTAAAGGTAAAAGGTAAAGGTGTCGATTTGTATAGCGCATCTCACGTCCAAAATTCGACGCGATTTCGCCTCTAATGCGCTTTTCGTCACTAACCAGAGCCGCCTGCCGCACGACCACCGCGTGCAGCCTGCAGACACAGGCTAGCGCAGCGGCCGCCTAGGCAGCCCCAGTCAGCTGTACTAAGATCACCACCTTCCGTAACCCATAAATGAGTTACTACTCATTTTGCTGTCCCACGGAGGGTAGAAGGCTGAGTCGTTACTGTTTTGCAAAGCTGGTGTGTGAAAAGTGAAATTGTTATAAGGTGTTTGGCACAAATGACAGATCACAACATAGTAGACCTAAGATTTTTCACGGTTTAAGGTTTTTATGTGCTGTTGATTTGTAGTGAGTGAACAACAGCCTATGTGCGCTGCTGTCAGTCGGTGTTAATGATGCTGGCTGTTAATGTAAGCTATTGTGTGGAATGTTGTGCTGTTACAGATCCTCCGAGCCCAAAGAGCAGTCGACTACGCTCGTAAGAAGAAGAGTCCACTAATTACGGAGATTTAGAGATGCCATCATACCCACCAAATTGACTTTTTCGGAAGACCATATTTCAGCCGCTAGCGGGTGCTGCGCCCTAAAATTTTTACACGCACTACAAAATGACTAAGGCTTGCTAGTTCACACCCCACTGAAGACGGGAGCTCCCCGAACATTTTTACAAAAGGGGTAAAAAATTGGCTTTAAAAATTTAAGGTTTGGGCTTCAATAACTTTGGGGAAGTGCGCGTAGCCCAGCGAAACTTTGCCACGTGACGTACCATGAGGCGGGGTTAAAAACTAGTGTACAACTCCCCCTAAAATTTAAGAGAGCAAAAAACGTCCAAAATTCGACGCGATTTCGTACAACTTTCGACTTTGACTGCGAATATCTCTGGAACAGGTCCAGTTAGGCCTATCGACAATCTTAAACAAACTTTATTGACAGCTATCCCTTTCGAGTTGAATGAAAAAATTCTGTTAACTTTCGTTCCACTAACAGCAAAGTTACATTGGCCTACGTGTACCCACCCAAAATGGACCGTGCAGGTGATTTAAGACAACTTCAGACTTTGGCTGTGAATATCTGCAAAATGGATCAAAATATCAGCAATCGGAAACAAAATTGGTCGACTGCCATTTCTCCCGAGTTTACCAAACAAAACTTAATGAACTTTGGTACACAAACAAAAAAGTTATAGGGGCGGACGTTGACCCACCTTAAGTTGACAATGCGGGTTCTGTGTATGCTAACGTATTGGAGTTCGGGCCACATGACTTTGCTGCAAGGGGAGTTTCAACCCTGAAACTTTTTCCCCACTTACGGCGCCGGGCGGCCTCACGTTGGGCTTTGCTCCATATTTCTGATATTGAAGTTGTAACAGTGATATCCTAAGGAAAGTGGAGATAATGGGTAAGTTAAGGTCGCATTTCGCTAAGGCTCTAGTCTCGGACTAAAGTCTGAAATAGGCCTATTTGGCTTTTAATTTCCAAACTTTGGTTTTAAGCTTTTGGTCTTAGACTAAAGTCTCGGCAAAACTTGACTTCACCCATTGACAATGTTTTACAGGCAGGCAGGTACAGAATTGCTTTTTGTAAGCAAGTAGGTACATAAGTAAATTTCTAGAGCACACGATGTCGGTGAGCCTGACCTACGGTGGTGATATATGATGTGATGTGATCATGACCATTCTCTTGACCTTCATGATAATGCTCTCTCTACTCTCTCAAAAGGCAAACCAAACCGTGCCCCATCAGGAGCATAGGCGAGGTGCTCATCTTCCATTACGTTGGCCGTTGAGCCCGTAGTGGATAGACCACTTGAGTCTGTGACGCATGGCCAGTAGTGTTGTGCGATACCTGAAACTGAAGCCACGATAACAATACCATCTCAGGTATCGGGTATTGAGTATTGTGATACTACCATGATACTGGAAGTTCACAGTAAAACGCTGGTCCACAGGCCCATCAAGAGGGAGGTAAATTTTTCCCACGCCCCACAACGTTTGGGTGGTCCCGCCATCGCTTAAAAATATATGTTTACTACTTCACTATATGTTTGAGAAGCTTTAATGTGACACCTTTTTTCATTTTTGTCATGCAGTACGCGGTAGTTGTCAACAATAGAGGGATTCAATTGCAAACTGCAGAGTATCGAAACTGGTATCGTCACGATAATTGGTGGTATCGTGGCATCGCGATATATTGAGACTACTTTGATACTGGTATCAAAACATTGGTACTCACAATACTTATCGAGGTATCTCCAGCCATTTCGGTGCAATTAACTCCTGAAATGTGTGCCACAGCCAAAAATCACAAAAAACACTATAACCCCTGTTTTGGGGTTCAAGATCATCGATTTGATACCCCTAAAAAGCTCGTCACCAGTGCTTGTTATGTTAAGCAGCATGTCTGCAACCGTTTTCATGCTAAACGAGCCAATAGCACCAAAATAACTACCTTTAGGAGGTACTGCTCTTTCACCCTCATTTCAGGGCAATCACCTCACCCAGAAGCCACAAATTTTGTCACAATGATGATAGCACTTCAATTTTTGGACATAAATATTTTAAATCACCATCATTTTCACAATGACCGTTCAACATTTATTGAAAGTAAAAACATGTGGAAAAAATAAACGTTAAAATGTGTTTTATGAGAAGAAACGTTTATTACAAGTGGAATCTGGCAGCAGCAAGTGCAACTGATACCAAGCCTAGCACAAACGCTTTATCACGATGAGAATCATTTTGACAACGACTGGTGCTGCTCCTCAGCAGTGTGGTGGCAGAGGGGCATCTACCCCCACCCCAAATTCAGAAAATTTTCTTCAGAAAACACAATAACTGGGTTCTGTAACTGTAAAGTCCCATTTGAAAGGTAATTTGTGCACAAAATTGAAATTGTGAACGCTTATCTCTCCAATTCTGAAACTTACAGCTCTCTGTCAGAAATTGCAACTTCTTGCTCCAATCTCCCCCAACCTTTTTAACCCACGACACCGCTGTTGCCACTGCAGCACTAAATATGGCACTAGGTAACTAGGTCAGTAGGACGGTCAAGTAATGGGGTCAGTAAGTCATAGGTTACTGAGCCAGGTGACAGTCGTCTCATCTCCTAGAACCGTACAACTTAACGCCTTTCTGCGTTGACACTCGCGCATGTTTTGTTAACAATGCTCCGACACCAGACCTCCCATCCACGCACAGACACCTGACAGACACACACATTAACATTAAAGGTCGCGTATAGCTCTTGAGTCTTTACAGAAACCCACTGCAGAGTTACGGCGTATGACCAGCCATGAGATCAAATAAAGTTACCTGACACAGGTAAATGTGTCGAACCTTAACCACAGCGGACAGGCCAGTACTCAATTTACCTACCCTGAAGGATGGAAGGCTGAGTTTGACCTTGGTGTTAGCTATATACCGAGATAGTCCACCTGTAAACAGAGAGTCACCCATAAAAACACACACATACACACAAATATATATATATATATATATAAAGAAAAGAAAAAACTAAAGAACACTCAATTCTACTCTATGCAATGAACTACAATAGCTACTCGCATCTGTACTAGTCAGTAACCAACCAGCATATAATCCTTTAATCGAAAACTGTCCTAGACTTAACATGACCATGAGAAATACTAAATCAGTCCTAATCAAAACAATAACAATAATAACACAGAATAAAAATCTACATTGCACATGGTAGTGTAGCAACACGTTTGAGCTGTGGTGGGAAATTTAATATTGTTAGATGAAATACTCACTGAAATGGTAACGTTTTGGCTTCTGTTTAAAAGATGCAATGTTTGAAAGCTGTGAAAGCTACAAGTATTATACAGCACGATAGGGTATTACAGAGTACAAAATAGTTCACAGTTGCTGTAAAAATGTCAAACCGCATTACTCTATGTAAGGAATAAGTTCTTCCAATGTCCACTTCTCTTTGGTCTTGAATAACAACTGAAACCTAATAACACAAAACATGTCTATTAAACAAACTGGTGCAAAACTTGAGCACAAATATCCAACACTGCAGTGAGACAGTGAGTGAGTGAGTAGTTTCTCAATGGCACATCAGCACATATGAGGCTATTTTGTGCCAAGACAATGTGAATACATCAATAAATAGATAATGCAGTCATAGCCCGCAGGTACCTCCGCCAAGGCAAAGCTATTCGCCAGGTGGCGTCACCATCTTCGCTTTGCCAGCGGTTCCCTTATGCCCCCTTTAACGCAATGGCAACGAAAATTTCAAAGTGATCCAGAATCCAGAATTCCTGCCGGGTCATGCCCAGAATTGAATCACTGGTAGTTTATGCCATGCCCGCCATACCCTCGAAATTTCAGAAAGATCCGTCCATAACTTTTTGAGTTATCTTGCTCACACACAGACAGACAAACAAACAAAGTTTGACAAAAACATAACCTCCTTGGCGGAGGTAAAAATACTGCTTGATTTAGAAAAGGTTAAGTTACTAGAAGCAATGCTGAGGTATAACAGATCAACAGATCTACAGACCATACAAAATGTGCTAGCAAAAAAATTTTCAAAACTAGCCAATATTTGGCAAAGATACAGACAAAAGGTTTGAAGTTCACTTTCTTGGTATACACAGAGACAATTAACAGCAGCACTTTTGTAGTTAGATTGTTGGAAGTGGAAAGCAGAATGCAGCCAAAATCCTGCTCATTTCACTAAGTCAGGTTTAACAGAAAAGGTGCCAATAAATAATCAATGTGTTATTGGCCCATCTCTATACTGTACAGATGAGAATCAGAATAAATGTCAAAAATACACTTCAGCGAACACCATCATAGCATCAAAGGAAATAAAGAACTTCACAAAAAAAGACCAAAAACTAAAATGCAAACTCTTCATATCTTCACCAAATTGTACTAATTTTCATTGCACAGAATAGCGCTTTGATGGAGCTAAGATGTGGCAAGATGTTTAACAATCACATTATCAAAAATGTGCCACAAAAGTGCCAGCGAAATAACTGTCAAAACTGATCGATATTTAACAAAGATAATAGAAGTCAACTAACCGTTCATCAACATCTTCAGGCAGCTCATCGACGGGGAAGTAAGAGATAATCTCCGGCTTTACACTACGATCAATCAGTGCCAGACCCTACACAGCATTCCCGACATAAAATCTACAGCTTTCGTACATTCGAAGAACCACAACTGCTATAGATGTTCATAAATGGTGTTAAAATATAAAACAAACGCATAGTTAACGTTTTTTTTGTTACTTTCCCAACTTCTTTTAACTTTCTGAACAACTGGCTATAGGCTAAACACAGTACTAGCAACAATGGCAGTGTACAAAGAGTCGTGGTGTTGGAATTAAATGGTTGAAATGGAGGCACCAAGACCAAAATACAAGAATATACAGTAATACTGAGAGAAAAAAATATATGCACATAAGAACCTTGAGATATGAGAGTTGTGTGGTCATGTCATCAGGAACAGACATCTGCCATGCAGCTTCAAACTCCTGCAGAAGATACTATAAACACCGGACCACACGCACATACACAATCCTTCAGCAGAATTAACAGCTTTAATCACTAATGAAACTGACAATATTACCGGTAGTCAGTGCTGTAAAAAAATTCTATAAACTCACATAACTTAGTAAATAAGGCGGGTAATGGTTAAAATGTTTTAATTAATTGATAAATCTCCAAAATTTCAACTGATTGTTGTAGTCAAGCAGAAGACCGCGAAAACTGCAGAATTTGACTACCAGCTGATGTTACATTGTGCAAACTAAAGCAAAATTGCTAAAGTAATAGAAGTAATAATGATGGTTGTCAAAGCTCACAAAGTGCAGACTGTTAAACTAACACTGTACAAATCTTGGTGACATGTCCAGTGCAAAACAAAATTAGATTACAAATGCTCATCAACAGTCGTTTTCGGCTGTTAAAAAACCAAAACTGTTACTGGATTTCAATTGATTGAAGAAAAGGTGAACGATTAATTTTTCTCGATAATCAACCAATTAATCAATCGTTAATTCTCACAGCTCTATTAGTAACGCAGTATGTTAAAAGTGAAAAAAAATCAATATTCAGTGAAACATATACATTATACAGGTGATTCAGTGCTGAAATGGTGGAAACAAATGTTACCTTACTGGCAGTGCGAAGCAGCAGTTCTGCATAAAAACGACAAACGCTGGCTTCATTCAGCTTGTACACTGCCACATTGTCACCTGTCAGTCACATGTTCAGATATTCGATATTTACACACACACGTTTTAACTCATCTGCATGCATGAAATTGAAATACAGAACCAAGCACTAACAACATCAAAAAAACCGCTATGAGGTCAGGCTGCACTGCTATAGTTAACAACAGTCTAATCATGGCTTCATTTTAAATGTAATTAAGTTTCAGCTAATTGAAGCTGGGTCCAGTTAGTACTTAGATGGGTGACCATCTCCACAAGCGGGTAAACCATTCAGTATGCAATGAGCCATCCAGGCCAACTCAGCCTGGCCATCCCTCCATGAGTAGGCACAATCAGTACTGGTGAAAACAAGTCGTAAACAAGCACACTGCGTGATGTACTAGCCTTCTATCTGTGTTCTCGTACAGTAAACTGGTGTTTGGATCAGGGCTGCGGAAACAAAGACCAGCTCCACCCGACAAGCCGTACGGCTTGAGAAAGACAACGTTTATTCACACTACACATACCTGCCACAGAATCGTTAGGCGATAAATTGCGCTCAGCAAAGCAGTGGAGAACATGCTCTGTGATTACACTGCAAACATCAGAATACAGACATTGAACATCAGTGCTGTATCGTCACTCTTGGTTCAGCTTAATTTGGAAAAGTGGCAGTAATCTCAAATCGACAAAACAATTTACCAAGACACCAGAAACGTCGATCAAGCAGAAGATAATAAAAAAAGGCACTCTTCTCTTCAGCCGACTAAAAAGTCTGGGGAGTGCAATAAGCTCCCCCTGTAGAATACGAAACAAAGCCACAACCAATAATAGGTTTTGGTGCATTTTGAGCTTCAGAAATGCATTTCTCGGAATTCAGAAAATAAACTGCATTATAAGCTGTACAGCGAGCTGGCACACTGACAGCAAAAATTCCTGGTATGGCATACGGCCTCCAAAATAAGTGCTGGTTTGCTATAGTAGACAGCACAAACACAACTTATATGGTGATGCTGTACCTGAGATACATGTCAGACAGAGCTGCAGTGAGCTGTGTAGCTGCTATGCTATCACTGGACCATGAGAATTCATCCCTTGCTGCTATAATACTCGACAGAACCGTTGCCATGTAGTCAAAGTCCAACGCACGCCAACGACCTGCCAACAGCATCAGTCACTGCACAGTGATGAATGGCATTAGATAAAAAATTGGAGAAAAACACTTTTCACCCAAGAATGACGTTTACTAAGTGGCTAATGATGACAAACAGCACATTTAAACTAAACTGTGCCAGTGTCATATTTGTCTATCTTGAAGTTCAAATCAACCAAAAGCAAAAACTCTTGATAGTTATAACTCAGCAAGATTACGGTTCAGTGCAAATAAAACAGGCTAGTTTACAGCATTTGTGTTTCACAAGCTAGTGTGGCAATGCATTTAAGGTGTGGTGGATTTTTTAAATACAGTTTTATTGCAAAGTTCCTGCAAAGTGTGCTACATAAAAGAATGATAAAAATCTGTCAAAAATCGTTGATGACATGAGCTTCGTGTACCACTTCCTTGGAACACAGTGTATGTATGTATTGCAGAGATGATCAAGAACATATGTTTCACGAAGCACACCCGGCAATGCATGCAATAATAAAAGCATTAACTGTAAGATTTAGGAGAATATATGACAGCAAACATAGCAATCAGCATCAAGTAGTAAAGGATTGCATGCAAATTTACCGTGAATAAGACAAGCCTTGAGTTCAGTGAGAGCTTGTCTCAGTTCATCTTCACTGACTTGCACTATATCCAGCAGTTCATCGAATGTGTACTGCAACCACAGCATCAGTTACCACAACCATGCACAGTGGATGGAGTTTATTTTCATTTCTATTTGCACACTGTACAATTTCTATAACAAATACACAGCAACATCAGTGTAAATTACTAACTCCACTCAATTCTTAGTAAATTTCCCAGGATTTCTCCAAATTCTTTCAAAGACAACAACTTATATGCCCAGTTTTTCATAAGTTATCATCCAATTTTTTTGTGGTAAATCATGTTTCTCAAGATTTTTGAGAGTCTTGCTTACATACTTACTTATGCAACAGTGGCAGCAATACTTGCCGTAATCAAAAGCATGAAAGAAAAAGCCGTTTACTGTGTGTGCCTGGATGTCAGACTCAGATGTTTCACCCGAGTATGGAGCTTCCTCTAAGCACTCTTTTAATCGTCTCAAGCGTGGCTTGATCCGACGTAGTTCATAGTAATTTTTCATCATTGCACAAACCTGCAAATTACCCATAAAGTACACGCCGAGACTGGATACAGGCTAGTGCAATGTTTAACAATTCTATCGCCAAATACTGAATGATAAATTATTACAGAATCTCAAACATGTACTGTTAGGTGAGATATTAAGTACTCAAAGTAATTGTTTCCAGATGTTATGTGACTAAGTAATATATCAGTAATGTATAACTACTGATCGTGAGATCACTGGCTTGACTCCCAGATGATATAGCGCCAGGTAATAAACAAGGGCAAGTTGTTCACACATGTGCCTCTGTTACCACACACCAAGCAGCATAACTTGGTACTAGCTTAACCACTGGGAAGGTTACAGTTATATGAAAGTTCTGGTCCTCCTCCTATATATCTGAGCTGTGTTTGCACTTGCTGCTGTTTGGGGCCTTAGAAAAAGAGATGAGCACTACTTGCATTGCACAGAGTGCTGTGAGAGAACGCTGTTGACTACGAACAACTTACCTTTTACCTACATAACTGAAAAACTGCCGCAAACTAGCATTCATAGTTCTAACCTGTCTGCTGACAACTGTGGGCTGAGCGGAGCTGCTCAGAGATTGTGCAGTCATCTGACATTCAGGAAGTAACAGCAGCGAGTTGGACGTTTCAGCTTCTTTCATTTCAAACGATTCGTTCCTGGTACACAGCACGGCCGAGTCTGACTTGAAACCACGAACTGACAGGCTGCAGCACAACACAGAAAGTCTTACTATCAAACTGTTAGCATAATAGTGGTTAACACTCCAATCTTGTTCATCAAAATTCCTCTATGTTGGGACAATTACTATTTGGATGGGTGTCTGTTTGCAGACAGGTGAATAGTCTCAATATATAACCAACCACCCAGGTGGAGTCAACCCAGCTTCCTAGGCTCCTACCCTACCCTAAATAAGCATCTGCTTTTAGGCAAATTAGTAATAAATAGCAACAGCAAATGTAGCAATATACAGTAGCATAATAACAGAACCATGGACATCAAATCTATTACTATCACTATGAAACAACCCAGAGCCCAGTTAGCTTACCAATTTCCAGCGAGAAGCGAGTCAAGCAGATTGTTATCGATTTCAATGAGCTTCATGGCATCATTGTCCATATCAGCAGACATGAAGAGACACTGTGCTGTTCCATGCAGCTCGTCAGCTGACAGTTTAGCATTCTTCAGCGTAATGTCAACATCCTCGCGTGTCCTGAAAACAGTACACAAACTCACAACAACTGACATACTGCCACGGGTATGACTTAATTACCACAACAAACCACAACAGACTACAACGAGGCTACAACAAACCACAATGGACCACGAACTAATCACAATAAGGCCACAGTGGACTAACAGACGATGATGTAAAAGATGAATGGACGACGGCAAAAATGCGAAATCAAACTGATGAAGATGTCGATGACGGTGAAGTCAAATGAAACGAGCAGACAACGGGAAACGAACAGCAAAGACGATGGCAAAAACAGAAAAATAAAAGTATCGACCCCTCTCCCACTGGTACTTTTGTTTTCGGAAAACAAAGGGTCAGCTAATTGTTACCATAAAATAGCACATCAGTATATTCCTGTAGGCCCTGAATATTAGCCATGCTGCTATCTGAAGCAGTTTTTTGGTTGCAATTTGCAATGTAAGTGTATTGGTGTTCAGTCAGTATCTCCGTTTATGGGGCGGGGTTTGTAGTAGGTCTAAACTGTTACCACTGAGTAGCGATTGGGCAACCCTAGTTACTTGCTCAGACCATTTTTCAGAAAGACGTATCACTTAGCTTAATACATATGTTACAAACAGACACACAGATGACAAACAGATAGACCGATACAACATCATGCCATAAGCATGATTGCTAGTACAGTCAGCAAAAGCTGCAGGTGCACGAGGAGATGCAGTGATAGTAGCACATGGCACAATGCACATGACAGTGTAATGGCACATCTTGTTACATACATCTTGTTACTAGATTATTTTGGTCCCACAGGAATGGTTGCCAGAATAAAAACAACGACTGTTAAGAGTTACTTTATGTAGAAACTAAGGTTTACTGAAATTATCGATCCTATATATATAGTAAACGAGTTGTTGCTAAGTTCAGCTAGTGACTTTAGCTACTGTTGCTATGCAAAAACTATCACCACCAGACTTTTACACATGGGCCTTTGCGAGTCCTAGCAACAAAAGGTTATGTTATAAAAAACTAAAAATTTTAGAACCCTTAATTAATTATTAGGCAGTATAATAGCACAAAATGTATTGTTTGAAATACTTGATATCTAGTGGCATTTAATTTAAAAAGGTAGTTAGATGCATCAAGTATTACAAAAAAATTATGTTTTAGGTTATTTGGCACCATGCTAAGCAAAATTTTGTTTATTTCAGCCGAATAAAATCAGTTATGAGTGACATTACGACACGAAAACTTTGTTGCTAAGCTACCATGGCTTCCACACTAATGGTTGCTAAGCAAAACTATAACAACTGACCTTAGTTCATATGGTAACTAAGGTTTGGTCAAGGTCTCATGCCTATATCTCTGATGAATAAGCTGTTGCTATGCAAAAACTCCATCCATAGCAACCATTGCTATGTGAAAGATGCACCGCTAGATTCCACATAGTTAATAAGGCACAAATAGATTACTACAGCCATGGTTGTTAACACATGTAAACACTTGATACTGCTGTTATAGCAACATGAAGTTTATTTCTAAGGCATTTTCGTTCCCATGGCAACAGAAGGTCACCGAGGGTCAGGAACATTTGCATTCCATTATTTTTTTTCAAAACAGTGTCACCAAATCCAACAGGAAATGCAATAAAATCATTTTTAGCAAGCAAGTCGTATGACAGCACTTTTTGGACATGTCAACCTTTAGTGTTACATTTGCGGCAATGTTTAGATGTAACTGTAGCTTAACGAAATGACTTTAGAGCTTGTGTCTCGTTAATTTTTGACTGTTCTTTGCTTCACATAACAGCACCCATAGTGGCTTGCTTAGGTCCAGAAGTGAAATATTTTTTCACTATTCGACTGCACTATTAGAACCTATGCAAAATTGGTAATTAGCTTCACCAATCGGCGATTTTAACCTTATTTCTTATTTCGACCGATTTTCACCAATCGGTGATCGTAACCGGCCCCCCTTATAACAAACCTGTTTAATGCTGCCATTTGTATCAAAATTATTCACCAAACGCTATGCATGCAACGTATTTTAACAAAAAGTGTGGTCGGCATTTTGTTTGTAAACAAAAACCCCGCCCATACAGTCAAAGAATATATAATAACGAGAAGTGTGGACTGTTGAGTGTCTATTTGGTTTTTTCGATATTTAGTATTAGCCAATTTAAGTAGCGACATCTGGCGAAGTACCGATATAGCGGAGTTGATGTTTTGATCATTTTGATGTTAAAATCTGTTTTTTTGCTTGCAGTTATTGTGTTTAATGTGATGTTTGTTTTGTGAAGAGTTTTGCCGTTTTGCGTTTTAACTAGCCCGACGAGACGATTTAATCCTCGGAGTTTTGCGTACGATAGGTTCGATGTTATTGTCAGTGCAGATCTGCACTAGAGCTCTGCACGGGCCGAAGTTTTTCGGCCAGGCCCGGCCCGGCCCAAAGTCGTTTCGGCCCTGCTCGGCCCGTTAACTACTTGTGATATTTCGGCCCGGCCCGGCCCGGCCCGGTGTAATTGAAGCCCGGCCGGACCGGCCCGGCCCGTAGACAACAAGAAATAACTCACCGGATAACTCACCGGATGAGGCCTCCCCAGGGGAGCTGGCTCGGCCTCCGGAGTCAATAGGACAAATGTTGCCCAAAAAAGACTCATCTATGTCATGCAGTCTTTGTAATTTTGACTTAAAAATGTTCAATGACTCAGATTCAACCACTGATGACTCAAGCTGATTCCAGGTATTAAAAACTCGTTCCGTGTCTCAAGTCAGTGCTGACACGTCCCTTCCTTAAATTCAGGCAATGACCCCTTGTACGTCCGGTATTGTCGAATTCAAAGAATGTGTTGACATCCACTGTCGATAACCCGCGGACCATTTTAAACAATTCAATCAGGTCAGCCCGAACTCTTCTATGGTCCA
>Ga0056128_1008174_pt1 | contig 13210 bp, 9 predicted proteins | sample WorMetLIZISLAND2_FD_71113 | JGI IMG/M metagenome (GOLD analysis project Ga0056128, IMG submission 71113) | Marine gutless worms symbiont microbial communities from Max Planck institute for Marine Microbiology, Germany - Olavius geniculatus... ...
CGCGCGACAGCCTTAGCAGTTATTATTCGCAGGTTGTCTTGATTTAACTCTATCCATTTTGACGCAATTCACTCTTGAAATCTACGCCGCAGCCACAAATTGGAAAAAACACTAAAACCCCTATTTTTAAAATTCAAGGTCATTCAAGGTCAGCGACGTTTACACCAATAAAAAGCTTGTTATGCTTGTTACGCTCTATTGCTTGTTATGATAAGCAGCATGTCTCTGCCGATCTGCAACCGTTTTCAAGCTACACGAGCCAATAGCGGTAAAATAACTATTTGTAGATTCTTAAAAATGTATGTTCTATGCTAAGAAATGTCATACGCAAAATGTCCAGGTCTATCTCCAGCCATTTCGGCGCAATTCACTCTTAAAATGTGTGTCGCAGCCAAAAATCGCAGAAAAATTCACTAAAAACCCCTATTTTGAGGGTCAAAGGTCATTCGAGGTCATCGACGTTGACAGCAATAAAAAGCCTGTTATTAGTGCTTGTTATGATAAGCAGCATGTCTGTGCCTATCTGCAACCGTGTTCACACTACACGTGATGATTGCGGTAAAATAACCACTTTTTAGGGGGTAGCTGTCATTGACGCCCGCCTGCGCCAGCCTCCTTGAACGTAGGGGGTCGGGACTTGAACTGCTGAAATCTACGTTGAATGCTGAAAATTTCATATGCAGGTTATCTCGGTCCATCTCCAGCCATTTCGTCACAATTCAGTGTTAAAATGTGCGCTGCATCCAAAAATTGCGAAAAATTCACTAAAAACCTCTCTTTGAGGGGTTCGAGGTCGTTCAAGGTCATCAATGTTGACAAATCCAAAAAGCCTGTCACTAGTGCTTGTTATGATAAGCAGCATGTATGTACCTATCTGCAATCGTTTTCACATTATTCGAGCCAATAACGGCAAAACGACGTCTTTTTAGGGGGTATCCCTCTTCGAGGCCCTCGTTCGAGGGGAACCCCTGCACCCAGTGGCACGAAATTTTGTCACGATAAACTAGAGACCTTGGGGCAGTCCAGGTGAAGATTTCGTGATCCTAGCTTGCACCGTTTTGATACAATTCACGAGTGTGACAGACAGACAGACGGACGGACAGACAGACGCCCAGACGATGGCAAAGACGCGCGAAGCATTCTGCTGTCGCGCGTAAAAATGTATCCCCGATGAAAAATCCGCCCGAGGAGAGATAATCACGGATTTGATACGTCTCCCCTTATTAAAACAACGCCGGCCCATAAAAAGTCTACCCATTATAGAATCGCCCGCCAGAAAAGTCTTCCCCGGGCCTACAAATTTACCGGTAAAAATCCCTTCCGCCCTGAATTATCGGCCGGGGGAGACTTTTCTTGGGTCTGGGGGGCGATCCCATAATTGGACACCAACTTAACTGTCATCTGGCGAATAGCCGCCCACTAAATTACACGACGAAATAATTCGTCAAAAAGCGTGCGTGTTTGCAGTACCTGGATCGAGATTTATGGTTTATGTTCCGAATCCGGATTCTGAACCGAACCGCCGTACACCAAAATCTCAGTGGTTGGTACACTTTTATGCAAAAGTCCACCAAAATCCGTTTTCGATGATGATGATGATAATGATAATAATGGGTCTAGTCTTTGTTGGCGACAGCGACAGACAAACAACTGTATACTTGGCGATTGGCAAATACATTATTAGGCCCATACATAATAATGATAGATAGCTTAAGTGTATAGGTGTCGGACTTAAAATTCGACATCCGGTTGGGTCGCTATCAACTGGATACTACTTCGATAAGTGACTGCATCTGCGGACAGGTAGGCCTAAACCATCTCGGTATATAACCAACACCAAGATCAACTCAGCCTTTCATCCTTCCGAAGTAGGTAAATCGAGCACCAGGCTGTCTAGCTGAAGTTAAGGCAGTGCGCGTCCATCCGTGTCGGGTGGCAGGCAATGCTGTGTAATCCGATATGGTAGCCTAGGTAACGCTCCGTAGCTCTGCGGTGGTTTTTCCATAAAGATCTACAAGCTACACCACCATCTTTTTATAAGCCCACAGATAGGCCTGCAAACATGGACTAAGATAGTAACGTTGCGAGCTGAGAACCTGGTTGGCGAGATTGAATTCGACGGAGAAGGCGAGATCGATCTGTGAGTTAAGTTTCTTCTGCTCCTTGCTGTGGGGGTCGAAGAACAGCGACTGAGTGCAGGTGGTCTGGTATTCTTCTCTCAGCTTCATCAACCGTACGTGCTCCTTCTGCGCTGTCTGAACATCAACAATCGCTCTAGCATTTATCATCAGTGGCGGCGCCAGGAAGTTTTCTCTCCGCCAAGGCACAACTAGGGCACAAGGTTATTACACGCGAAAGCAGCTACTGCTTTCAGCGCGTCTTAGCCATCGCAATTTTGTCTGTCCGTCTGTCTGTCTGTCCGTCCGTCCGTCCGTCCGTCCGTCTGTCACACGGGTGGATCAGTCAAAAACGATGCAAGCGAGAATTACGAAATCTTTACCGTCAGGCGTGCTTACACAAGTCGCAAGGTATGCATCATTTATACCCCGTTTACACGGTGAAGCTGGCTCGATGTTTGCTTGATCGTGTAAACGGGGTATTAATCTTCGGTATATGTGTGCATGCACGCTCTGCATTTTGACAATGATTCGATAAACAAATAATGTATTGTAATGTATCATTTTGCTCAGTTTTTCGACGTTTGATGACTTTGATCTTTGTCCTCTTAAACTGAAAACTGATAAGCCGGTAACAACATTTTATACACAATGCAGAACTGCAAGACATTAATCCATTGGTTCTGCAAGAAACTATATTAAACTCATTTAAACTCAACTGTGACAACGTTATGCGAAAACCTTGGCTCGGTTCAGCGCCGCTTGGAACTCTCCGCGAGCATTAGCGTCGAAGCTTGCATCCAGTTCCAGCATCACAATCTTCTCCAGGCGTCGGATTCGATTCCAGATGGTCGCCGATCCGCCTCCGGTCGGTGGATCGTCATTCCGGATCCGCGGATCGACGGCGGACGAGGAAGAGAACGCGGGTCCGAGTGCGGTGACCTCCCCTCCAGATCTGGCCGTACCTGGCGTCGACGACTGCACAGCGTATACAAGAAATTTGAGCTAATGCTCACGAGACGCGCGAAAGCTTACAGCAGTTCGGGTTCAGTAGTTTAGCTGAAAATTGGGATGTTCACGCTAAGTTAATATACAAATACCAAATTCTCTATTTGGATCGCATAACGAGTAGCGTGGCGCCACCTTGTGAATGATATAGACTTTTGTCGCAGCTCGAAATTGCCAAAAAAATCCATAAAACCTCCTATTTTGGCGTTCAAGGTCATTCAAGGTCATTGAATTCGGCGCCAATCGAGAGCCAGTGTACGACTTCGTATTAGTGATTAATAGTAACCTAGGCCCTATATCGTACCGTTACTGAGATACAGCGACTTATTGTCCAAAAATCGCAAATTTTGCCCACCCTTTCTCATTTAGCGCTCTCGTTCGGGGTGATCCCCTTCGAATTTATGGAAAAGCTTTACGGTTCCTGAAACTAGAGTCTTCCAGGCAGCCGATGGTAAAGATTTGGTGATCCTATCTTGCACCGTTTTTGACTGATCCACCCGTGTGACGGACAGACAGACAGACAGACAGACAGACGGACGGACAGACAGACAGACAGAATTGCGATGGTTAAGACGCGCTGAAAGCAGTAGCTGCTTTCGCGCGTAAAAATATAAAGCTATATACAGAACTAAGCGCAACAGACTGCCGGAAATTAATCAATATATTAATCGTATGATTAATAATTTTAATGATCAACAAGGAACACAAAAATATTATGGTCGAAAAAACGACAAGTCCTTTCAGCACCGAAACGTCCATAGGGCGACACTCACTTCGTTTCGATGGCTCTCAGTCAAAAGTTAGTTTACACTGCAAGACCACGGAACCCTCCACGGATATACAAGGGCCTCGTAACGAGGCTAGTACATCGCGCGGTGTGCCTGTTTAGTTACGCCTCAGCTTCCGCTGGTATTCGTTGTGCTCGTGCTTTCTCACGGAGAGATGGCCAAGCTGAGTTAACTTCGGTAAGAAACTAAAATAGAATATATAGCATATTATGCATGCAAGAAAATTCTTACAAATGTAACGCAATAAAATACTGCTGCAGAGAAAATTTTGAGTACTCAAAATTTCAATTTTGTTCCGTACTAAATTCCCCCCCCCCAAATGAGCGCTCTGCAGTATCAAATTTTGCATTTTGCATTTTCGGGCGCCAATTTTCTGAAAAAAAATAATTAACTTCCCGACAGTCTAAAATTTAGAGTGGGCGATTGTCCCCTGTCCTCCCTGCCAGGAATGCCACTGCATCCGACACTTACAGGGCCGCCGGCAGACGAATAGCCAGCCCGTTGGATGGCAGTGAGCGGGGGCCCGGCGGAAGCCGTGTTGACCGAGTCGAACACTCCCTGTCCCAACAGTCGAGACCTGGACGTCGCTAGCATCTCGGTAGACCGGCGTGAGGACGGCGCAGCAGCGTGCGGGGGGCGTGAAGATGCAGTGAGTGACGAACTCGGAACTCGACGAGCCAGCTGAGAAGTACGCACGGCTTCCGCCAACGCAGTACTTCGCTCCAGATCATCGTCCTTCCAATCGACCACGTCGAAGTCCGAGTACATGTCGTCGGCGTATAGACGTCCACCCTCTCCGCTGCCAGACGCCATTATCTTCTCTACCTACTTTGACAACCTGACTTTCTGAACTAAACTATAGTCGACTGACTATATTTGACTTCTAGCGTAGGCGTAAGTGTTAAGCGATGCTATTAACCGTAGGCTATGCTAGCTAGAAATAATTACGAGAACATGTCATCGCGTTTTGTATCGTTGTCTGTAACACGTAGCGTAGCGCGCAGTCGTTGATCTACAGTGACGTCATAGAAGGCTGTGCATTCTCTGTAGCATAGCCTAAGCTAATGCTTCTGCTAGGATACAGGCCCAATCTTCTTCACACGTTACGACACGTAGAAATTAACGTGCTTTTAAAAACAAACTATAGTATGCTGACTGTAGCCAAAAGCCAAACTTTAGAGACAGCCGGTTTCCACTATACGGTGTTCCAACAAGTAATTTGAGTAAAGCTCGTGAGACGCACTTCCTGTTCGCAGGTTGTTCAGGTCTATCTCCAGCCATGTCGGCGCAATTCATTTTTGAAATGTGCACTACAGCCGAAAATCGAAAAAAATACTAAAACTCTATTTTGGCGGTTCAAGGTCATTCAAGGTCATCGATATTGACTCCATTAAAAAGCTCGTCACTAGTGCTTGTTATAATAAGCAGTATGTCTGTTTATCTGCAACTGGTTTCAGGTAAACGAGCCAATAGCTGTAAAATAACCACTTTTAGGGGGTAGCCGTTTTTGACGCCCGCCTGCGCAGACTTTCTTGGGGGTCGCGACCTGGGCTGCTAAAATCCGCGTTTAATTGTGAAAACTTCATACTTAGGTTGTCTTGGTCTATCTCCAGCCATTTCGATGCAATTCACTCTTAAAATGCGTGTTGCAGGGCGAAATCGCGAAAAATTCATCAAAAACCCCTCGTTTGCGGATTCAAGGTCATTCAAGGTCATCGATGTTGATAAACCTAAAAAGCCCGTCGCCAGTGCTTGTTATGATATGCAACATGTTAGTAGCTACTTGCAACCGTTTTCACACTAAACGAGCCAATGGCGGCAAAATAACGTCTTTTTTGACGCCATCGTTCGAGAAAAACCCCCTTCCCGGGAGTATGAAATTTTGTCACAAAAACTAGTCCTTGGGGCCGCCCGCAGTGAAGATTTCGTGATTCTAGCTGTCGCCGTTTTGATACAGTGCCATGGGTGTGACGGATGAACAGACGGACAGACGCCTATGCGATGGCTAAGACGCGCGAAGCCATTTTTATTTTTTTAAATAGCTCCGTAAATGGCCCATTTTTAGCGGACGGTACTTAATTAACGGTCAAGCTATTGGCATGGTTGTCGTCCGTTCGTCTGTACGTCGACTACGTCAGTCAGGGATGTATTGTGGCTGCGCTTTAGGTCGTAGGGGAAAACTTTTTACACGATTAATTAGTCATGTGTGTTAAACTTAGGCACGCAAAAATTCAATCATCTAGTGCAAGGGAAACATTTTCAAAATGAGGGTTAAATGAACTGGGGTAGGAAATTTAATGAAAAACTGGCCTTATCTCGAAAACGGTGAGCGATACGACTAAGGTTAGGCCTACTATTAATCAGTAATAAGAAGTGGCATAAGGCCTACGCCCTGTCAGACGAGATGGAACATCGATCTTGGATGATCTTGAAGGTCAGTGACAACCAGTACGGTCGGCTATCCTATCGACAGCTGGGCTTCTTGTAATAATTTTCGGCATGCACCAACATCGAGACGAAATTTGACGTAAATATGACTAGCCTATAGTTTTGCCCACCTCACTTTAATACTGTCACTAGTCACTACACTATTTGTGAAATGCATAAGTTGTAGTATTGTCATTTGCAACAATGACTTTCATAGGTCTAATGCGTCAGCCTCAGATATGATTAACTAAATAGGTCCTAGTGATAAACACGATTGGCAATTGGGCTCTCTCAAACAGTTGCAGTACGTGTTACATCACATCACCTTTATTAGAGCATTGCTCAAAATCATACAGTTATGTGGGTACGCTTTTACGTTTTTTGTTCTTGCTACGCTTTTTATGTTTTAACGTTTTTTTAATTTTCTCAGCTTTATTTATTAAAAAATGTTCATTAAAATAACGTGAAAACGCACTTTTATTTAAAGCCACTGAAACGAATTAATAAGCTGTAGTGGTGGTAGTTTACTTATTTACTTACTTACTTAGTCTAACGATTCTTGGTTTTATGATCACACACTAACACAGCTTAATAGAAGTTGAACAAAATTCTCCCTTTCTTTAGTTTTAGCAATGCCGAACATATAGCATTAGGTTTTAGGCAAGAAGTTGAACAAATTATAACTAACGTGTTTTTTGTTTAATTTTTGTCACGTTTTTAACGTTTTTTATATGTTTTTCTGGAATGTTTTTACATCTATATGCTCAAAATGTCCTCCAGCTTGAACGCAAGCGGTTAACTTTAACGCTGTTCGTCAACAGCAAGTGAACGAGCCCTACCCAATTGACATTTCTGGATACGCCATTGGTAAACGCCCGTCAATAACCACGTGACCCACCAGAGCGGCTCACACGCTGTTAATGCTTGCTCGTCGACGTACGATCTTAAAATACAGTCAATTAATGTTAAATTTATAAGTAGGCCTAACGAATTTTCAATGATTTTGTGGGCTGAGTGATTTTATGAGCGAACGCCTTCACGTAAACGGCCAAACTACGACTTCTGCATTTTGCAAGACCAGACCTCTGAAATTTTGCGAAAACTGAGCTAACTTAGTTTTCAACGTCAAAAATATATGTTGTACAACAAATCAAAGCAAGTTTTCATAATCATATCTGAGCCACATTATGGCGTGTTATCGCCGCCAAATATCACCAATATTGAACCAATCAATGCCAGTGGCGGATTCAAGGGGGGAGGGGCGGGGGGCGGCCGCCCCCTTATTGATGTATCTTAAAACAGGCGAAAATTATGCACAAAAATGCACTATTTTTGCATCAAAAGTTCAAAAATTTTCTGGGGAGGGGACAATTGTCCGATGTCTAAATCTGACAGCAGATGGTTGCAGCAATATCATTCTGTGGTTAGGCCTAATTGGCATTCAGTCTACGCAGTGTCAGGCCGATGATGTGTCTGCACAATTTCTTGTTCAAACTGTTCGATCAGCGCCATTGCCTCGCGCGCTGCAGCTGCATTCTGGATGGGCGGCAAGACCTTCTTGAACTTGCTTCTATGTAACTTTTGTTCGAGCTAAAACAACAAACAATAACTCAACATAATTGTAGTAAACATTTTATAACTTTTTTTGTATTATAAAGAACACATTTGGAACGTTTATTACACCTTCGACGACAGTTCTTGGTCAGCAGCATCAATCGTTAACTTAATGACTTTATATAGTGAATGATTAAAGTCACTAAAGTACATAAACTAATTTAATTTAAGTTCACGTATTCACTGAACTAGCTTAAAAAATGGCAATTTTTTGCTAGAAATGGCCTGTGATTACCAGCAACCACTTCAATGGTGTGATAAATTATATTTATCACATAGTGGAGAACAAAGCAAGCTTGTGTTATCTATCTCGTAGGTCATAAAAGAGTAAAACAAACAAACCATTGCAATGTTAACTGTGTCACCCCATTAAGGGTCGACTGCTCTATGACCAGGTTATGGTTAACCACAAGATTAACTTGGTAAATTCAGGTCAACTCGTGGCGCATTGTTCCACACCACAATTTGGCATAGAATAATATGCACAAGGTTCACCGGAAAGTTAAAGGTCCGTGGACACCAAAATTAACATATACATTTTATCTTTTTTCCTGAAAGTGCAGAATTTTTTGATAACTTTGACAGTAATATCAGCGCCCAGCGTTTTGTCAACACGGAAAAATTTACCTTTGAAGTAGACGACCTACGAAAACGACATAGAAAACGCGCTGCCATGATGGTCCACGGTGACGTCATGAGTTTAGCCTATAGACGTCATGAATATTAATGGCCTAGCCTAGAATAATGACGTCGTAGGCTAGGCCATTAATATTCATGATCTATATGGGCTAGGGTCATGACGTCACAGCGGGCACTGATAGATTAGCATATTTCGCATAACGTAACGTAATGCTGCATTTCGTTTGAAATCACACATTAATTTCATATATTTATGAAGCTAAAATCAACACATTATATATGTGAGGTTAAATGTCTAATTTAAATCTACAGAAATTGCGTGAGTGAGTTTGACCGTGGCCATGGACCTTTAAAGTTAACCTCTGGTTAGCAATCCCATGAGTTAACCTATACATGAAACAATCGATTTTAAATTTCAAATGCTGTTATCTCTTAAGAATAATAATTTCATCAGTTCATTAACTGAACTGTCAATTTTCACAATACATAACCTGCATATGCTAGCACACAATCGATGCAAATGGCACAGTGCCAAAAAACGCCACGCTGTAGGCGAAAATGCATCAGCAGACCAAAACTGTGTATGTGTGAACAAACGATCCATACTAATAAAAAGTTCTGACAACAAAAATTTTACAGAAAATCCAGGTATATATCCGTTTGTGCATCTGTACGTGGCACAATGTGCTAGCGTGTTGCATTTTTGCTATATTTAAATAATTCAACTGAAAGCTGCTGACTGCTGAGTGAGTTTCACCTACAATCGCTACCGGGCGTCGATATGCTGCTGAAAATATTAGAACTGTGCTGTTTTGCAGGTTATGTATTCTTTCACTGTCATATTAATTATATCACAAAAATAATTTTGTATTAAAAGTGTTTCTCTTGGCACTGCAAAAAGTAAATAAGCCTACAAAAACTTGTCAATACTTTTTCTCGGTGAAGTCGTTGGTTTGCAAGTCGTGCACGATCTTCATTGCGTAGTTGTGAAAGTCGATCCAAGCGCTCGAGTTCGTCTGCATGGCGCGCTGCAGCAACTTTTGCTAGAAACTCATCTGCTATTACTGCACCCACACAGACACCAGCAAGTAAATTAATTCATAAAGTGCCAAACTCACAAAACTGGATCTGAATGACTAGGATATCCTTTGTTATAATTATTACTGAGCAAAATACCAGCACAATATCATCAGTGAATGGTGGTCCACATGTCCAGCAGTAGCAGCATATGAAAGCTAAAACACCCATATAACGAGGGCACTACAAGTTTTACATATAATTATAAAACGATACGATATAATGATATGATCATGTTCAGAGCTTAAAGTGGAAAAAAAACGTGCTGGCATATCGGAACTTTTAGAGTGTGTTTGTAAATCTATTATTGTAAATAAAATTTATCCTTTTGTAACTACCAGTATATCACAAAAAATGGCAGTATGCTTTTCAGGTGGCCTGCATAGATCCATACTAACGATCCACACTAATAAATTTCTGGCCTACAGGGATGTTAATGAGACCAAAATATGGCGAGAACAAGAATGAGAACGAGAACAATTAAATGAGGACGAGAACAAGAACGAGACCAAAAACAAATTTCGAGAACGAGACCAACAACCATGAGAACGAGAACGAGAACAATGAAAGAATAAAATTTAACATATAATATTTGACATAAACGTCGGCATAAGGTGATTTTATAAACCAATGTCATTATCAACTGATGTGGCATGAATCAGATGCACAGAGACCACAACCATGCAGTATCTGTTTCATGTGCAGCACCAAAATTAGGCCTACCAAAAGAGTGAGTCTAACAGTGTCTTGCCGGTATAGTCTGTTCACTGTAAATTTGCATTTTATGCACAATCACTCATGGACATGAGTTGAATCAATCCATTGGTTTGGTTGGATTTGGTTTAATGTGACCGCAGCGAAAACACAAGCTGTCATAAATCAGCATGCAGTCTGCAACAACCTACTCTATTGCACAGTCTTTGATCTGTATACGCAGCAGGTCCAGATAATAGACCTCTGACACAGCCAGTAGTCTGCACTCGTGACCACACCTGCATGAGCAGTTTCTGTAATTACGATTTAGTGAGTTTTATTGTAGGTTTAACAGCCACTATTCAGTTTACGATTAGTGCTGTCACTCCGACACTTGAATCCAAAGTTATAAGTCACCACTGCAAGCAATAATAAGTATTTTGCATAGTCGAATTTTGAAACCATGAGACCAAGATGCATGAGAACGAGAACAACTGTGATGAGAACGAGAATGAGAACGAGAACAAAGACAACGAGACCAAGAACGAGAACTTAACATTCCCTTCTAGCACTGGTTGACAGGATACAAAAATCACAAAATTTGCCACAGACACCTAAATAAAATTGGCAGTATGTAATCTTAAGAAGACAGAGCCTATCTCAGAGTCCACTGTAACTAAGTATCAGATTTACCAGCTAAATGAAAAAGGAAAGTAGCAGTAATTCAGATAAAACATCCAGAAATATTATACACAAACAAAAATTGTACCTGTACTCAGTTCTTTCTCAAAACATTTTGAACTGCTACCTGCAACAAACAAACAAGTTACCAGTAATTATTCATCACATTTTTGGTTGCATTGTTTAGCCGATGTATATCCCCACTCCATTTTTTATCAGAAATTTGGTCACGAAATATGGTCTTGGTTACAATTCCGGTACTGAGACTGATAACAGTTTATCTTAGTCTTGGTCTCAAGCTGAGCATGTGCTCACGATCTTAGTTGAGAATTCAGTCTTGTTCTTGGCTAAATTTTTGTTTCAGACAAGTGTGACAGTCTGTAGCTGATCTTGATGTGGTACATCACATGTATGTACAGGGTGGGCCATAAAAACCGGACCTGTTTGAGCGTTGATAACTCAGCGATGGTTACCCGTAGAAAGGCGTGTTATATGTCAAAAGTTGTAAAAAAATGTTGTAGACAAAGAAATCATTTCAAAGCAAATCATTTAAATATTCTTTACCTAATTTGCATAAATCTTCATTACCCCTGAAAATAGGCATTTGCCTGCACTCCCATGTGCCCGAGTTCATCCAATTAAAAAACTTACTGCCCAAAAGTCCAGATTTAAATTCTGTGAATTATTCAGTGTGGGGCATTGCAACAGATAGCATGGTCACAAAATTTCAGTAACTGACCAGCTAAAACGTGTCCTAATCAAATGCTGGGCTCAGCTGATTCTAAACACATTGACTCCAGTGATCAATCAGCTGCCTAAAAAGACTGATGACTGTTATGAATACAAAAGCTGGGCAACTGCCTATGTTGAATTTCATCCAAACTCAACGTATGTGTTAATGATTGTTGATATTTCACTGTATGCTAAATGAAAATCAAGTTAAATTCATGTGTTACTGCCAATTTAGCATGATTTTAGGGGTGGGACAGATTTGTGTAAATCAGACAAAGAATATTTAAATGCTGAGACATGCAAGTTGTACACTTCTGTACACAATTTCAAAACTTTTGGCATATTACGCGCTTTTCCATCAATAAACGTCGTTAAGTTATAAAAGCTCAAATATCCATGTTAAATTTATGTGTTACAGTCAAATGTGGCAGGATATTGGGGGTGACGAACATTTATGCAAATTAGGCAAATATATTTAAATGCTTCACTATGCAAATTTGTCGTTTATTCTTTACAGCATTCTGAAACTTTTGACATATCACACGACTTTGTACCACTAACCATCGCTGAGTTATCAACGCTCAAACAGGTCCAATTTTTTGGCCCACCCTATATATAGTTATAAACGCCTGTACCCGGGCTCCATGTAATGAAGCTACTTTACAGGTGACAGTGGCACTGCGAGACTCATAGGTCTTGGTCTTGTCTCCAGATTCTCGTCTCGTTAACTGTGTTTTTACCGGGAATCGGTGCTGATCTGCGCCGCTGCGAGACGTCGGAGGATACAAGTCCTGATTCGAGGTGTGGCACCAAACATACCGTCTGCCAGAATAGTTTAGCGCAAGCAATGTCTTCCGACGAACTGCCGGAAAACTCCAACCTTTCATTGGAAGTATTCAAGTCCACAAATATCGAAGCCATAATCGATACGACTACTTAAATCACCGGTATCAATTTATTAAATAGCACGTCGCTAATGATGACCATCGTGTTGTCATAGAATATCGAATAGTATTTGTCAGTAAATAAGTAATAACCACCGTCTACAATGCCACGCCTGCATGGAATTTTTGGAAATTTTGCGGTGGTATTTTTAAAAGCATTTTTCAATTGCCCAGCGACAGGGCTGAAAAATTAGTCCCCCAAAATAGAGTTTTTAGGTTTAAAAAACTCTAAACAACCTCAAAAGTCCAGTTTTAGGTTTTTTACTGACTGATTGTTTATCGTGATGGTGCATGTTAATGGCGGAGTCGCAGATCATGAAGCTTGAAGCTTCGGCGACGTTCCCTCTGCACGTCAGCTACAACTTCCTTCAACATACTCGGCTTGCTGCTAGTGCTACACAACTGCTGCTGGTACTGCTTAATCTAGTAGCTTCCTTTAAGCCCTTGGAACAAGTTTCTCTTTCCTTTTCCACCTTCCCTTTCCCCCTTT
>Ga0056128_1008175_pt1 | contig 13210 bp, 12 predicted proteins | sample WorMetLIZISLAND2_FD_71113 | JGI IMG/M metagenome (GOLD analysis project Ga0056128, IMG submission 71113) | Marine gutless worms symbiont microbial communities from Max Planck institute for Marine Microbiology, Germany - Olavius geniculatus... ...
GCCACCGTCATTAGTGCGACTTGCATTGACATCAGCTTTGTTGTCTAGCAGCAGTTTCACTACTTCCGTCTGTCCGTCCTGAGCGGCGACATGCAGAGGTGTGCCACCGTCATTAGTGCGCCTTGCATTGACATCAGCTTTGTTGTCTAGCAGCAGTTTCACTACTTCCGTGTGTCCGTCCTGAGCGGCGACATGCAGAGGTGTGGCACCGTCATTAGTGCGACTTGCATTGACATCAGCTTTGTTGTCTAGCAGCAGTTTCACTACTTCCGTATGTCCGTTCTGAGCGGCGACATGCAGAGGTGTGGCACCGTCATTAGTGCGACTTGCATTGACATCAGCTTTGTTGTCTAGCAACAGTTTCACTACCTCTCTGTGTCCTTCTTGAGTGGCAATATGAAAAGGTGTGACGCCATCTATTGGTCTTCTGACATTGACGTCAGCATTGTTGTCTAACAGTGCTTTCACCACTTCTGTATATCCAGTTCTTGCTGCCCATTCCAACGCTGTGATACTTTTTCTCGGCACTTCTTCCAGTGTTTCACTGGTGCTGCAGTTGGCATCAACTCCGTACTCATGACACAACAGTCTCACGACTTCTGCACCACCGTTGTATGCTGCTATGTGAATGGCTGCAACTATTGCAAGAATCTTACATCCGTTTATGTCAAATTCGTCCACTGTTGTCATATTCACAAGATGTTCTCTGTTTTTTTTGTTACTTATCTTGTCCAAAAGCTGCTTGCACAGTTTGTTGGCTTGCTGTTTGTCACTCACTGCAGCTATTAGATGTAGACAGGACTTGCGGAATTTCTGTCTATTCGGAAAACATTCCACGAGGTGTGTTTCACTTTCTGATTTTATGAGTTTGCTTGCTTTTTCGAAATGTTTTTTTTCTAATGCTTCATGCAACTCATTTTTATTGGGGATTGTTGGCAGTATGCTGTGTTCTTCATCTGCAAAAAAACACAAAATCGGATCGAGCTTGGAAGTCTGAGCGAATTGTTTATTAGACTAGTCTACGTCAGAGGACGCATGCACATGCATTGTACATTGATACGCTATGTGACGAATGGATAGGACGTCTCCAGGCCTGTATCTGAGTAAATGGACAGCAGTTTGAACATTTATTGCAACTTTTGACTCTGATGTTCTTTGTCAACAGTTTATTAACATTATAATGTTTAGTGACGTAAAATTATATAACTGACATCGTTGTTTCACTGGAGTATTACCATGCAGTTGCCCGTGCTGTGGTGCCACAGGAAACCTTCAGCTGGTTCCAAGTTTTAAGTTCCAGTGCACGGCATGTGAAAAGTCAAGGCACGAATAGCAAAGAGCACAACTACTCCAGCCCACATGACTGCTGCCTATACTGGTGGGCTCACCAAAGGATTTTACAGTCTTTAGAAAAAAAACTACATGGCAGGGGGTTCAACCTATTAACAGACCAGCCACATTAGCAGTGCAGCCACACCACCCAGAGCCAAACGGGGTAAAAGAGAGCTTCTGCCGGTACTCTTTCTCTACCTCATCAAAGTGCTAGTGAGTAATTTAGTGAGAATTATTTGTACTGTAGTTCGATAATATTGATTTAAGATTGTTGTAGTTATTTGCAAATGTAACATGGGTCTATTTTTGAGACATAGTGTAGATATATGACACAACTGACCATTGCTTGGTTGATTCAGTCGAAGCTGCTGCAGCTGAGAAGTTAGTGATGGTACCTGCTTATCAATCTCATCAACGATCCATGAGTAATCAACGAGTAGCACCAGGCGAAGATAAATGAACGCCTGAGGATGCGCTGAACGGTACAGCAGTGACAGAAGATCACGACAGCGATCTTTGGTCAATGAAACTTGGCGAAGTCGGTCATAGTCGTCTGTGCTAATGATATTCTTTGACAGCAGATGATCCATGACCGAATCTGGACTGATGCTTGTAGTTTTTGAATGTAATTTCTGGAAAATATTCTTGAGTGCCAGGTTCACCATTTTTCACCTGCATGATATAAATACAGTGACGTAAAGAGGACCATTTGCACAAAACCAAACACCAAGACTTGGGGACCCCAAACCATGACTAAGTCTCGATAAGCATGACCAAATCCAAGACCATACGTGCGACATTTACAGACAAAAACCTCCTAGATAGTTGATATCGCCATAAAGCTAACAACTGAAAAAACATCGACTTTCTCAACAGAGTGATGATACCAAACACTGGCCATTGGGTTGAAACAGCACATAGGCTCAAAACATTTGCTCATCTAGTAGAGCAAGCCAATAATACACTGTATCTGGAAAAAAGTAACCCCCTAAACATCGTAAAATAGCAATATCAAATCACAACAAATCTGAATAAAATTTTGTACACCTCATTGCCAATAAATTGCTAAAGTGATCACCAAATTTTGTTGAAAAATATTAATTTTTAGCGGAGTTATTAATTGTTGAATATCGATAACAAAATATCTCTGTTACCAATGTGGCATTACATAAGTAAACCCCTTTGTTATTGTACATTTGCATAACTCAAATAAACAACATCTGATTGTGGCAAAATTTTACGTCAACAATACACTGCCTATTGGCAATAAAAGTGCCAAATTTCAGTTAAATCTGCCAAAGAAAACAATACCTACTGCAGCTTCTGTGAGGTCACACCCAAACACTGCAGTTTCAGGTCTTTGTGTCTGATGTCATACACAAAGACCTGAAACTGAAGTGTTTTGGAGTTATCTCACAGAAGCTGCAGTAGCTGTTATTTGCTTTGGTAGATTCAACTGAAATTTGGCACTTATTGCATTGTTGGTGTAGGATTTAGTGAAAATCAGATGTTGTTTGTTGGATTTATGCAAATGTACAATAACAGAGGGGTTCCGTGTGTAACACCATATTGGTAACAAAGATATTTTGCTATCGATTTTCAACAAGTAATAACTCCGCTAAGAAATAACATTTTTTGACGAAATTTGGTGATAGCATTAGCAATTTATTGGGGATGAATTGCGCGTAATTTTATTCAGATTCGTTCAGATTTGGCATTTTTATTGTACAATTTCTAGCTAGTTACTTTATTTCTAGACACAGTGTATGTTGTTTGCCATTGAGAAGTGACGTAAACAAAAGCATTTTGCCAAGTCCAGGAACCAAAATTGCTCATACACATTGTGATTGTTGCATGTATAAAATGTGCACTTAGGAAAGCGTCAGACGTATGCACTTCTTGCTTTGCTTTTCTGTGAGCTTAAGCTCAGTGTTGAGACCACTACATGTTTGTTGGGCCCAGAGCACATCCCTAATATACCAGGTGGGCGTGGCCAAAACAGTGTTATAGAAGAAGCATTAGTAAGTTAGTTAACTTCAGTGTAGTTCGCTGTTGGACAAAAATTTAGAATGCAAGACAGTGGCTTAGCCAGGGGGCAGTCGAGGGGTGCAATGTGGGGTGTTTTGTGAGGGGGCTGTGCTCCCATTCCAGAAGTTATTCGGATTTTATGTGTGAAAATGATAGGTGCCTCTGATTCATTCGCAACACATGGAGCTATACAAATGTGTTTTGATTGATTGATTGACTGATTGCTTTGGCGCATTTTTGGAACTGCTTTGAGTAAAGTTGGACACTGCACTATGTCTCAAAAACAGACATTCCGTACATTTTCTATTGCAACTCGAAGAAGGATTATTAGATAATACATTCCTGGCTAAACTGACCATCAAACGACTGTTCATTTTCCCATCACACCCAATGTTTGCTGCTGCACTACCTGGGGAAAAATTCTTCCAAGACAGTGATAATACTTAATCAAAATAGCACACAAAAATAATTTTATTGACATTTTTTACTTTGGTTTGCAGTTCATCGAATTGTCTATTTTCCAACTGGCTACTGTAAAAACATTTGAAATGTTGGCCCGTTGTGCACCCACAAGCACAGAGATGCTTTTTATATTCGTTGATAGCAGTGTTGATAATGTTATGCTCTAGACCAGGGGTCTCAAACTCGCGGCCCGCGGGCCGCATGCGGCCCGCGAAGGCATCATTTGCAGCCCGCGACACATTGTCTGAAATTCTAAAAATTTAGGATAAAAATAAGTCGTTTTATTCATTTTACAGCATTTTTCCAGTAACCCAGCGAAAGGACTATTTTTCTCATTTGCATTCTCTTTAGTGCAGTCGCATGCTGATGCTGGCAGCGACCAACTCTGGCTCTGGCAACTTGGACCATTTCTCATCTCTTCAGGTGATAGGCCTAAGTGAAGTTAAGCCACAGCGGCTAAAAGATTATTCAGATGTCGTTTCTGGATTTCTTCTAGAGTTCCACCGATGTTTTAAAGAGTTCAATAATCTTAAACCACAGTTTGCACTCTTTGCCACTCTGTTTGATGTTGACGCAGAAAGCGTTTCCGAAGAATTTCAGATGGAGGTATTAGATTTGAAGTGTGACAAGCAGAAGCAGAAGTACACAGATATGGGTTTCCTGATTTCTACAATTTTTTTCAGAAAAAAGTATCCAAAGTTTGTCTCTGCAGCCTCCGAAATAGCCTAATGGCGATGTTTGACGGGGCGCGTTCACCTTTGTCGGGTGGCAGATAACACTGTGTGATCCCATGACAAGTGACGCTCCATAGCTCTGAGATGGGTTCGCTCATTAACAGCTATATTTGGACCTTTAACGCACGTTTGTGAACAGTTTTTCTCATCAATGAAGATCAGCAAATCCGCTTTGTGATCAAGACTCACTAGTAAACGTCTGAATGCCACATTGCAATTGGCTAACACCCGTGATTTCAAGACTAACGTCGACTCTCTGGTTTCTGCCAAATCAGCGGTAAGAGTTAGTCGGAGACGGGAAAAAATCTGAAGTTCTAAACTATTAGCTTAGTGTATACTGTAAAAATAACTTCTGTCATTTGTAAGGGTTTATTAATTACTGCATTTACTGCATTTTGTCGTCTCTAAAAACAATGCGGCCCATCGACTGAGTGATATCTTGCAGTGTGACCTGCACCCCCAAATGAGTTTGAGACCCCTGCTCTAGACCAATCTAGACTTTACCAGTCACTTCTTGAATTCATCAACACTCCCAAACATTCTCTGGTGGACACACTGTTGCATGACAGTCAAATCTTGTAATCGGCCAGCTGTTGGGGGCCACAGATCCGAACAGATGAAATTGATTGGAGTTTATTTGTTCATTTTAATGCATATTTTACCTGTACTGTTTTCCGAGGTAGTACAGAAGCAGACTTTGGGTGAGGTGGGAACTAGAGCGGTCATTTGATAGTCAGTTGTGTGCGAAATATTTCCATCAAAAATTATTAAAATCTGACAGTCTTTCGTCAAGTTACAATCAGTAATGTCGGGGATGCTTTTTGACATATTTTTACACGTGACAGCATGTAATGCTTTGCGCATCTTAGCCGTCGTTGAGGCGTCTGTCTGTCCGTTCGTCCATCACACTGTGGTATTGCGCCAAAACGATGCAAACTAGGATCACAGAATTTTTACTGTGGACTGCCCCAAGGACTCTAGTTTTTCATGACGAAATTTTGTGCTTCTGGGTTAGGGGGTTCCCCTCAAACGAAGGCGTGAAAAGTTATCTTTTTACCGCTATTGGCTTGCGTAGTGTATAAACGGTTGCAGATAGGCATAGACATGCTGCTCATCATAACAAGCACTATGGCGAGCTTTTTAGCAGTGCCAACATTAATAACCTTAAATGACTTTGAATTCCCTAAGTAGGGGGTTTTAGTGCATTTTTTGGCAATTTTTGGCTGTGGTGCACGTTTCAAAAGTGAGTTGTGCTAAAATGGCGGCAGATAGACTAAGACAAGCTGCAAACAGGAACTGCTAAGGCTATCGTGCATCTCATGAGCTTTTCTCAAATTACTTGTACTTCATTTTAACGCATATTTTGCTTGTTCTGATTTTCCCAGGTAGTGCAGAAACACACAATGGGAGAGGTGGGAAATTAATGGCCAGTTGTTTCGGGAATATTTGTACAAAAATTATTAAAACGAGAACCCTTCTTTAAGTTACAATTGATAATGTTTATGTTGTTTTTTGAGACACAGTGTAGATAATTATCATTTGTGGTCTCCTCGATTGGCCCAGTGGTTACAGCAGTGGTGCAATGTCGACAGGTCATGACTGCATTACATCTACCAAGAAAATGTCGAAAAGTTTCACCTTTCTTTTGACACAGAGGACAGGACTGTAGTGCATTTGATTTGACTTCATTATATTGGTTCTTCTCACACGTATGAATTTGTTAGCGAGCAAACATACAGCCTAAATTGCTTAGTTTTAACAGACGAATGATGAGGAAAAACAGCAGTTTATTCTGTAGCATTATACAGGATGGCAGTATGTAGTAGAAACAGTTGTTAGTTTACTTACTGTCGAATACAGTGTTTCAGTTGGCGAAAGTTGCACGGATAGCAGATAGTTCGGTACCACGATCAAATGACCAAATGACTAATGTAGACAAATATATGCTAGGCTTGTGTTACAGTACTGTACACTGTATGTATATGAATGCTGTGCAATAGACGCCAGTGTTGCAGGCGTCACAGTTCAGTGACTAGCAAAAATGAAGACCCACAGTATGCAGTTGCCTGCATGCATGCCTATGACATTAGTTCATGTCTGTTTACCTGGTATTCAATGCTTTTCATGCATAAATGACTTATTAGCCTGCATGCCTGCTGCTTTGTGCAAGTAAAGCGGAAACGTGTTGCTCGTGTGTAAGGTTGTGTACAGTCTGATGTATTCTGCGGCGACAAAACAACCTTGCATCATGAAATCTTCACCATCATCTTCACGACAAATTCTAGCATCATGATTTTTAACGGTTTCTCAAAGTTTGAAAGCCACGGTGTAGGGTGGTAAACAAGAGGGGGTAGGGAAAATTTGTGATTTTTAAACATTAAGTCACATTATCTCAGAAATGGTGAGAGATAGGGTCAAGGTTATAATTCCGGTAATACTCACCTTCCTAACCTCACATGGAGGATAGAAGGGTGAGTTGACCTGGGTGACTGGTTATGTACAGAGATGCTTTACCTGCCTGTGGGTAGTCACCCTTGCCTGGCATAGAATAACATCGGACACATTGCCACTATGCCATCCCATCAACCGTAACATTAAGTGCATACCACTATGGTCAATGGTCATGCTTATGCTTATAATATGGTTCATAATTCTGTCCATTTATCTGTGATGTTCAGGTCTCAGTTTTTGTGGTTATTGTGTTTTCAGAAAGTAATTTACAAACCCCCTTCGGCAGTCCTATCTCGGGGACCTAGCGTGATGTGACAGAACTTGGGAAAATTGGTTTTTACACATATTATAGGTAGTTGTTTGATGTCATGTATGTGATAGGTGACATTGTTGGTGTGGCTCTGTCGTCAAGTATCGGTCTGTCGGAATTAATTGCTTCTGGAGTGGTATCACGTGTAACGCCGTCATCAGTGAATGTTGCCTATGATGGACAACATGATGCATTGCTAGAACTGGACGACAACTGCCGTTACAAGCTTGTGAAGCTTGCCAACGATGTCACATATCGACGGCTGTTAAGGTTTAATTAGCAAAAATTAGACAACGCTATTGTACTGTTAAGTAATTTGTCGAATCGACATAGCAGTTTGGTTAACAAATCAGTCGGTTAATGTTGTATGAAGGCTTAACTTTAGACATATTTCTGTATTGTTTCACTATGTAAATTGTGGGTTAACTACATCTCTTAGAAGCAGAGTGAGTGCACTGCAGGCAACTAGCTTTCACTACTTTGACTGAGTGGTTACATCTGTAACAGAAACTTTTTTTGCGGGTTTTGCAGTAAAATTTCGTTATTGTCACATGAAAACAAACTGTGTAACAGCAATGTAAAATACAATTTTTGTGTCGTTTTTTGTCAGTAGCTAGTACTGGTAGCCAGCAGACATTAAACATTGATTAATTGTTCCACAAATGTGTTTCAACTGATCTACTTTGTTATTAGTTTAGTTGACTGATCAGTTAAAGAGCAGAAACCAACCCTAACTATTTGCAGTTGGCTTGACTGCTAGCTAACTCTGTGGTGGTTTTTATGATGTTTTCATCAGGGCTTTAGATCAACTTGATGCACAACATGGTGACAGCCATCTTGTTAATGTGATGTTTGGTGTATCGGAAATCCGTGAACCAATTTTTATACAAGGTATTTCAGTATCTTAGCAGCCATAGGACAGTTGTGGTATAGGTGTGTTTTTTTATTACATTAATTGTGTATCAATATCATAGTTTTGACTGAAACACTGCAGATTAGTTATACAGTCAGTATGTCAATGTCAAGCTATTTCACATAGCAAAGCGACCCCTGTCCTATAATAGACAGCATTCTGAAATTAATGACTGTCTTGAAGATAATAGGGAAGATTATCAGAACTACTGTTATGTTAATTACATATGCATGCGTACAATGCAGTTCTTACAATTTTGGGTTTAGCTTGTGTTCTGTGTTTCTGTAAAGGTTAAACTTTCTGTTTCTTTATTCTAAAGGTTAAACTTACTGTTCCATTATTATGTGTTTGTGTGCATTCTGCCTGGAAAGGCCATCTCCGAAATGACCTATACTGTGTCGGGTGGGACATTAAACCCTACTCACTCACTGACATAGCAAAGCAAAGATTCTGGAGTTTGCCTGTTAAGCTTGGTCTGTGATTAACTTTTACTTAGTATTTGTTTTTTTATTATATTTAATTATTGCTCAGTTTATTATGCATGTTAAATCATACACTGTATTTATGTCATTATGACACATGTCCAGCTGTTTAGTAGCATTGATAGTTGAAAGCTGTGTGATGTGTGCAGAACTGCAGTATCATAATGTGGGTCTGGCTGACTCGCAGAAAGAAGCTGTTAAGTTTGCATTAAGTCAGCGTGATCTTGCCATCATTCATGGACCGCCGGGCACCGGTAAAACAACAACTGTTACAGAAGTCATCTTGCAAGCCGTCAAAATGGGTCTCAAGGTTTGTAACATCGTATGGTGCATTTCTTCTGTATGTTGAGAAAATCTTAAACTATGTTTCTATTTTTCTTATAATACTTTACCCAGTTTGGCAGTCATCTAGCTTATTTTTGGTGTTTTTGATAGTTTGCTCGATGAATTTACTGTACTTTGATGATCGTAATTTAAGCAGGTGATTTGCACAAATTTGCTGATTCTTTTGATCAGTGCTTTAACAATGAAGCAGGCTGCGTGTGTCATAAGACTTTCTGTACCTCGAATGGTGCTAATGTTGTCAACAAAAGCTTTCAGCGTTAGCACTTCTTCTGTTTGGAACTCACTGTAGATCTGCCAAGCTTGACGGCGCTTTTTTGTCATAATCTAAAAATTGAACTGTTCGATAAACTTTATAGTAGACATGAATAAAGCATAGTCTCTGCAATTATGTGCTTCTGTTTCATTTTTTTGTTCAAAATATGGTGCCATATAAATGTGTTTTTATGATCGATTGATGATTGATGATTGATCGATCATGTTGTTAGGTTTTAGCTTGTGCTCCATCAAACATTGCTGTTGATAACCTGGTTGAGAAGCTAGCTGCGAGTGGAGGCAGTAAAATTGTTCGACTGGGTCATCCCGCTCGACTTCTACCAAGCATACAGCATTTGTCACTAGATGCCATTGTGTCTGCGAGTGACGAGACTAAACTGGTGCACGATGTTCGTCAGGATATCAGTAAAGCGTTGGTAAGTGTCATAAAGCATTAGCCGTAAAGCCAACTATCGTTGGTTCATAGTTGGCTGCACTGTTTGCTACTTTTCGGTGTCCGATAATTATCTAAGAGGTCTAACCAACTCTTTCCGTTGACAGTTATAAAAGTTATCTTAAAATGTTTGCTCTCGATGCTGCAATGCATTAGAAATGCAGTCTGCACTCTGTTCATTTATGGTGAATTTTATTGTTTGTATAGGTTTCAGTGACCCTGTTGAAACCTACTCATTCAGGGCCACGATCGATGGTGTATTCTGCATAGATGCACGTGTGATATACACTGTCAGTCATTACACCTGAGTGGAATGAGGTTACGGACACTCTAGAGACTATAGTGATAGGAGGACTGGGTAGGCCATGAAATAATCTGTTGCATCATGAGCCAGACAGTGCTGCATGCATGTGTGTACGCAGTCTCAGTTGAGACAGACGCATGGTCAGAGTGAACGTCATTGCATTCGTGATGAGCTCAAGACATTGCGGCGTGAGCTTCAGCAGCGAGAGTCTTCAGCTGTAGCCAGCATTATTCGCCGTGCCAGCGTAGTACTGTCAACATTGACGACAGCATCGGATGACGGGCCACTGGGCACGTTGGATCAGCAGCATAGATTCGATGTCATCGTTATCGATGAATGCTCCCAGGTTGTGTTGTGTTGCCTGTAATTAGCTGATTGATTTTTCACACTGTATGAGATCCAGTTTTACACGATTTGTGTATGGTAGTTTGCTGTATGTTCATTTAAGATATGTGATATCAGATTAGATCTAAAATAAATTACGTTGTAAGTTGTACATTTGGAGACAAATTTGCTAGGATAGATGACTTGCCGTTACTCTGGATAATCTACATCAAGTGTGCTACAATAGCCATAATGCTGATTGCTCTGTGCAGAACAGTGTGTAGATAAAGTTTGTGTTGGCTTGAATGCCAGTAGCTTTGAATTAGTTTTAGTTGGATGTATTGATGTACAATTCCTGAACCAAATCGATTTTTATATGTGACAGCAGGTACTGCTGTAGCGCATCTTAGCCATCGCAATTCTGTCTGTCTGTCTGTTACACGGGTGGATCAGTCCAAAACGGTACAAGCAGTGATCACCAATTCTTCACCGTCGGCTGCCTGGAAGACTCTAGTTTCATGATCTGTAAAGCTTTTCCATAAATTCGAAAGGGGTCACCTCGAGCAAGGGCGCTGAATGAGAGAGGGGTAGGAAAAATTAGCGATTTTCAGCCAATACGGCCAAGGGAGAGTGTAAAAGAAACGTTGCTAGGTTCGCATCGGGCTTTCATACATGCACTGCTGTTGCACGTTCCCCTTTGCGTTAGCTGGGCTTTTCTTGTTTGTATCTGAGATGCCACATCAAGCTGTGACAATGTATGCTTATCTGCTTGCATTCCACTGTTTTGCTTTGGCCACCTAGAATTCTCTGCCAAGATCGTTACTGACAGCAACTCACTAGGAACGTTTAAGTCTAGGCTAAAGACATTTCTGTTTCCTCAAGAATACAACGGATACTGACACAACCTGCTGCCAGCGCCCCAACTTAATGCTGCAACAGAAGTTTGTTATAATGATGTGTTTTTATCGAGTGAAGGCATTGGAGGTGGCCTGTTGGATTGCATTACTGCGTGGCAGTCGGTGCATATTGGCTGGAGATCATAAACAGCTGCCTCCAACAATCATCAGTGAATGGTTAGTGCATGGTGTTGACGTTGACAACTAGTAAACAGGCACTGGTCATTCTCCGTTGTTGGCATGATATCTGCACCGTATTGGACGCCGGGACTCTGCCACCTGTCCACACTGCAACGGCGCTGACGAGACAGCAGAGCATATGGTGCTACAGTGTCCAGCTCACGACCAGGCCCAGCGAGACATCTGGCTAGGAGAAAAGTTCAACATGGACCCTTGATGCCTCTGGGACTTCTTGGAGCAGATTGGGGTGGTGATCCACCTCCTGACCGGGAATGAGACAGACAGAGAGAGAGAGTAAACAGGCTTCTGTCATGCAGCATTAGCTATATTGACGTTAATGGCTGATTGAATGAACTTTTGTTAACAAACATGCAACAAATGGCAAAGTGACATATTAATGATATCCATGTCCCAGTTTAGTCTGTGCATGAATCTTCTTCTTCCTCTGGTGGTATAGCATCGTGGTAACACGTTGTGTCCGGTCAACGAAGTTACTCTACACCAGACCCAGTTAATAAGTGGACGGATAGGTGACTGTGTGGACAGGTATGCCATCTTGGTATAAAACCAACCAGGTAGGTCGACTTAACCTTCTGCTTTCTGTGGGATAGTAAAAATGGGTATCAGCTGTTTAACTAAGTAATAGTAATAAATAGTGATGATGAATGTAGTCGGTATAGCTGTTATAGGCGGATCTGTTGGCTCAAGCTGATGTGCATGGTCCAAAGGCCGGTGGTCATCCACCACTGTGCTACATTCGTCAAATGAATCAGACGAACATTTGCATTAATATCAATATTGTTACCATTATTCTGTTTTATGTGGAACAGTGCCAGCAAGGATGGACTCAGTCTGACGCTGATGGAACGTCTGTTGACTGACTCGTCGGCAGACCATCTGGTTCGAATGCTAATGGTCCAGTATCGCATGCATAGCAGCATCATGAGATGGTCTTCCCATCAGATGTACAGCGATCGGCTTATTGCTCATTCTTCCGTTGAACAACACTTACTTCGGTATTTTTTTTTAGTCATGTCTGCTACTGTTACTGTATTCGGTTTTTGTTTTGAGGCAGATTTTTGACTCTTGGGGTCGGTAATAAATCAGTCAAAACACACTTTTACACGTCGTCATGTGTTACAAATGAATCTGAGGTGCAGGGTTGTGTTATTGTAGGATTTTCTTTGCATGCCGTATAGCCTATATATTACGATGCTCAAGATACAACAAAATGATGCTCTCAAACTGATGAATTTTATTACGCACGAAAGCAGAATGCTTCGCGCGTCTTTGCCATCGTCTGGGCGTCCGTCCGTCTGTCTGTCTGTCCGTCCGTCCGTCCGTCCGTCACACTCGTGAGCTGTATCAAAACGGTGCAAGCTAGGATCACGAAATCTTCACCGTGGACTGCCCCAAGGTTTCTAGTTTATCGTGACAAAATTTCGTGCCACTGGGTGCAGGGGTTCCCCTCGAACGAGGGCGTCGAAGAGGGGTACCCCCCTTAAAATGACGTCATTTTGCCGTTATTGGCTCGAATAATGTGAAAACGGTTGCAGATAGGTACATACATGCTGCTTTTCATAACAAGCACTGGTGACAGGCTTTTGGGATTTATCAACATCTATGACCTTGAACGACCTTGAACCCCTCAAAAAGGGGTTTTTAGTGAATTTTTCGCAATTTTTGGATGCAGCGCACATTTCAACACTGAATTGCGACGAAATGGCTGGAGATAGACCAGGA
>Ga0056128_1008176_pt1 | contig 13209 bp, 5 predicted proteins | sample WorMetLIZISLAND2_FD_71113 | JGI IMG/M metagenome (GOLD analysis project Ga0056128, IMG submission 71113) | Marine gutless worms symbiont microbial communities from Max Planck institute for Marine Microbiology, Germany - Olavius geniculatus... ...
AAAATTTGGTGACGATCGGTTCAGGGGTTTTTGGTTGGCTGAGGGTCAAAGTTTGCATTTTCCCATATACTTTGAAGGTCGTCCTTACAACACTCACACTACCGTGTGAGTGTGATTACTGTTACAGACTTAGATTAACCGCGACAGACATTATTTAGGCCTACCTTGTTCCGCTTCTTTACCGTCACTCGCGGTTTTCAGACAGCGTCTCAAGAGTCAAGATTTCTCTTTCGATGTTCATATCTGCAGGGACTTATCAGACCTACTTCTACTGCTTGACACTAAACTGCCGTGGTCCTAGAGACAATATTTTTATTTAGGTCATGCACGTTAAACATCTCGATGGTGATGGTTATGATCATGATGATATTAAACGTCAAGTGAAATGGCGGTTAAGTGTTTGTTATGTAGCCTAATCTTTCTGGTGAAAAAATTATACAGGTATTAGCATCTTGTGCACTATATAGGCTAACGCGAGGACAAAAATTGATTCATTCATTTATTCATTCACAAATTTTTACGGAATTTGAACGTAAAAGCTGAAGTGCAGGACAACGTTAACTTCTGTCGGAAGCCGGTTCCAAACATGGGGTGCAGCGACAAAGAAGGCGATCTGATAGGGTGTTTACACGATCGAGCAAACATCGAGCTGGCTCAGGCAGGCCTATTGGAACCCCGCCCCTGGCTCAAATGTAGGCCTAGGCTTAGGTTCTTAGCCCACAGCTGATCACGTGTTATATAGGCCTTCCAATTACAACCCGCCCGCTCTCCTAATGAGCATGCTAATTACCATAGAACGTCGAGCTAGCTGCTCGATGTTTGCTCGATCGTGTAAACACCCTATGATGACACAATACTTCGATCTGTCGGCAGCGCGACAAAGTCGCCATTTAGCGACACACACTACAGAACACAATGTGGATCGTGCCGGAATGTCCGCCAAGTATTAGCCTATACGCCGACGTGTGAGAAAGCTAGTATATACAGGGTGGTCCAAAAAACGGCACAAAGTTAATGACACTATAATTTTGCAACCGTACGTCGTAGAGTCATGCAGTTTTTAGCAAAATGTTCCGAAAGAAATTCTTTACGTGACTAAAGTCAGTATTTGAATACAGCCGTTAAATATTCTTTGTCATTGCCGCTGGTAATTGAACTATGCAAAAACAGTATTACCCTTGACACCGCGGTCTATAAAAACGTGCCACTTTTATTTTGTTAATAACTCCGTGAAACATTGGCCGATTTTAATAATTTTTGGCACGCGACATTAAAAAAACTCGACGCTAATGTCTGTAATTTTGGCCATTTCGCCCTAAGGTTGTCGCTACACTACCTTGTGAAATGCAGAAGTCGTAGTTTGACCATTGACAACAATGAATTCATACTGTGTAGTGCATGCGTCAGCTCAGAAAATTACTGAAACCACAAAATTATTAAAAATCTGTTGCTTCATCTTTATTTCAAAACTGTAAGTCGAAAAACTGAAATGATACATCAACGGCGAGTGGGCCGCTTGAGTCATGCAGTTACTGAACGTGCTGTTGGCAAAGGGTGTCAACGTCTACCGTTTGCGTTTGTGCTGCAGGAGGACATTTTAAGCACATGCTGAAATAAAGAGAATGTGATGTGACACGAGTGACTTTTTGAGTGATAATAATTGCCACTTGCTTTTGTCGCTATTCAGTCAATAATTTCTGAGCCGACGCATAGACTACTCAATAGGAATTCATTGTTGTCAATGGCCAAACTGCGATGTCTGCATTTCACACGGTAGTGTAGCGACTATGTTAAGGTGAAGTGGCCAAAACTACAGACCTTAACATCAAAAGTTTCTTCCTAATGTTGCATGCCAAAAATTATTGAAATCGGCCAATGTTTCACGGAGCTAGTGAAAAAAAACAATAGTGGCATGTTTTGTGAACCAAGATATATTGAAGGTAATACTGTTTTTTCAATAGTTCACTTCAATAGTTCAACGGCAAAAACAAAAAAAATATTTAATTGATGTATTTAAGCACTAACTTCAGTCATGTAAAAAAATTTTTCGGAACATTTAGCTGAAAACCGCATGACTCTGTCACGTACGGTGCCATAAACTTTGTGCCGTTTCTGGACCACCCTGTAGTTTCGTGAAACGGAAAACCGTTTGTAAATAATCTAAACTATGTAAAACGGCATGTACACTTTGTCGAAAAAAGCCAAGTTAATTTTATTTTAGGAAAAGCTACGTGAAACTCTAGCCGATTTTAGTATTTTTGGCGTGCAACATCGCGAAAAAACTTGACGTAAACGACTATAGCTTTGCCCAACTCACCTTAATACTGTCGCTACATTACCTTGTGAAATAAAGAAGGCGTAGTTTGGTCATTTAAAACAATAAATTCATACTGTGTAGCGCATGCATTGGCTCAGAAATGAACACGGTGTAGTTGGCGGCTTGGTCTAGCAGTAATATTTTCAGTCGCCTCAAAAAGTTACTGTGGACCTACCAAAGTCAACTCAGCCTGGCCATCCCGCCGTCAGGAAGCGCAATGGGTATCAATCAGCAAAAGCTGTGATGCAATAAGGCACACCGCGCGATGCATTAGCCCCGTATCTGACGTCAAGCAGTGTCTGGCTGAGTGGTAAGGAAACGTTGGAGATCAGAGCAGGCCTATAAGCCAATTGTGGTTCGTAAAAACTTTTACTCTATGTATAGGTAAGCTTAACCAAAAAAAACTGTGGGTGTTTTCTACATGACACTTTCGCAAAAAAAAACTTCTGGAGATGGCTTAAGTTTAAGTCAATTGTGCAAGACACGCGACTGTTTGCGAAGCTGAATAATTTACCAGTTCAATAGTCTGAGCTCGTGTATACTGTTAAAGCTTGACTGGCAGCTGTATAAGTCTTTGCACGCGCTGAATGCATCTCTGTAGAAATTTAGAAGCTGCCCGCGACGATTAGACCTAATCCACTGGTGAGAGTTAAAACACGTGTTCCTTCCTACACAAAAAAAATCATTCACGCCTAGACAAAATGCGAGCAGAAGCCACCAATCAATCAACAGACTGAACAATGGCGTATTTACTGCGTGGGGTAGACTCCGTGCTTTGCCCTCAACGCTGACAAAATTGTTTGCCACAGATATGTCACAAAAGTAAACTTTCATCCATACTGAACAGGAATCGATCAAGTTGCAGGCTAAATTTTAACACAATCCTCAAACAATAGCCCGGTGCCAATTACTAGGCTTTACCCCAAAGTGACCTTTTAAAATGAGGAAAAAGAAAAAGGCGGCATAGGCTAGGACAAAACGAAATAAAGGAAAAAAACAAAATAAGGAAAAAACAAAAGAAAAGAGAAAAACTTGGACCCTGGATGCCGCATTGTCGCTGAACGAGACAATTTCTGGTGCGTAGAAAAAAACGAGCGGAAAGGCCGTCTCTCCCCTAGCTAATACAGAAAGCTTTTTCACCTAATCACTTTCGTCGTTGGACTCAGACGGATTGAAAGCATTATGCGTACAAATTTGTCCCCGGAGCTTAACGAACGGAAGCTCTAGAAAGAAAGCCGATTAGCTCAAAAAATCTATCACTGATGACAGTTTGAAAAAAATTGCGATTAGAGTAAAAAGCAAAACCCCGGAATGTGTAGACTAAAGTGGTTAAATATGAAAACGTTTAATTTTATATAACATAACAAAAATGTTATTGTTATTTTGTGTTAATAGTAGACTTACAATGCAGCACTTTTAAACGTATTTTAAACACATTTTTTATTTCATGGCCATATTTTATTAGCAGGCAACTGCAGCAACGCTATTGGATTCAGCGGTTAGTTCCAAGTTCATCTTAGACCATGGCAGGCACTGCGCGTGTAGTTTTTTAATACACTAAATACTTTCGGCGTTAGTTTGTTTACCTGCAAAATTAGGCCTATACTCACAAGTTCTGAACGGATTTTACGAAATTTCTTGAAAAGATAAAGCGCGGCCAAAGTAAGAAGTGATAAGATTTTAGTGGCGATACGAATTCGGAAATAACATGAGAATTTAAAAAAGTCAACATTGAATTATGAACACATGAATTACTGCCTTACTTTTTTGCGCCTGTAGACAGACAACGCAGCATTGTGGCGGAAAACGCCTGTCACTCGGTATAAATGAACAAATGGACCTGCTACTGTCAAACGCAAGCAAACAGCTAGGTTTGTATAATAAGTACACACAGCTGCTGATCTTAGCGCTGAAACGGTGTGTACACTACAGTTACTTTCTTTCAGGTTGATTGCAGCGTGACCTATAAACAGGGACGAACTATATAATGATCAACGAACCTTTTTTCTAGCGGTGACGTAATATTGATTTCTGACCTGAATTTTTTTTTACCACGGCAAATTACACAAGCGCGGTTAATGGTTATTCGTAACGTCCGACGCTTTTGTAAACCCGTGTCAAAACAGCAAACACTGATAAAACAATAATTCAGTATCCCTGACAATTTACGTCACTGGCAACAGAATAATTCGTACGAGCATGCCTTCAAAAATGAGTAAAATACTGGTAGCGGTAACGATTTTCGACATAACGTGCCTAATAGTTGTTTCTATTAAAAATGGCCCCAAAACGTAGTTGCAGGCCTAAAAAACGTTCAAAAATTTTTTTTAAAAACATTAAAACTACACTCTAAAATTTAAATCTTGTATTGACATTAACTACAGTATAGCTGTTATGGCAGTGTTTTGAGTATTTCGCTTTTTTACTTAATGTAAACAGTGTACTTATTATGTTCTGTAAATTCAGTGCATTGTAACGAAATACGTGTCGAGTTTCTATTCACAAAAGCGTCAGATTTAAAAACTTTCATATAATTAATTATTCAGGATGTGCATTTGATAGCCAAAAGCATTCTAAAACACCACTTCTGCGAAAGTGATGAAGCAGTGGCGATATCGGTCGCAGCCGCAAGCGTGGCGCGCAGAAAACATTAGTGTCCTAACTGTAATGACAAACCTACGTCGTGGCACATACGTACGTTATCGGCGACACGCAACTTGTGACCGACGACGACTAGCCTATATTGGTTCGATGTTCATCCATCATCTGGTCCGCGGGCTAATAATGGTCCGAGCTGACCGGCGAGATGCTCACCAGTCTCCGCAGCTTGCGTCACATCACATCACATCACCGCCATTGCCATCATCATCATCATCGTCAACGTCAACGCAGCGCCCAGAGACCAACTGTAGCTGTTTGGGTACCAGCGTATCGGCGTGTAGGTTTTACGCAGTGATGTTATTTTTAAAAAACTTGGTGTTAACGGTCAGGCCAAGGACTTGGACAAGGACATGAAAAGTCGCCACAACGGCGACAATTACTGTACTAGCATCACGGGTTTTGGTAATGTCAAAAGCTAATGTTCAGCACCTTTTCAGTTTTGTGCTTAAACCGTGGATAATAATAAACAGAATTTATTAAAGTCTTTGGCATTATGGCCGAGGACTTTATCTCAAGGCTAAGACCAAAAACACTGCACTTTGCCTCGAGGCGCTTCGAGAACGAGGACAAGTCTTCGAGAACACATCAATGGTTTCACGCCCCCGCGGCCTGTCACGCAATGTATGTTTTGTGCCGTTCATGCCTGACTAATTCTCTTCTTGATGACGTTCTCAGAGCGTTGCCGTATAACAACGACTTAACGCCAAGTAGGCTATCTCTGTCTTTAGCCTTCGTGCATGACGTCATGCCTGACGCTTGGTACGACCTGAATTAGATTTAGAGCTAGCTAAGTCTTAAAGGCAGCTTCACAGGCTTACACGATCATCGAGCAAACAAGCAAACATCGAGCAGCTAGCTCGACGTTCTATGGTAATTAGCATGCTAATTAGAAGAGCGAATGGGTTGTAATTGGAAGGCCTATATAACACATGATCAGCTGTGGGCTAAGAGCCTAAGCTTAGGCCTACATTTGAGCCAGGGGGCGGGGTTCCAATAGGCCTGCTTGAGCCAGTTCGATGTTTGCTCGATCGCGTAAACACCCTATAAGTAACCAACTCAATTTAAATTACGCAACAACTTGTTCCGGCTGCTCGTAGCTCGTAAATAAACTGAACTAAATTAAAATGGTTTAGTTTTTGACGAACTGACCAATGGGCAAGCAATAATGCATTAAAGAAAGCACCGTCTAATGGCGTCCGTGTCTACGTGACTATAGTAGGGCTCGCCCTGCTTGCCCATTGGCCAGTTCGTCGCAACTAAACTGTGTCATTTCTGCTCAGTTCAGTTCAGTTTAGTTACGTCGCTCTGTACGCGCCTACTCGCCCGTCACCAGCATTCCGAGACACACCACGGATCAGAGGAAACACAGGTCCCGGGACACAGTCGGTGTTTGGTCCAATTGAGTCGGCAACGTGGTGAGGCGCACTGGACCATATAATCACACAGCCGGTGCAATTAAGTCTACGCCAGCACCTTATCGTCGTCACATTAGCCGAAGAAATTTACGCCGTGCACAGTTCTGACGAAGAACGTATGAGACAGCTCGAATCTGCACAGGAGAGCCGGTCAACCAGGTTCACAAAAATGATTTCATTGAGTTCGTTATCAGGCCCGTAGCCAAAAGCACCCCACCACGTCACGGACTCAATTTTGCATTCGACTAAACCCCTGTCGTCACCCTGAACCAGAAAACATTGCATAAAAATAACGAAAAACGTCACCACCAGATGCTATCTTCAAGCTCAACAGTGCAGCAAATAGAATCGGAATCAACGAAGCAAACAAACAAAATCGATTCCAATCGAATACAATACAGCAGCTCTGGACTGCAAGCTGTTCTAGGACGTCGTTTAGCACGTCATTTAGCGCGCCATCTCTCAGAAGAGTATAGGCCTATGCGCTACAGCGTCAATTCTCCCCAGCAATGCCGACTAAAGCATCGTATTCATCCAAAGCAACACACGCAACGCAATGGCCTCGACAATTTGTAGGCCTACACTTTTAAGCAAAAACGAAAAAGCCAAAAACGCAAAAGTAAAATTAGCGTTCCTACTACCCTAGCTATAGGTCCTAAGCAATCTTCTCTTTGCTGCGTTCTCGTTAGATGAAAGCTATAGGCCTACACTCAATACTTAGGCTTATGGAGCAATCAGCATTAACGGTCAGCCAAATTGAACGGGGCGACTGAAAATGCGAGACTGGAAAATGGAGCACAAAAATGTTATTGGTTGATATGCGTAGTTCTATACTGTCCGGAAAAAAGTAACCCCCCTAGACACCGTACAATAAAAATATCAAATATCAGTTTATTACAGGTTAAGCGTAAAAATGTTTTGCACATTTGTTCATATTCGTCATTTATATTGTACGCTGTCTAAAGGCTTATTTTTTTCTGGACACAGTGTATAAGCGCTATGCAAGCAATGAGCCGAATTCCAACGACACTTTTCGGTTAGTAGGCCTTGTGGTCAGTTGATGGCATCAACTGAAAACTGCCAACAGTATTGAGGTCATGTCTAAAATCCGGCCCACGTCTCGTGGCTCAATGTTCGAAGCGGGCCAGTATAATGGGGTGTTCACACGATCCAGCAAACGTCCAGCAAACTTCCAGCAAATGTATTCAAAATACACGTGCGATACTGGACGTTTGCTGGATCGTGTAAACACCTTATAAGACACTTACAGTAACTGTTTACTACTGCGTATGAAAAAATGTGTCCGATGATGGACAGTCGTCCGACAGTGACGACTCTGACGACGATGCTCCATTTTCCAGTCTTGCATTTTCAGTCGCCCCTTCAAACGTTTTAGTCATTTTGTCAAAACAGTTTTAGTTGAATTTTTTTGCATTCAGTCATGTCGTTAGAATCGTTCGAGATTATGTTTTGCTTTCGTAATATAAAAAGTGTTGACAGTTTAGGCTAACCGAAGTTTTGATACGTGATAGGCCTATTTGCATGACTGTAGTAACTGTATAGAGCCTACTGTATGTGACATTTATTGAAATCAGGAAATTGTGTGTTTCTAACGGAACAGTTTTACGTGTTTTTGCATGCAATCGTAGCCTTAGACGCATATTTCATTTTTTAACTACATTAACCACACATTAACCACACACGTAGTCCGTAGTTTGTTTTTTCGCATTTTCCGGCCCTGCATTTCTGGAGCTCCATTTTCCAGTCTCGCATTTTCCACCCCCTGCATTTTTGACCGCGTTTGTGCCGCAAATTTCAGTCTCGCAAATTCCAGTCTCGCATTTTCAGCGCCCCCAATTGAACATGAGCTGTAACTGTAATGTTAGGAGCAAAATTAATGGCTTTTAATTTTATGCACGTGTTCGATTACGAAACTTTTTGCATAGCAGCTACACTTATAGGCCTATCGTTTTAACAAAATGAATTGCATTTCACTAACCTTGCTGAGCTAACTGAACTTCCGAGTTTTTTTTTTGTTAGCCAATTATGTCTTACGAAACGCTTACGAAAGTCATCCAAAAGGTCATTTCGTCACAATATCATTTCCTTCCATCTCAGAAGCATCTTTAAATTTAGCTGCGCACTTTGCCAACATGATATAATGACTGTCATTTCGTCGTGCTTCGGCTTCGTGATTATAATATAGCTAACATACAGTTACCGATCTAAGAAACCCATTACCTGCTTGTCAATCGGAAAATCATATTTCGTTTCCGTATTCTGTGCTAATGCGGATGTTTTTCATAATTTCATCTCTAGCGTACGTTTCCTCCAGTAACGTGCATATAACGTTTCGACTTCAAGTATCAATCCTGGATTCCAATAAAAAGCCAACACTGCATGCTTCCGGAGACATATACGCTGCATGTTAATACGAATTAACAGTCGGCAGTGCGTGTTAATGGCGCTGTAAATTCTGCTTATTCCGAACTTGAAGTGCCGCGAAGTCGTGTCTTTTGTTATCAAAGTCAATCGACAATTTGTCGTCACGTCCGTATAAGCCTGTAAATTTATTATTTATCACATTTCCGACGGAGACAGACAGACAGTAAGTATGGGCATAGGCCTAGGCTACATCTCAAACGACTGCCGCGACAGCAATTCAAATTGCACAAGCAGCACGACGACGTAACTTATGCAGAATTCTGCTTGTGCTTTGTTCGACGAGAATTTAAGACAATCAACAAAACAAAAAAAACAATACGCGATAAATCAGTGCAAAAATTCAATCAACGACAACAGCTTGATCACGCAAACAAGACCCTAGTCTCTAGATTAAGACTTAACAGAAGATAAAGAAAGAAAGGATAGATCAACACAACAGGCATTCAAACCAAGACCGACTTCCAGAGTGGCGTAGGTAAAAGAGTGCAACGAATGCATATTCAAGGTGGCTTAACAGTTAGGGCGTTGGATACGAGACCGAAAGGTTCATGGTTCAATTCCAAGCCGGTGCACTACCAAGTAACAACTCTGGGCAAGTTGTTCACACCCACCTGCCTGTGTAGGTGCAAGTGGTCTAGTGCTTGGTGTCGACTCGTAAGTTCGTAACTTTCAAGTTACGGTTCGATTTTCACTGCCGATCATTTGCAAGCTATCTTCAGCAAGTTGCTAACCTACTGTGTGCTCAGGCCAACTCAGCCTCCTACCCTCCTTGGGACGGGAAATGAGTAGGGGGCCTAGTAGCTTACGGGCTACGGGGTGAAGGCCTAGTGTGGCTGATTGGGGCGGTGATGGTATGTAGGCCTATGCTAGCTGCAAACCGCGGGTCCAATTGTTTGTTAACGCGGACAACGGATGGCCGCATAGTGCGCTGCGGCATAATTAGCTCATGGCATTCAGCTGCCACTTCCGAGATCATCAAAGCGCTTCTGGTCACGAGTTCGTCTCAAGTAAGAAGCGATATAACAAGTACTGGACTTTACCTTTTTCACCCATAGAGGAGTTTAGCAGAAAAAACAAACACTACTTTACCATTTTACAAACTACAAAATGAAATCAAAATCTACGAACGAAAGAGATTCAAACCGATTGAACTGGGCAGGTCTGCTTCATGCCGGTTGTCACAGCAGCAGCACGCCCTATTACAGATTTACAGACGTCATTAAGCGCTAGGTGAAGTAAGTGCGCGCCTTTCCGAGAAGAGTCTACCATAAGTCAACTTTACAGCATCAGTTAAATGTCAGTAGATCTAATATCTCGAACAAGTCCAATTACAGCGGGTCTATTAGCAAGTCTCCAGACCAACTATCTCAGAATCTTTTCACAGGAAAACGCTGAGCATCAACGTTCATCACAGAGGCCGTACGACCAGGACGTTTACTACAACAACACTCGACAATGAAGGCGCGTCGCCCCTAGGACTTCGCTGCAAGAAAGATAATCTGCAGATCTATACAGTTTTCAAATCGATTCACCGTCACCGCAGCCACTACAATTCGCTAGAGCTAACGATAAGTCACAACTGAAATAAATTTTGAAAGTAGGACCATTAACATTCGGTGAAGTTATGACAGAAACTCAGTGGCCCACTTCTCTGACCCACGGCGTAGAGTGCACAGTAATGTAAACCTACATAATTATACAGCGCGGACAGTGGCAGATACAGAAGCTGGGTAAATGGGAACATGATAAACTCCGTAGTGCGAGCTAGACTATAACAAGGGGCCCTGGGGACTTAGTAGAGCTAAACTGAAAGCATTTTTAGAAAAGTAGCATTTCGGCTTAACGGTTTGCCAACCATTTCACCCCTTTAAATCTAAAGGGAGCGACTACTACTTTTAGATTTAAAGGGGTGAAATGGTTGGCAAACAGTTAAGCCGAAATGCTGCTCTTCTAAAATGCTTTCAGTTTAGCTCTGCGAACCCGGAAGAAAACGAGACTAAATTTGCCCACATAAGGATGCATAAATGGACAACTTGGTCCCCTAGATCTGCAAACGAGTACAGTGGCGCAGCCAAAAATATGAATTGGGGGAGGGAAGGGGGCTTTGCTTCCCTTACCCGCCCTTCTCTCCTTTTCCCTTTTCTTCCCTGTCCCTCCTTCTCTCCATCCCCCTTTACCAGGCTTGCCGTTGATATGGATATCCATGGATATATCCATGCGTGGATATGAGACTCAAGCCATCCTGTGGATATATCCATGGATATTATGCTGGCACGCCTGCTAATTATGTGCTTTTTCTCTCCATAATATCTCTGCCCGGCGTTCTAACTCTTTGTCGTCTTGTTTATTCATGCTATTAAGTCAAATGAATAATCAAGTGACATCAGCACGTCAAGTATTTAGTTATTCTAAGGTTATACAGTATATTAGCACTATAGCAGCAACAAATCTTAATTTTTAGTGCTTTAATACTGCTGGTTGGGCAACAAAGGGTCTATCTATTTGTGAGTTTATTTTTAATTTTTTTCTATTTTTTTCTAAAATTACAACTGTTTTTTTGCTTACTAACATATTTAACGGTAGTAGGAAGTACAAACCAAGTGTCCTTCAAAAGCGTTTACTTCACTCTATATCTGTAGGCGTACATGAATGCAACCTGCGTTTTGAAAAACAAGAATCTCAGCTGTGGCTGGGGTGATCCGACTGTACCGCCTATCTGAAAGCCAGCGTTTAACCTCGGGTCGCAAAAAGAAAGCAATTTCTCAGCATGCCTGCAGTTCCATACACGCTATGGTGACGCTGCTACATCAAACGCTAAAATCAACACTAGAATACGATATGGTAATTAAGCGCACTTAGGTGACGACTGTAAGCAGCAGCATTGCATTCAAAATTGCGGCCAAACCGTTGCAGATAGAGACATGGTTATTTTTAACAGCCTATGGGAATTCGCCATCGCCCTGTCCAACGGTACCGTCGCCGACCTTTTTCCGCAGTGCCGTTTAGCCACAATACATGCGTTACGGTCAGACAGATGACAGACAGGCGACATATGGTACCTAAGGCTCGACTTAATGGCCGGCCAAAACAGGGGTATAAAATTACGTAAAGTTTCACGCAAGTTGGAAAATACTTAACTCAGATCATATTTCAATGCAAATTTGTGTTTATTTGTTACTTTTACTTATTTTTAGCAATTTCAAGAAGAAAATATCTGCGTCGTGTTTTTATGAAGGATCAGTTCCTGTTGTACTGCTGCATATTGCGAAAATTTGGAGGCTACATGCACGCAGAATAAGCATCTGCGGATATGGATATATCCATGGATATCCACAAAAAATCTGTGGATATGGATATGGATGGAAAATTTTATATCCACGGCAAGCCTGCCCTTTACTCCATTCCCTACCCCTTTCCCTCCCCTTAGAAACAGAAGCACTAAATTCCAGCTAGGATATCTGGGGGGGAGCGCCGTGAGCTCCTCCAAAAAGATCTGCGTGGAGCCCCAGCCAAGATCAAATTTGGTGGACTGCAACAGCCTCAAGATATGACACTGGTGGCGGCAACAATTTTAGTTATTCTTCCGAATGCGTAATATCCATTTTTAACAAAAAATTGGCAATAGGGGGCGAGGGCCTCATCCCCCCTTGTCTACGCCACTGAACAAGTACAAACTGATGCGCTTCTCACACGCTTCTCTCGCTTTTCGTCCTCACACGTTAGTACTGCACAGCGATTGCTGCAAAAGTTCTTTTTTCAACTCCATCACAATAATTCACGCTTCATGAATCAGTGTAAAACTAAAAGACGACAACAATACACGAACAGCACATTCACACATAACAGCACATAAAGCATAAAACGGTAAAAATGTTTTATATAACTGCCTATGAGCTACAGCGTTAACCAGATATACAGACAACACACATGCAGTGAACTTAACAAGAAAATATATATATCAAAATAGTAAACGCAATATGATCCACAATCCAGCAACATAAGCAATATTCGTAACTTCAGTAACGTAAACATATCATTGATTGATTACATCATAAGTTAATTCTAACTATTGACACACAACATCTCTGTACATAAAAAAGCCTATACTTAAAACAGCTATTACTAGCAGTACCATAGTTTTGACCAGCCCACTTTTTCCAGATTTAATCCAAGTTATTGCGGGTTGGAAAAAAGAACCTCTGGGAATTGTTTTCAGTTGCATAGCCAACAACAAACACTGTCAAATAAGTGAAGTTCGTACAGATGTGTAATTTACGATGTCATTATTAAACTAGAAATTTGGGGCAAGGCCCAACGTGAGTCCGTCCGGTGCCCTAAGTCCGATTGGGGGAAATTAGGGGGGAGTAAAGA
>Ga0056128_1008177_pt1 | contig 13209 bp, 11 predicted proteins | sample WorMetLIZISLAND2_FD_71113 | JGI IMG/M metagenome (GOLD analysis project Ga0056128, IMG submission 71113) | Marine gutless worms symbiont microbial communities from Max Planck institute for Marine Microbiology, Germany - Olavius geniculatus... ...
TTCGTGTTGAGAATGAAACGACCTTGATTTCTGCAAAAAATCATGTAGATCTAAGCAGTATTTCTGAAGTTAGAAGCTATATAACAGAGTGGCCCCGTTTTTTTGGGCCACCCTGTACATTTAACACTATGCTAAAAATGTTGTGTAATTTTATCACTATTCGACTGAATTATGAAAGAAAGAAAAAGGGTTTTTTATATGAAATACCGTGCATATACAACAGCTGTATTGAGTTGACTGTGTGCGCTAGGTGGCAGTCATTATTCTGGGTGGAGGTTTGGGATCTGTGATCACTTCTAGTAATTATTATTCAGAATTTTTCTGCTGTAATGTGTAGGAAGCAAGAACAAACTATCGCAACTTTCGTGACTTGCTGTGGAATCTTATATTCAAGAAGCACTGGAATGAGCTGGAAAAAGCTCGGTATGTATGTATACAGTAGAGAAAGCTGTAACTTGGTTAGGACAGTGTCCTTGTGCCAGCATTGTAAACTGGTAAAGTCTGTCGGATTAGACATGTCGGTGCATGTTGTTGAGGAATTCGGAATTGTCAAGCTAGAACAGTAATGCAGAGTAGCTCACATTTTACCAGTACCTATGCACCAATCACTTTGTCAGTAATCCATGCTATATTGAAACCTACTTTGCTCACACTTACTATTTTTCATTTATTCTGTAATCTTTCTGATCTTTCCGCTTTTGCTATTTATCTGTATCAGTAGTTGAAATGGATTTTTTTGTTGCACTTTTGTTAGTATGCAGCATTATTGAGTGTCACATTCACTAGGAAAGCAGCATAACATTTTTAGCATTTACAAGACCCTGCTGTCGTATTAGATGTTCAGCATTTTTAAAGCAATTTTTTGCCAGTTTGTTTCACTGTTAATTTTTATGTGCAAATCCGGTATTGAATTTTTATGCGCTGGAAGTGAATATTTGTTGTTTTTTGAATGTAACTTTTTGGCTTCTCTTTCATAGTTGTACAGCTTGTAATATTTTTAGAGTCCGTAACAGCCAACATTTGACATGTGTATTTTTGTTTATTCTGCATCTTGCTTATTTCTTTGTGTGGTGTGGTGTTTTTGTAGAGCAATTTTCCGCTGGATGACGACAAAAAATCTTTACACGATCATGTTTGATTCGGAACTACCAGGCTCACCGGAACAAGTGATTGGTGCATTTAAGGATGGAAAGACGACATATGCCAAGATATTTGAATGCCTTTGCGTGTATGTGAATTTTTTTGTCTTTTTTTCGTTTCATGCTGTGAATCAAACTATTTGAATACTTGGAATATATCATCTACTGGTACATCATTCTGTCTTAACAGTGTGCCAATTTTCAATTTAAAAGGTCAAAGATCAAGATTACCGGATATCAAAAACCTTTAGAAAGTGATGCATGTCTCACGTTGAGATGATTTGTGTATGACAGCCTAAAAGTAGACTTTCAGTTGAAATTCAGAAAAAATAAGTGTGCATAGCTAGGCGAATGACCGCATAATTTTTCAGCACAGGGCCACCATATTTCTTATCATTTTGCCACTTTAATATTAATTTCCTGCTGTACTGTATCAGAGAGCAGTTACTGTGATCGTTTATAGCTACTCGGGACTGCACTGTGTAACACTGGCTGGATGGGCGAAAGGTGTGGACTATAAGCCGGGTGCAGCTATCACGAGTACACCGCCAAACCACAGCTGGAATGCCGTCTACATCGATGGCAACTGGCAGCTGGTGGACTGCCACTGGGCTACCCGCTACCTGCAGGCTGAGAGAAACACGCCAGAGAGCCTCGTCTATGAGTACGTGCTGTAGAAGTAGTGGTAGTAGTATTAGTTGTTGTTGTTGTTGTAGTGGTAGTAGTAGTTGTGGTAGTAGTAGTACTGTGATGATTTAAAAGGTTAAACTTGTGTATGGTGACCCATTATGAGTGCCACCTGCCGTATGGGATCACAGAGTGTTAGTTACCACTGGAACGCTCCTCGTCTTAACCCAAGGCAAGCACGCTGTTACTTGGTTTAGTCACTGCATTGGGGTGAAATAGAAGAGTGGTGGTGAAGAAGAATAAATTTAGACACAATATGACCATTTGAGGAGGTGCTTGAATTGAAGTTGGTAATAGTATAATGAATTGATTCTGTATCGGTAACATAGTGAGTAGTGACTGTTATTTCTGTAATAGGAGCTGTTGGTTTGTCAGTGTTACCTAGTTGACATTGTATGAAACAGTCCTTCAAGGGTGGCATGTGCCGTGCATGCAGGTATGATGACTTCTATTTCCTGACGGAGCCGGGAATGCTGATTTATTCTCACTGTCCGGAGGAGACTGGTTGGCAGCTGCTGCACCCGGCACGCTCGAGGACCGAGTATGAGGAGTATCCACTTGTCAAGTCATTCTTCTTCTCCATTGGGATGCAGTTCTTGCAGCAGAACCGTGGCATTGTGTTCACGAAGCGTGGCATTGTGACGATCACACTGGGTTTCACTCAGCCGACGGCATTCACGTTCAAATTGACGTACGGCGAGACCGGCTCCGACCATTTGCAGGTAGCTGACTGCTGCATCATCTTTTTACGCACAACAGCAGCTACTGCTGTAGCTCATCTTAGCCATTGCAATTCTGTCCATCCGTCCGTCTGTCTGTCTATCTGTCTGTTTGTCTGTCTCTCACATGGGTGGATCAGTCCAAAACAGTGCAAGATAAGATCACCAATTTTTTACCGTCGGCTGCCTGGAAGATTCTAGTTTCACGATCCTTAAAGCTTTTCCATTTTCCATAAATTTGAAAGGGGTCACTTTGAGTGAGGGCACTAAATCAGAGGGGATAGGAAAAATTTGCCATTTTCAGCCAATACGGCCGAGTGAGACTGGTCATGCCATCTGGCGCTCTTTGGCAAGTGAGGGTAAAAGAAGCATCGTTGCTAGGTTCGCACTGGGCTTTCAAACCTGCACTGCTGTTGCGCGTTTCACGTCAAGTTAGCTGGGCTTTTCTTGTTTTCTCATTACTGTGCCGTTCATAAGGCAATATCAGTCATTTGATAAAATCAAGGAAATTACAGGTGCCTGATTCATCATTTCGTGTCTCCCATTTTCTGATGTACATTTGTTTGTTTAGTGCCAAGGTTGTCTTGTCATTTAGTGCATAATCACAGCCTGCAGATAAATGCATCTGAGATATATTAAGCTTGCATATTTGTTGCTGCTAATTTTTATGTGTAAGTGATGTTTTATTCAGGGCATGCAGCTGAAGCGCTATGTTATTCAAGAGACAACCGAGAACCGTGTGACGTTCTATTTCCGATCACCACGTGAAGGAAATTACTACATTACGGTGTTTGCTCAGCAGGTGCTTGATAGTGGCATTCATATTTCAGAATTCATGTTTTATTGAGCACTTTTCTTTTAGCCCAGCCACTTATTTTATGTACTGTTTTAAAAATTAGTGAGGTAAGTAAATTCAGCGGAATTGCACACAACATTATCTCATACTTAGTTGTGAGAATTTTTGTGCAGAAAAGTAGCATAGTAACAAAGTTTTGCCATTTGGTGTTAGGCGGTACGGTAATTATGCTGTATCGTGTAGTTCGGGTTTAAGCATAAAGTGCTCAGCAGATTGTCGAATATGCTTCCAACTTTAGTTTGTAGACACCATTGATGAGTAAACCTTGCTTGTAATGCAGTGCATGAATTTGCATATTATTTACAATGATCTTAAAACAGCGAGACTGTTGTACCTTGTTGACAGGTGTTTGAGAGAGTGAAAATTGAGAATGTCTTCAAAGCGGCGTGCGAGTACAAGATCATCTGTGACGCCGCGGCTGCTGACATTCGGCCGTTTCCACAATGCTCTGATGCTAACTGGGGGGTCGGTGCGCCGGTGCGCCAGTATGGACTGGTGGCCAGTCATAAGACGGCTCTGCTGGCAGCACCCAATGGTCGAGCCGAGATTGGATTCACAAAGTCGCGTGATGTCCGGCTGTACGCTCGACTTGTGAAGGATGGAATGACTGAAGATGTGCTTGACAATGCCGTTTCGATGAGAGAACAAGACAATCAGGTTCATATGCACTTTTTGACATCAGTCAGTGTAGTGACTTAATACTTTGCAGCCTTGTTTGTGTTTGTACGATGTTTGAATTGCTGTATGTATTTGTAAAACAAATTGCATGGAGACAGAACACAGCAGATGGTGGTTGCACTTTTGTAAATTGACAGAGTCTAATAGTGTGAAGGTGAACTTGAGTCGATGTGAAATCGGGTTTGCTTTGTGTATTGACCTAAGGTCGATTGTGTGTTATTGATGATTTCTGCCACCATTGCTTTTGATTTTTCTTTACCAGTGCTTTTTCTAGAGTTGACGTCATTGTTTTCTGGGTACTTCACAAGGTAAGTTTTTGGAATTGTTGGAATTTGTTTCTACAGGTTGGATGTCATTGTCCATTGTCCACTGAGGTAGCAAATTTTGAGTACTGTAAAGTTATTAATGACAACAATATGCATGCCAATGTTTATCGTGCTCTTGCAGCCGTTGTGAGAGTTCATTTAGTTTATTTGATGAATGTAGCACAAGCGCCAGGTGGCTGTAGTTGTACCAAGCCAGTCATCTTGCGCAGCAGGTCCACCTAAATGCAGTTATAGTGTCTACATTTGTCGTTGCCATTTAGGATTATTTCTTAGCTCTAAAGCTGATAGTCTTTCTCAAACCATTGAGGGTAGAAAGCTGAGTCAACCTGGATGGTTGGTTACATACTGAGATGATTTACATGTCTACAGACAGTCACTTGTCCATATGCTGACCGGGCGCAGTGTGGGGAAACTGTTTTGATTGGACACAACATGTCATTAACCACTACATTACACCTATGTGCCAGTATAACATGTGACCGATGTAATTATTACTGACGAAGAACTGCAATATTCTGTGTGAAGGTGTTTGTAACGGTCCATCTGCCGACGGTTGGCGAGTACGGTCTGGAGGTGTATGCAAATGAACCCATCCGAGAGGGTGACACGTACACCCACGTCTGTCAGTATCTGTGCGCGTTCACCGACCGTGACTTTGGCGCCGTGTACGGTCAAGTGTTTGACCGTGCGGACCTGGCGCACGGCATGCAGGCAAGTCCGATGATGTACACAGCTCCCGGAGGACAGTACGCCACTCTGCAGCAGGGTGCCGGGATGCAGCAAGGCAGTCCGCGTGGTGGTCGTCACATGTATCCCACCCAGGATAGAGATGGAGGCACTGCACCATCACGCATGTACCAGGGACAGATGGAGCCTATGGATGACGCAATGTATCGCCAGGTTAGCCGTGGTTGTCATTTTGCAGTCTCCCGATAGATCTGTAATTTCTTGCGTAGTCCATTAATCTGATGTTTCTTCATGCTTGTTAAATGATTTTAATTTGTGGAAAACTTCAGTTGAATGTTAGTTGTTAGTGTCGGGTTATTATGTTTTATCAGTATTTTACGGTAGCACTTGTACTGTCTATCTTTGTCATTTGATGTGGAGTGGTGTAACCCGGATACTGATTCTGCAGGTGCAGTCATGCCTGACCTGCCAAGTGACAGTGTTGGCTTGTACTGCTTACCATCAGCAACTGTGGAATATGTGTTACGTTATGTTAAGCATATGGCAAAGTCAATCTGTTGTGAGTGTTCAAGTTTATTAAATGCCCACTTATTCCATTTCAGGCATTGTTTTAACGTGCATTTGGTTTTTATCCAGCATCTTGGTACCTAGGTGCCAGTGCTGCATGATCTGGTTCTTGTTTTCTCAGTTACTATAGCTCCAGTGTCTCATATTTATTGTAAGTATGACGAATGAGGCTTGTTAGTTTAATGGTAGCGCTTGGTACTAATGATTGCAAGGTCACCGATTTTATCTTGGCCAGGTAACAACCCTGGGCAAGTTGTTTACATACATGTGTCTTTGTCACCAAGCAGTGTAATTTTTATCAGCCTGACCACTGGGAAGGTTAAGGCAGTATATAGGACGTCTGGCTCTTTTCCTCCTATGTATCGAAGCTGTGTTTGCACTCACTGCTGGCTCATCGCATTGGAAACGGAGATGAGCATCGCTTGCATTGGTCACAGAGCTCTGAGAGAGCGCTGTTGACTATCGGCGACGATTTACCTTACAATGAATGTAGCAGATGCATGGTATTGGCTGTGTAGGGTGCAGGAACTGGAGACAGGAAAATGCCACCTGGAACTGCACCGAAGCCGTACGGAGCCGGAGCTGGAGGTCAGGGAAGATATGGTGAACCAGCGGAACTGTACAACCAGACGTATCAGCAGCAACAGAGAGCACCTGGTCAGTGATACATGCCGTTAACTAACGACTAGTTTCTCGTTTATTGGTTGTTAATCATTCAGTTGGCTGATCGCCAGTTAATGATGACTGAAGTGTTTAAGTTATATGTGTTTCTGAACAACTCTGTCACATCGTGGGTTTGTGCTAACGGCTGTTATTGGAGTACAATGATCACATCATCAACAGTCTAGTCATTTTCAGGCACAAACCGGCTCTTTTCATTGCCATTGTGCATATTTTCTCAGAGAGATTAGTGTGTAGTGCTCTGTAATTTTGTGGTTTGTTGCTGCGTGTTTTAGCTATGTGTACACAAGATAACTTAATAGTTAACGCATTGTGGGTGGTCGATTTTATGAGCTGCATGGAATATTTCAGGTGTTGGCGGTGACTATGCGGGATATGAAGGTGGTAAGGCAGGTTTAGCCGCTGGGCCTCAACAGAGTCAGCCTACTGAAGGCAATGATATGTCCTCCCTTGAGCTTGAGCTAATAGCTACGCAATGCATTGCCCTGCTTATTCCTGCTGTTTATGACGACTTTATGGCTGTCAGTTTACACTAACAACTGTAGCAAGGAATTTACCAATGTTGGTTAATCTGCTGGTGACGACCTTTGTTGCTTACTTATTTAAGGGGCGTTCGTCTTTGCTGTCTTTGGTTTTGCTTGTATGGTGCATTTCCCAAGTTGCTGCTGTCTGTTCTGTGCAGTGTACTTTATACGGTTATGTTCTGAACGCTGTGCTGGATAGAATCTGAATATGAATGACTTGATGCATTTGTGTTGAAAAAAGGAGAAAAGTGTGCAACTAATAAACTTCTAATAACTCATCGGATTGCAACCTTTGTTCTCTAATCTGTTGACTGCTGCCTTTCTTGCAATGATGTTTGTTCACTGGTATATTTTGTTGCAATGTAAATTTGTCATAGTGAGCAAGTCGGTAGGAACAAATGGATCAGGAAAATGTAGAGCAGTTGCCTATCTGATGTTCACGTGGCAAATATTTTGTTAGAACATTCTGCATAAGTGTTTTAAGTCAAACAAATTACAGTAAATTAAATTAACTAAATTAAATCTACTACATCGAACTACCGAAATGATGTACTAAACTATTTTGCAACATACGAGCAACGTTCTTACATATTAATTTGTTTCAAGGGTTTGTGAGTTGTATAATGTTTGAACTGGCTGCAACATGGTAGGTAGTTAGTGAAGGTAAAATCTTAAGGTCTTTCTTGATGACACTTTGAAAACTTTTTGCTTTTGCCGATACGTTAATTTAACAAGTGCTTTTGCTTAAAGCTTAGACTTTCGGGTGAAAATTAAGGTGATGCTGATGCTTTGCTGGGATGGATGATTGTGTTGCTATCTATTGCCATTTTTTATGCTTAAACGTTTCTTTGACTGCTTTGCTTCTGCAGGATATAGGGGTATCTGGAATGCTCCTGGAACTGCAGGTATAACTCACATTAACTTGAGTCTATTTATTTGTTTTCTGCAGTGAATGATATGCATCATTGTTGATCATCCTACTCTTGCATGTAACATCTTTTACTTACAGTAACTGTGGGTGATTTTTGATCAGTGTGGATTTGTATTATCAGCTGATATTTCTCAGTTTTTTATATGCTAAAATCTTCTATTTACATACCGTAATCTTGTATACATCAATTCTTTGCTATGGGCAGCAGTACGTATGGTTTAAATTTCTGCACAAATTGATCACTCACAGTTACTTGTTCATTTCTCTAATTGCTTTGTTCACATATCGAATGTGGTTTGAGATTAATTGCCTCGTTAGTTGTCACCAATGTGACTGATAAAATCTTTTGTTGTTATCATCAGATAACTGCATGGAAATTCTTGCCATGACTTATTACAGTGGAAACTAACAAATTTTTGGGCGATACAGCTGAGCATTAGAAAACAATGTTGTGCCAAATTTTCCTGTACTTTTCAAATTTGAATACATCTGCATCACGTCAAAATGCATGATTTCAATTTTTCAAAAACCAGTTATTCTGCAACACGTGCTGTGAATATGCTGCTATTTGGTGCCATCGTTAAGTTATTTTGACTTCCCTAGTTTGAAGACCCAGTTTCAGTGTGTTGCTGGCTGTTACATGAAGCAGATTTGTGGACTGCGGATTGCAGAACCACATCAGCGATGAGGCGCATCATCATATGCCCCACATTTTTGAGTTTAGAGTCAGGTTGCCTTTTTTATGCATAAAAAAATTTATAATGATTATTTTTAGCTTTGCTTGACTAAAGAGCAGTAGAAATTAAGGTCGGAAAATATGGAATGTGATCAGTTATGTAAATTCTGTTGACAAAATGGATAAAAGCTTTAGTGCCAGGGGGCTTTACTTGTTACTTGCCCCTCGAACTGGTGTAATTTTTGATACTTGGCAGTGTGTGTTTCTGCGTGAATTTTCCTGCATTTTCTGAAGTACGCGTGTACGTGTGATGATTTCTGGTGTAGATTAACCTGGTTGTTTGTTCATTGTTTATTCGTGGATGTTTGCAGATGAAGCATCTAAAAAGCCTCTCGAGATTGTCTATGTCACAAACATTACTGAGAAGGCACCAGCGCCCAGTCGCAAGCAGCAAGGCACTGACCTGTTTTGTCTCAAGTTTTCTAATTAGATTGTTTGATTGAAAGAAAATAAAGTGATGTTTTAATGAGAAACTAAACAGAGCAGAAAAATAGTGATGAGGTAATGTCTTATTTATTGTATTGTCATTTTTATTATTTTATTCTTGAAATTGTAGCAAGTGCTGATCTTCCTGAATTTGCTCTTATGTTCCGAAATACAGTTAGCCTAATATAAAATTGTGATATAATATAGAACGAGGGATCAATTTTTTATTTTCTAAGTAAAAGCTTTTTTTAAACAATTTCAGAACATTTTAAACAAAATCTACCTGCAGGAGGCTATGATACCACTGTATACATGTACAAACGGTCGTAAACAGAAAATCACACTTGAACTCTGTGCATGGCAGGCTTCCTAGCCAGCAAATGTCTGCCTTCTCTGTCGACTCTGTGCATACATGGGGCTCCAAACCACCATGGCTGAAGTCATGTGCCTGCAAACTAATCATTGTGTAAAATGATGTGAACAGTGCATGTTTATGGCAGTCTGCATGAGTGTGTGTTGGCTGACATTGAATCGTTAAGTTATTGAATCATTTCAGAGGATGAGGCCGAGGAGAAAAAGCTAGCACCGATCGAAGTTGTCTATGTTGGTTCCGGTGGAACTGGAATCTCTCCAAAGACCGGCCGCAAAGGCATGCTTTGTCTATTTTACACATTTGCTGGTGTCGAACGTGCCACTAAATATTTTTTTTTAATATTGAAATTGTGCACAAAATATACAAAAACGAGAATTGAGAAAATAGAGTAAGAATAAAAAGTAAGAGAATCTGTACTTGTTTGCATATACAAGTAAAGCATATTTTTAACTTGTGTCTTTGAATTAATTTCATGTGTAGATGTGAAATTATTTGGGAACTTATTATCTAAAAGTGAATTGTGCTAGCGCATTAGGCTAGTAACTCCAGACATTAATTTATGGCAGGCTATTTGGTGACTTTTGAAAAAAAAAACAAAATCAGACAAAAATGTTGGTTGGTGATGAATCTTTTTGTATGACAGGGGCTGATGCGGATGTGGTCGATCCATCTAAAAACCCCGAGATGTTATTCGGACAGCGCAAGAAGGCTCCAGGCATGCGTCTTGTTGCATCTTGTCTCACTTGCATTTATTAATTCAGTTCACGTATTGCATTTCTTAGCATTCAGTGTTGTTTGAGTTTTCTAACAAATGATTGATGTCTAATGCATTGCGGTGTAACATGCATGTTCGGTGTCAGATTGATTGTATTGCATGTCGGCAATTAACTGTGCATGACGAATGTTGCGTGCGTGTTTGCATGATGCATTGTAGGTACTGACGATTCCCCATCACAGTCCCCGTCGTCCGCTAGAAAAGGCATGTTCACTGCAGAAATTGTTCACTGCATAACCGTATCATTAGTCAGTAAAAGGTGTTAAGTTTTGATAAACCAAGACATAGCAAGTAATAATATAGTTTACGACCAGGTGTTACTGCGTGTTTTACAACTTTTCTTTAAAAGGGTTAAAGATTTGAGGTTGCATTAAGCTCATCATGGGAATTGATTTCCGAGCTAAGTACTGTCGTGTGCCATATGGGTTCACAGTGTTGCCTGCCACCCAACACTAGTTAATGTGGCTCACTTCAACCCCAGTCAGACAGGCCGGTACTTGATTTGCGTGACATGGAAGGATGATGTAAGACCGAGTTCGCCTGGTTTATATACCAAGATTTACTTGTACAATGAAAGTCAGCATTGGACTTGTCACATATGTCAAATACGTTCATTGGACTGACATAACATGTTGACCACTAGACCGTGCCATCAGCATATTGGATCGATAGCTGCAAACTATAAGGCAACCCTTAAATTCAGACAGCATCTCTCTGCTGTCACACAATCTGCAGCTGACTGTTTAGGAAGCGGGCAGACTATTGATAGCAGTTATTTTATGCTTTTGCTTTGCCTTGCTAGCACGTCACCTACCAGTCTGTTACTGTGTGGTGGTAAAAGAAGGTGTTTTGTTATACAGGGACACCGAATGAAGCTGCACGAGCTGCTGCCTTGGCTGGAAGCCGAGCACCAGGCGGTGCTGGAGGTCCTGGCCAAGATCAGGGTATTAGTTGAGCATAGTAGTAGTAATATTACTAGTAGTAGTACTACACTATAGTAGTAGTTGCTGCTGCTGCTGCTGCTGCTACTTATACTGCTGCTTTCACTACTAGAATTCAGATTTTCTGACATTTATGTTTGATATAGTAGTTCAGTGACACATTTCTGGTGTGATGATACCTTCTGTTAACTATTTTTGCAACTATTCTGCAGAGTGCTAGTGAAATGATATTCACATTTGGGCAATATTTGGTGGAAGATACGATATGCTCAGGGGTCTTCTTTTTGACTCGTAATGTGAACCAATGCATTACAGATAGTGGGATGTATCTCAGAACGTTTCACACTATGGGTGAGATAAATCATGATGGATGGGAATAGATGTGACTAGTTGCAGGTGTGTAGCATGTTTGTAAGTACGTAGTAAGTAAGTAAATGTATATATTACGCTGTTTTGTTAAGAATTTTGCCAAATCTGAGAAGCGATAGCTGGGTTGGGTACTGGAATGATTTTAAAGCTAGGTTATAGCTCTAAGTTTTGAGTTGGTGATGAGAAAACAGCATATGGGAGCACAGTGGCAGAAATTTAAAGGAAGCATGCAGCATTCTAAATGTCGAGAGCACTCGAGTGTCTGTTACAAAACTGTAAGAACTGAAACTTACACCAGTGTTCTTGTGTGTTGTGTATGATACGCTAGATGAGTTTCCAGCACCGCCTGGTTCAGCGTATCCCGGAGCACGACCTGTACAGCCGGGATATGACCAGGATCTACGTCCTGGTGGAAAAAGACCCTACGAACAGGATCTGAGACCAAGCCAGGATCAACGACAAGGTTTCCTTTGCTTTGCTTGCTTTGTTCGTGAATTGTAATTGCCCGTGTGAAATCCTGGTTTGAGGTTAAAATGTTTGGCAGCTTGAACAGTGAAGTATTTATGCAGTTGGACAGATAATGTGTCAGATTATGAGACCTGTATATGACTTCCAGTGTAGACAGTTTTGAAGATGTTTTAGGAAGTGACTTTGAGGTGTCGTCATGTCTTTCTGCGCAGTGTTTCGGAGCTAGTTTAGTGTTACCATCATAACTTAGCAGTAAAATTACTTTGGCATGGATGATTATATGTGTCGATGTTTTTTTTTGTTTCATGGAGCTTTTCCTCAGTTTGCAATTGCTATTGTGTTTTTGCTGTGCGCAGAGTACAAAAACTCCGTCGAGTTACAATTGAGTTTATTTACTCATAATTTTTATGCACGAAAGCAGCTACTGCTTTCAGGGCATCTCAGCCATCGCAATTCTCTCTGTCCGTCTGTCTGTCTGACTGACATTTTGCGAACAGGAACTGCTATAGGCTTTCGCGCGTCTCGTGAGCATTAGCTCAAATTTCTTGTTATAAGTGTTGGCGGCTAGCTCCAGCAGGGAAGTTATACACTGTGCCAGGTTAGTACTGAGATAGGTGGCCTTATGCAGGCATACTGTCCTAGTGTGTTACCAAGCCTCTCAAGTCAACTCAACTTGGCCATGGGCCACAGGGCTTGAGAAGGACTTTATGTACATTTACTACTAAACAGCAGTTAACGTTGATATGTCTTGTATATGTGTGCGTAGATCGTGCACCAGGTGGCCACTATCCATTCGGTGGTGACGTGAGTGATGATCAGTCTTTCAGCGGTGCTGGACCTACGGAGCCGGAGCAGGAATATAAACCACACCCACAGCGAGTCTACACGAGCTCTATTACCATCAATCCGCCAGCGTCATTCCGACCGATACCAATCCAGGACCAGGGTCCCACCCCACACCCTGCACCACCAGCTGTTCCACCGAAGCCGTTCAAAGACACAAGCGTCTTCCAGAATGTTGATTTACACGCCGTTGAGGTTAGAACATCGGCAGTGGTTAGTTGCAGATTGTAGCAGGTGATTGTATGTACAGGGTGCAGCAAAAAAAGTAGCCCCCTAAAGTTTTTTGCTGTTTTCTCAGCCACCGCTTAAAATTTTAATTTGAAATTTTACAGATTTATTTGCTAAACCTGCTACATTTAACTGCCAAACAAAATTTGATTCTGTTAAAAAATGACGAAGTTATAGACTTTTTAACATGACCGCCTACCGATTTTTCAGCATTCAAAAAATGTTCTGGCTTCAACGCCAATTTAATAACATCGT
>Ga0056128_1008179_pt1 | contig 13207 bp, 8 predicted proteins | sample WorMetLIZISLAND2_FD_71113 | JGI IMG/M metagenome (GOLD analysis project Ga0056128, IMG submission 71113) | Marine gutless worms symbiont microbial communities from Max Planck institute for Marine Microbiology, Germany - Olavius geniculatus... ...
ATTTTTGTGCCTCTGTCTAGTGACATCATCATTGACGTCATTGGCATTTGGTCCGTATTTCTAGAAAGTTTTATTTGTTTATAAAGAATTTTGTGACTACGAGAGTGGGGCAGACAGCAAGTAAGTAAGTATTTAATAAACCTGCATGGGAATGGGAATGGCCCTTATTCCGATGGGAATAAACTCCCATCGGCGGATGCCGTGTCTGGCTTATGTTCTGGCTAGAAAAAGATGGATACCGTTTTTCATCAAAGTTGAATACCATTCAGCATATAGCCTATGATATATTTTCTGCAGTTTGTGATGTTCAGTAATGATGATTGTCGTGACAAGTTATGGATTCAACGACGAGCAGAACACACTCTGAACAGTATGACATTGTGTGTTAGGCTTGAGTTTATGATAGAACAAAAAGTATTTATGCCACGAGGATGGAACGATTGTTCGGGAATGGGAATGGGAAGGAATAGGAAAAGCCCAGTGGGAATCCCATGGGAATGGGAATTGGTTACAAAGTTGAGAATGAAATGGAATGGGAGAGAATGGAAATGTAAAAAGCCATTCCCGGTCATCTCTAGACTACGCGCATGCACGCGTCAACCAATGACCAATGGGCGAGCAGGGACAGCCCATTGGTCATTGGTTGTCAAAAACTAAACCGTGTCAGTTCAGTTCAGTTTAGGTACGCTGCTTTGTATGCTTTTTTACATTCACACTGGCTTTCTCTGCTATCCACACTCTTTTACTACGACACTCTCTATCTCGCTGTCGTTCTTTTTTGTGTTAGGTCGAATCTCTAACTTTTTCGAATTTTTTATGCTTTGTTTCTTTTAGACTCCATCTGCAACTGCTTGCTTTGTTTGAGGTGATGTAAATAAACTGTCGAGCTGTCTTCTTGGCGGAAAATTTTCCTCTATTTTGGGCCGAAAAAAACGTATTTGGGAGACTCAGAGGCAAAATTGAAAATTTTTATCACCCAAAATATTTTTTGTTAAAAATTTGCAGCGCAGTTCCTCTCGGGAAATTGCAGCTTCCTGCGCCGTCTTCTTTTTTTATCCACGACGCCTATGTGGACATATATGATAGTGTCGTGTGCGTTTGTCGTGTAGAGATAACCAAGTACTTGCTGTTTGCGAGTCGGCAGTCGATCCGCGGCGTGTCGCTAGAGTCGAATGCCGCTGTGGTAGGTCTGCCGCCGTCCGAAGCCATTCCGCCAATAGTCAACTCCGAGTCCACCTTCGTGGCCGTGGACTACGACGCCGCCGACGACTACGTCTACTACTCTGATCTGAGGAGAGGCTCCATCCATCGCATACGCACTAACGGAACAGGTATATTCGGACGTCACCGCCTTCTTTGCACTGCACTGTCGGAACTGAATGAGCGACGACAGTTTTCAAATTACTAAGATAAATTTATGTGGTAAAATGAAATCCCACACATATCCAGTAGTTTGCTGTGCTGTATGCAAGTTGATGCAGGTATTTAGGTCGAGAATTTTTTTTGGATTGCAATATAGGAGATTATCAGCATAAAGGAACTGCTTTAAATTTTTACGTTCTCAGAGAATATGTTTTATATCGCCCTCGAATATTTTTCACATATTTATTTGTACCAGATCGGGGATTTTATTAAGTCGATTCACTGTTTTAGACTTTTCAGTATCAGCACATTGCAGTTTTACTTTATGTAATGTGCTGTGTAAATTGACGTTTATATTTACTTACTTAATTGCTTGTATAAGAGTGTGGGCAGAGTGAAAATTTGATGAATTGCTCACAGTTTGCATAAGCTGCAATCGTCACTGACAGGACAGCGAATATTCAGAACACAGCATGCTGTTTGAAGCTGTGTTTGTTTATGTTCGATGATTATTTTGTTCAACCTCCTTACTTACCTTACCTCCGGGGTGGGCAGGCTCTTACACCTGCCCAGCGCTGAGGCCGTATCAGTTCGGCCCAATGCACATCCCCGAATGTAACCTCAAGGTTACAGGTAACGGCTATAAAACCGTAGACGGCTGTGAAGCCGAAACCAGCACAAAAGCACTGGTAACGTGTAGCAAATCTGCTCTCACGGGTTTGGTCAGCTCTTAGTTAGCTACTCACCTCCAGATTTTAGAAATCTTTTGGGTCATCGGTGCAAAGCCCCACCACCACGACAAGGTGGCTGACCACGGTGGGAATTTTGTTCAGGCTTTCAAATAACTTATTTCGTATGCGTGTAGGTCGTGAGCTGGTGGCTTCGTTCGGCATTCGCGCGGTGGAAGGCTTGTCAGTTGAGTGGATATCAAAGAATCTCTATTTCACGGAGAGCTCCGGGTTCATCGGTGTCATTCGTCTTCGCAGTCAACATTTCCGCGACGTACGACGACTTATCACCGACTTGGGAAACCCGCGGGCCATCGTAGCTAATCCTTATGTCGGGTATGCGTCTAAATTACCTGTATTTAAATGCGTCAGTCAAGTACAGTTGAATAGCTGTGACGCCTATAAGTTGTACTCGACATTCAGATAGACCCCGGAACGGCCGCCTTTTGCCTCCGCCGCCGTTAAGTTAGCGGTCCCAAACCGCTAAAGTTACGCCGCCGCCGCTGCCGCCGATAAGCTAGCGGTTTTAACGGTTTTGTCTTTTATGGTTACATGTTTTCGGCCACCTATTACTTTTTTACATTGTGTCTTTTTGATACGATTGTGCTGTGCTCAGTGTTGTAGCGGACTAGCAGCTACTAGTGAGTGAAACAGTAGTGAAACGGTAATACAGATGTGAAAGTGGTAGTTGATCGTATGTCGTAACGAATCAGATACGGGTTGTTGCCGTTTGGTCTCAAAAATTACACCTTACCGATTCAAACCGCTAAGCCAACCGCTAAGGCTTCAGACCAGTTGTTAAGGTCTAAGAACCGGTTACATGCGGATGATGCACGCGAGCGTTTGATCGGTCTATAGCAGTGCTTAATATGGAGAAAAAGAAGCGGCGATACTGCGTGTCGATCGAGACGTCGAGATCAATACGCTGAAGGCGTCGACAGGGAATCCCCGGCCGACCGCGAAGACTGTGTTGCTAATTGTCATCTTCTGCTTTGTGGTGTAGGTTTATTTTCTGGACAGAATGGTTACGCAGCCACACTCAGTCGGCCCGCATTGGGCGCGCTCTTGGAGACGGTTCCAACGTTACGTACATTCGTACGTCGCAGCTCGGCTGGCCGAACGGTCTTGCTGTCGACATCAGGTTCCGTCGAGTCTGGTGGTGCGATGCGCTCTTCGACAGGTACAGTGTCTGCATGCGTGCTTTTTAGTTTTCGTCCGCTGAAATATTGTTGCATCCAGTGTACCGTTGAGTTGACGCAAAGAGTGTTAGTGGTTCGATGTTTCGATGTGTTGATATTGCGGCGCGCGTGTACAACGCGACGAAAGTGAACCAGTGGCGTAGCCAAGGGTAGCCTAGGGGTCCGAGGCCCCCTAATCCTCCAGACAAAACATAAGCATAAGTTTAAACTGCACGAAATTGGCCAATTTGGTCAGTTCAAAATAATTAAAATCGTTGCCACCAGATGTCATTTTTAAAGCTAAAATGCATCAAATTCGATTTCAGACTCCGCTGGGGGAGCTCACAGCGCTCCTCAAACCCCCTAGCTAGATTTTAGGGGTCCTACTTTTAAGGAAAGGGGAGGGGAAGAAGGGAGAACAGAGGAATGGAGGGAGGGGTAAATGGGGAAAGGAAAAGGGAGGAAAGGGGCAAATCGGAAACGGGAGGGGAGGGGAAGGGAGACCAGCCCCCCAATTGAAATTTCTGGCTACGCCACTAAAGTGAACTGAACTGAACTGAACTGAGATTGAATTGAATTTGCAGTTGCGTTGCGTCCACAGGAGTGTAATGTAAACAAAAAACGGGCAGTTCAGTTTATGTACACTTTTTAGTAGCAGTTAACGTTAACTGAAGACGCTATTAATCATTTTTATCTGGTTCCATGTTCAAGGCCTATCAGACAAGTAAGCTAAATTACAAAAGGTGCATGCGTGAGTATGAGCGGCAGGAAAAAACGGTTTATACCAATGATTTACATGATACATGAGGCGTTACTGAATAAAAATGGACCTGCGTTCTGGAGGTCAAAGTTTGAATGTGAGAAAAGGCAAGATTTCCTGATCGATGGCACTAGTAGCACCGAAGAGATCATAGATAAATTTGTTGAATACTTTAAGCAGATTGGTTGCAATATGACCGAGGCTGGCAATCAGGCACTGTTTGACAAGTATATTAGTCGACGCGGCAGCTACGTTGGTACCCGTCATAGCACCGACTTTGAGTTTGATGCCAGTTTATTAGAATCTGTTATCAGCGGTATGAAGCGAGATAAAGCGCCAGGATTGGATGGTTTGTCTGCTGAGCATTTATAATAAAGCCATCCTGCAATTTGTCTGCTATTGTCTAGGCTGTGTAATTTTATTATGGAGATTGGTTCTGTTCCTGAATATTTTGGTCTTACTTATACTGTGCCGTCACCTGTGTTCGTTCTTATGATCTTTTTTTCATGTTTTTTAGAGTCAGTTGTGGTATCCGCGGTGTTTTGTCGCCATTTTATTTGCTGTTTATGTAGATGACATTGTTAGGAAAGTTGATGAGTCTGACTTTGGTTGTAGGTTAGGTTTGAAGCGTATTGCTATCATTCTATATGCCGACAATATTTTGTTACTAGCGCCATCTGTTGATTCGCTGCAAAAGCTACTGCGTATTGTTGAACTCGAATTATTTGAACTAGACATGTCCTTGAATACCAAGAAGTCCGTGTGTATCCGGTTTGGCCTGAGATATCAGTCTCCTAGTTGCTCGCTAAAAAGCATAAAGGGTGATGACATTCTTTGGGTGGCCTCATGCCGCTATCTTGGTGTGTGGTTGAAGGCCAGCAGACAGTTTAAGATCGATATTGCTCACTGTAAAAAGTCTTCCTTTCATGCTGTTAATGCATTATTCAGTAAAGTCTTACGCATTGCCAGTGAAGAGAGTATGTTGCACTTAATATCGACAAAATGTGTGCCGATCTTGCTGTATGGACTGGACGCTTGCCCACTTAATGTGGCTGACAAGCGATCGTTGGACACGTCTGTTGATGAAGTTGTTCAACACATCGGTTACTGACATTGTAAACGAATGCCGTGTCATGTTTAATAGTCAGTCTGTGTCTAGCTTAATTGTGTGTCGTAGACAGAAATTGTTGACAAAATTCGTGGATATTGATAACTCTGTATGTAGTTCAGTTTTAGGCTGCGCGAGACGTGATCTGAATGATTTGATATGATTGATATGACTGTTTATATTTAGCCTAGTTTCCGTTTCTTGCTTGTTGTCTGTTTTTGATTGTTGTTTTCTTCGCTGTCATTGAATGGCGAATAAAGTTATATATATTATGGCATTTCTGTGAGTAATGAACAGCAAAAAAGCGATGTCGAGGCCTTTAATCATACGGGGGATTAATTTTGCTTGTGACTGTAAATTGATTAGTTATTCCTGCGTGTTTTTTGTGAATAAATATAATCGTTGAAAAGTTTTGTTTTGACATGCCGGGTAGTGAAAAATAGTAATAATACTTCTCGTTACTTTACCTTGTGTGGCAGATTTCTGAGCCTGTTGCTTTGCATCATTTTGGTTTTAGTTAGCATTTTTTGTGGGTGTTATTCATGTTTTTAATAAGTGAGACCAGAAAGTTTTGTCTTAAGCTATGTGTTATGTATTTTGTTTATTGTCTTCTGATTCTTGCGCGGTGGTCGTGAAGGAATGTGAAATGTCCGTACGTTTGTAGAATCCAAAGTTCAAAATTCGACGGCAGCGACGTGCGAACACTTGGCTCCAATCGACAGCGAATCTCACATCCGTTTGGATTAGCGCTATATCACGGTATTCATCTTTATTTTCGTTACTGTGGTAAAATATTGGGGCTGGGGACAAAAATGTACGCCTACTGCGCCACTTCTATCAAGTGCCTGTATTAAAGCCATGTTGGCGAATTATTTTGTCAGGAGCCTCAGTAATTTGCAGTGTAATGTTTGCGCTATGAATATTTTTTTAGATTTGTAAATAGAGATGTTATTAATTAAATTACCAGATAAGTTAATTTGCGCGTATGGTGATTGCAGATACGCTGTACCACACGGACATTCGACTGGAAGGCATAATTGCTAATAGTATGGTCGCGCCGTATGACCAGGAGATGTTTTGGCGAGACTATTCGCGCATCTACGAGATCGAAGTGTTCGCTCCGGACGTGCAAGTGCAATGTAAGCACTGTAGTTTGTTTTTTTTAATGTGAACGTAATAAAATGATAATAATCGTTTCTGTGGCCACTTGTTTAAAAATATTATTTGACAAATTCACACAGTTGCAGCTGTAGTCCAATTACGTTTCGCACGTGCAGTTATTGGCACGATCAGTGTTTCTGTCTCACTATGACAGGACACTATATCAGCATGCTTGATCGTTGCGAACTGAAGCGCGGTTTTCGCTCAACGCACCGCACGCCACGCAAAGAAAGTAACGGACGAAACGCAACTGACGTATGAGTTGATGTAACTGACGTAACGGACGTAACGCGCAGTGAACGCGAACGAACGCGACGACCAATGAGGCAAGCGACCGCCGCTTTGACACTTCGACGCTTATAATTAAATTGTTGGGCGTTCGTTTTTCAAATGTAAAGTGCCATTTTCTGTGCTCATTGATTTTTTTGTAGCAGATGATTAGAATTCGTTTTTTTGCGCGCATTATATTGCCAAAGCAGACGACCGAGCAGCGAACGGGTTTGCGGATTATTGTAAGGACGGCAGTTGAGTCAGCTACGTCAGCTGCGTTTGTTGCGTACTTGTTTTACGTTTATTGCGTTTCTTACATACACTCTTGCGTACTTCTTGCCTGCGTTACGTACGTTGCTTGCATTGCGGTGTGTTAAGTGGAAATGGATGTTATTGATTAAATTATTGGATAAGTTACGTAGTGGATGTGGTGATTGCTGATACGCTGTACCACACGAACATTCGACTGAAAAGGTATAATTGCCAACAATTGCCTAACCCTAACTCTAACCCTAACCGTAACGCTTAATTTTACGCTTAATTTCTACATTTATTGCGATGATGTGTGCAGACAGCAGAATTCCATGTTCCAGCAGGCACGTGGACTGTTCGCACTTCTGTTTCATCGTCGGCATGGAAGGTCGGCACGTGCTGCAGCGTCACTGTGGCTGTCCGCAGGGCATGACCATCAACACGACGGATCACAGGACCTGCGTTCCGACACCCGAGCCCGACCTGCCCTACCCCGACTGTCCCTCTGGTAGCTTCGAGTGTGATGACGGCCGCTGTATTGCGACCGAGTTCCGCTGCGACAAGGAGAACGATTGCTCCGACGCCAGCGACGAACGCAACTGTACGGGTCGGTTATCTTAGGCCCTGCATGCTCCTCGTAGCATTCCACGTTCATCGTCGTTAACATCGTCATCATCTTTGTCTGCTAAAGCCCAAATTCCATTACGCCGACACGCCGACTTTGCTGCGACAAAGTCTGGGACAACACACGGGAAAAGTCGGCAACTTCATCATTTTTCCCCGTGACAAGTCAGCTACTTTCGACCAGCGATAAGTTTATATAAGATAGATTTGGTGGAAATTTGCAGTTTCATGTACGCGTTTTGTCAGCTCTTCGTGTGATTTGAGCTAGTTAAAATAATTTCGCAGTTTCCGTCATCAGCGATTCAAAACGAACAGAGTAGGCCTAAATAATGACGTCATATTTAGCCAATACGTGATTGGCCGACGTGTCAAAGTGCGTTTGTTGTGCTCGTTCCCAAATTCCATTAAAGCGACGCAAATGGGTTCCTCGGGGACTCGTCATGGGCTTTGTTGCAACCATTTTGACATGTCGAGATCTTTTGGGTTGGCTAACTATTTATGATTTGATTTTACCGATTGGATTTACATTGCCAGTTCCCAAGATCAAAAGTCTGAGACCGGATCAATATATAATTAACTGTAATATCATGCGAAATAGGCCAATTAAATTCAGTGGATGCATGCTCTTATATTTTATTTGGGTGTAACAAGTTACTGTATTCATCGGATGACCACCGATTCTCTATTAGAGATATGAAAATACAGCTTTGTAAAGCACCGGCCATAGTGCGGATAGAAAATATAAGTATCGTTTTATGTCGGTTCTTTACAAACAAGTGAACTGAGTATGATCGGCTGTAGGCCTGGGTGCGTGTAGATTAAAATGAAAGAGACAAGTGAAAGCACGGAGCTTAAAGAATTGTTTGCTTTGGGACTGCAGCCGCTTCAGCGGCCAGTAGGCCTACTTGAGGCTAGGATGGAGATAGTTTAAACTGCATGTGACGCCGATTGACGCCGCTTCTAAACGGATGCATAGTCCACACATGTTGTATCTGTCGGTAACTGTGATTACAGAGGCGCCGGTGCAGTGCGAGGAAGGCCAGTTTCGGTGCCGGAACAATCGCTGCATTCCGGCCGAGTGGCTCTGCGACGGTGACGATGACTGCTTCGACCGCTCCGATGAAATCTGTCGTACGTTGGGTCTATAGTTCCCGCTTCGTTTTACGACTACCGTTAACTCTGTTTAGCTCTTGAATTTTCTATGCCAGTGGTGTCGTGGCAAGTGCGCAGAAGGAGGCGGTTGGTGGCGTGGCGTAGTTGGTAACGTGTTTCGGCTGAAACGAAGTTACTCTACGCCGGGCCCGGTTATTACTGCGATGTGTGACTGCCTGCGGGCAGGTAAACCATCTCGGTGCGAAGCCTGCCAGCTAGGTCGACTCAGCCTTTTGTCGAAAATTTGCAGCTATTTGTCGAAAAATAGCAACTTCCTGTCCCGCTCACTATTTGGAACCTCGACGCCGCTGGTGCTTGCAAACTATTTTTTGTTCGTTGTTTTGCGTCTTTCCCCAAGAATGTTGTGAGTCTGTTCAAACAAACATAACAGGCTGTATGAATATTGATATTTATCCATGTAGCAAGCCGATGCAATGCCGCTGGTCAGGTTTACATTTTCAGCAATACGTGGCTTTCTATTCTGTTCGAGAGCTTTTCGCATGCATCTTTCGATGGCTTGAAACTGTTCTAGCGGCCATAAAAACTGAATTATATAGTTATTGTACGTGATGATCGTGTAGCGAACACGACGTGCGGTGAGCTGGAGTTTCAATGCAATAACAGCATGTGCATTGACCGTTCAATGATCTGTGATTCGGTCAACGACTGCGGCGACGCCTCCGACGAGTACGACTCACTCTGCCGTAAGCACGCAACGCTTTTACTTAATTTTCTATAAATATCTATTTTCTTTTTTAGTCCGCCCGGAAACGATAGCTTTCGGGAGGACTTATGTTTTGGTGGCATTTATTTTCTTTTTTTCGCGTAATCTCCGAGCTCCGTCGGCCGATCGGCGCGAAATTTTGCACGATACTCGGAGCTGCGTTGAATTTTATAATCCCGGTCCAAAATTTTGAGGGAGCTTCCCAAAAAAAATTTTAGGGGCCAAAAACATTTAATATTTGGCCCAATTTCGTTGGACTTCAAAGTTCGGCAGCAAATGTTTCCAAAAAAGATGAAGATATTCAAAATCGGTGAGTTACTTGATCGACAGCTATTCCTCCTGCGTTAGGCGAAACAAGTCCGGTGAAGTTCGGTCCAGCAACCTTGGAAATTTCGATGTAGAATTGTACCCACCCAAAGCGCATTCTTCGGAAGACCATATTTCGGCCCTAGGGGGTGCTGCGCCCCCAAATTTTTACACGCGCTAGAGAATGACCAAGTCTTACTAGCGCACCCCCACCGGGGACGGAAGCCAACCTTGCATTTTTTCAAAGAGGGGTCAAAAATTGACATTAATTGTAGCGAATTGGCCACTATAACTTTAAAGCCAAAGAGATTAGCCTAATAAAACTTTGCCACGTGACGTAGCGCTAAGTGGGGCTGATAAGGTGCGTACAGATTTTGGGGTGCACCGCCTCCTTAAAATTTGGGATAGCGAAAAATGTTCAAAATTTGGCGTGATTTAGGACAATTTTCAAATTGAGTGCAAATATCTCTGGAACAAATGGACATATCGACAAGCGGTAAACGGCGTTATCAACTACCGTCTCTCCCGCGTTGAACAAAAGAAGGTGAACTATGGTCCACTAACGACAACGGTTAGTTGGCTAATGTCTACCTACCCTAAGTCGACACTGCGCGTTCTGCGTATGCTAATGCGTTAGAGTTCGGGCCACGTGACTTTGCTACGAGAGGAATGTGAGCCCCCTAAATTGTCCCCCCAATCGGACTTAGGGCGACGGGCGGACTCACGTTGGGCTTTGACCCAAATTTCTAGTTTTATTGTTCGAACTACATTTAGCTCGCACTGGTTGAACCTTTTTGTCGTTATTTAATGGCATTAGTTTCGTTAAAAAATTGTCACCAAAAACCGGATTTTATTGCTATAATAGTACGCACCTAATTTAATTTCGGTTGGCCCCAGACCCAGAGTTTCTAGTCGGCTGGGAAGGAGAACACTCTTTCTCCAGACTCCTCTCTCAACGCGTCGCTTACAGCGCTTTGCTGGCTTGCCAGAGTTTCCCCCCACTTCTTTTTCTAATATGTAAGCACCGATGACGGTAGATTAATTGTAATATCACGTGAAACAGATCAATTATATTCAGTGCATGCATGCTCTGATATTTTATTTGGGTGTAACGGGTTACTTTTTTCGTCCGATGACCAGTGGATTTTTATTAGAGATACGAAAATGCGTTCTTTGACGCATACGTTGCTGGCTCTCAACAGCCTGAGTCTGCATTGTCGTTGTAGTGAACCACACGTGCGCCAGTGACCAGTTTACGTGCGGAAACGGTCGCTGCATCCCTCAGTCGTGGGTCTGCGATGCTGAGAACGACTGCGGAGACAGGAGCGATGAACGGTCGTGTCCGCCACACAGCTGTTTGCCCACCGAGTTCACCTGTCAATCACCGGCCGGCGCGTGCATTCCGCAGAGGTTCCGGTGTGATCATCAGCACGACTGCAGCGACGGATCGGATGAAATCGACTGTCGTACGTCCGTCTGTTCACACTCTGTACATCTTTGTCTCACGCAGTTCATAGTGTCGTCATTTTTCAAAGCCGCCGATCTGTCTATAAAATTTGAGTCGAAACTTTCTGTTTTGGCGATATTTATCCGGCAGTCGTATTAGTAGCCGCCGGATAAATAGCTGTTTCTCACCCGTCTGGCTTCGACGGCCGTATCAATAGTTCACAGGCTAGCTGCCGGATATATTGTCACAGAGTTTTTAGACGACTCTACTTAGTACGTCGAGCTATTGGTACGCTCTGGCGTTCGTCCGTCTGTCGTCTGCCTCTCTGTCGTTTCGTGTGTAACGTATGTACTGCGGCTAAACGGTACGTCGTATGGGTCGGCGATTGTACCGTTGGATAGGGCATTGGTAAGTTCCTATACGCTGACAGTAGTAACCACTAACCATGTCGCTATCTGCAGCGGTCTGGCCGCAATTCGCAACGCAAATACTTTGCGCAGGTAGTGGAAGTTTATATTATATTGCGAGTTACGTAAATAATTAGGAAACTACGTTTATATTTCGGGCGCAGGCAACAAAATATTCGAAACATCGTAATTGCATAGTTAAGGACGACAGCTGCGCTCTTGTTTCATCTCTCGTTACTCCCCTAACTTTCCAAATTTGTTTACTGTTACCAAAACCCTGCTAATGTCAAGATGTAGATTTTGTCTGCAAGAAACAGTTACGTTGCAATATCAACTTACAGCACGTAAAAACACAGTTGTCAGACACTCCAGCGAGTCTGTTCTTTTCTTTAGCTTCAGCGTTGTTAAGCGATACATGTGAACGTTAATGTCATGATCAGTTATAGGTACAGTCTAAATACACGTATATTTCTGGACTGTTGTGGATTGATGCTATTTTTGGTGTTTATACCAGTTTTTAAAATGTATTAGGGGTATATTAGTAAGTTAAGTTGATTTGTGTTGCAGCGACGAGAGAAGATGGCGGTTGCCATGACGACGAGATGCAGTGTCGCGATGGCGGCTGCATCAAGAGTGCTTGGCAATGTGACCGACATTTGGACTGCGATGACGGCTCGGACGAGGCTGACTGTGGTACTGTCAAACGCTCTGTTTACTGCTTTTTAAAGAGGTTAAAAGAAAATTAAAAGATGGTTGTAGCTTCTCACGGGAATCTGTTTCAGAGCTAGGGAGCGTAATTAGCTATTTGAGATAACGTGGTGTTTGTTATACCTGCTACCCGAAACAGGCGAACGCGCCCCGCATTAACCTTTCTTTATATTGTACGCCATTTTCAGGAGGTATTTGCATTTGACTTTCGTTGACCCCTTAATCTTTGACGTTTTAAGCTGAAAAATGGCAGAGCGTAGCGGTTACTCCGTCCAGCCGTGGAGAAAGTTTACCCCAATTTCGGTTTTTCATGTTTTTTGAGTTACTGGCCCGTACGGGACAGACAGACGGGCGGACCTGTAATTAGGACGGCCGCGCAATCATTGTGTGTGTGCGCGCTCCTTTCTGAGCAAATAGTGATTTATTGATTGACTGATTGGTTGAGCGATTGATTTGTGTGCAGAGTACGAAACGTGTGGTCCTGATCAGTTTCAGTGTGACAACTCGGTGTGCATCCCCCGCCAGTGGCTGTGTGACCGCGATAACGACTGCGGCGACAATAGCGACGAAGACGCTCGCCACAACTGCCGTCAGTATTTATTCGTTCCACTTTGTACTACGCTCTTCGTGCGTTAGCACTGTACAGACGGCCTCCACGGGAATGGTAGTGTGACATTAGTGTTACCCTCTTTGAAGTCGTCGGTTGACGTTAGTGTTACCGGGGGTGGCGGGGGGTTGTGCGGCGACCGCTTATGCGGAGACTGTTTACTCAGTCTAGTCTCATTGCTAAAGTGGGAAAAATAAGAAATTTAACCCTGCTACTTTAATGAGTTTCAAAAAGTGTGTCTTGTAAAGAACTAATTCGTTTGTAGAAGCTGGAACATGTAGGCATATTCACGTACATACACTGTGTCTCAAAAAAACCGGACCCCTATTACGTTTTGAAATAACTCCAACAAACTGTGCCTAATAATAATAATGATTAGCTGAGAAAATCGTCAAAAGGTACTCAATATCGTA